>CERC01059850.1_pt1 | contig 14791 bp, 14 predicted proteins | sample 530921 | NCBI WGS metagenome assembly CERC01 (sample SAMEA2621099, study PRJEB7988) | marine metagenome | isolation source: saline water (ENVO:00002010), including
GATAATTTACCCCATAAATCAACTTCGTAGCTTAATTCTAATGATGCTGAGCTGGCGTTGTTATAATTAACAGGGCGATTATCTTTACTACGGCTAGCACGTGTTGATAAATCAAGACTGGGCCATAAATCTGCCCCTGCAGCAATAAGCTGCTGCTCTTTAATCGCTACATCGTAACCCGCTTGTAAAATTGCTTGGTTATAACCTAATGCTTGCTCAACTAAAGTAAAAACTTGAGGATCGTGTAATTGCTGTAGCCAGTTATCTTCAACAGCAAGCACCTTGTCACCCGAAGGAAGTTGCTGCCATGCACTTGGCACAGTCTCAAGCTCAACGACTCGCTCATGGTGAGTCGGCTGGCTCGCACATGCACTTAGCAAAATTACACTTAAAGCCAATAAACTCGGCTTATATTGCCAATTCATTCTAAAAACCTGAAAAACATCAATTTATGAATGTTATTCAAGCACCACGTTAAGCTTTGCTCAACTGACTTTACATAAAATTACACTGTCTGACATAGGTATACGATAAATGGCTAAACTTTAGGGATAAAATAACTGATACACATCAAATTAAAAAATACGATAACCAGACGTATCAGCTAATTCAAGAAGCTCTGTATCACCAGAACTATCGCCATAAGCATAAATATGTTCAAATTCAGAAAGAGTATAAGCGGTTTTAATTCTCGAAACTTTTTCGGGTCCAAAGCAATTTTTTGTTGCAAGCTCCCCTGTAACAAAACCACTTTTAAACTCTAACTGTGTGCCCAGCAATTCGATATCATGTTTTGCACACCAAGGTGCCAACCAGCTCTCAATTGAGGCTGAAACTATCACTACACGGTGACCTTGCTCCTTATGCCAAGCAATTTTAGCCATTGCTTTTTCTCTAAGCATACTATCAATATGGTTTAAAGAGTACTCATGTGCAAGTTGCTTAAACGTGCTTTCCTTCATTCCTTTAAAGAAATATGCCAACATCTTTTGCTTTGCTATGTAGTTAGGAATTATTTTTAGCTTAAATGCCACTAGCATTGGAGATAAAAGGAACATGCCTAACATCATTTTAAAATCACCAACGGCAAACCGAATAAACTTAATTAGGCTATCATCAGTAGTGATCGTGCCATCAAAGTCAAAAAAAGCAATTTTCATATTATGCCAACATACTTCTAACTAAAACTAAACCATTGAAGGCTGCGAAGATAACAGGTCCAGACCAAGCAACCACAGCTGGTAGTGGGTTATTCTTAAGTTTGATATGACACAAGGTACAATAAATAAAGATGAATATGTAACCAGACATATACCGTTCAAAAACATACTTATTTGGCATTAGTGAGAACACAAATGCAATCGTGGACAAAGCAAATATTAAGCGAATGCGTGGAGGAAGCACCGTACAAAACAAAACGAAAAGGCCACCACCGAGTGAGGATAAGAGCATGATAAAAGTTGATTTATCAGCAATAGTAGGTGCTATTTTTACAAAATTCCACAATCCAGAGTATCTACCCAACTCCTTGCTGTAGCTGGTATCAGGAATAACTGCAATAATAAATCCAATCACACAGCCAAACATTACCCATTTAAACTTAGAGCTAGAAATAACATCTCGTATAGTCCCATACATAACTGGCAAGAAGAACAAACTATAAAAAGCGAATACACTTAAAAAGAACGCAGGTGTAGCCAGACTAATATTTTGGTGACTATTCTGAAATGAGGGAGGAACAAGGCCTCCCCATAGCACATAGAAGTAATAAAAAATGGCAAATGCGGGTAAAGTTGCAAGCACTCCTTTTAACAAAAAGCTGCCTCTATCAGATAGCTCAGCTGTGTTATAGGAATAGTAAGCTAATGCGCTAGCCCAAATAGTTGATGCAAGCCATAAAAAAGGTTGCCTAACCATCATAGCTAAAATTAGAATGAAAGCTAAATACAAAAAATGTTTATTCAATAACTCAGACTTTGTCGCAATGATAAACACACCCAAAACAGTCAACCAAGCAAGGTTATCTGGCAATAACCATACCCCTGATGGAAAAATGTAAATAGATAATATCATTGGAAGTGAAAGCAAGATGCTATGTAACTTACCAAAGTGACTATATAGTCTTTCCACGATTATACCAATAAGGGCAGCCGTAAAAGCGGAGCTAGTAAGCTTGAGTATTATCTCATTTGACGAAAATAGCTGACCAACAAATCCTAACAGAACATGATATCCTGGAGTTGTTGCTGAGGGATAATCAGAAAAATCTAAGCTTTGAATAAAGTGTAAAATAGTCGGGTAATGAAATAGTTTCTGATCATCAAAAGCCCGCCCATAATTAATGTTAAGCAGGATCAAGGGGAGCGCTAAAACATAAAATATTCCCATGCAAAGCAATATGGTAAAAGCTTTATCCTTACCCTGAAAGAACGTCGTGTTCATATATTCATACCTTTGAACTTCCATTCTGGTATAAGTTTTATCACTAGCATAATGTACTTCCAAATCCACTTTGTATAAATTGAATTTTTACCTTTTTGCTGCGCAGAAAAAATATCAGACGCCACTTCCTCGGGCGTTGCTGTTAATTTCTCTGGTAAATCCATCCCCTCAGTCATCTTTGTTGCAACAAAACCTGGCTTTACAGTCAGAACTTGCACATGAGCTTGATGTAACCTATTTCGCAATCCAGAAAGATAAGCGGTAAGTGCCGCTTTTGCTGAGCCGTAGAGGTAATTGCTTTTACGTCCCCGTTCACCAGCTACTGAACTAATCCCAACAATAAAGCCACTTTTTCGCTGTTCGAAATCATTAGCAACTATATTTAAGAAACTAACAACGCCAGTGTAGTTTGTGTCTAGAATACGCTGAGCCTCATCAAAGTTGACCTGTGCTTTTTTTTGTTCTCCGAGGTAGCCAACAGCTGTTATAACTCCTAAAGGTTTTACTTCTAAAGAATCATATACTGCCTGATGACTTTGATATGCCAATATATCAAGCTCGACCAGCTTTACTTTCCGTTGAGTTCTTACGTTAATATCATTAGCAAAATCAGCGAGCTCTGCGCTATTCCTTGCAGCCAGGTAAAGATCATAGCCATGCTTTGCATACTCCCTTGCTATGGCTTTAGCTATATCGCTTTTTGCGCCGACGATAAGGACATAACTCATATTAAATTCCTACTCTCTTTGATTGTAATGATTGAAACTTTATATCCATATGATTTTTTTTACGAAACTCTCTAAACTTCTCAATATTAGGATAACCCTGCTCGAAAACTTCTTTTGAGACTCTTGCGTCTTTAGCTAAATAAAAACGACCACCGTATTTAAGTACAACTTTATCCAATACCTCAAAAAGCTGGAATAATTCGGGTTCGACTTTAAAGTCTAGTGCGAGACTGTAACCCTCCATAGGAAAAGAAAGCCAGTTATCATTTGCTTTACCATAGAGTTTTAGTACAGCTAAAAAGGAGCCCTTCCCAGACTCAGCGATCGTCGAAAGTATCTCATCTAAACCTTCATAACTGGTTTCTTTAGGTAAAATAAATTGATATTGAGTAAACCCATTTTTCCCATATATACGATTCCAATTCCCCAAAGCATCCAATGGATAAAAGAATGAGTCAATATCCACCTTTTGATGCGAAATTTTCTCTGTAACTTTATGATAATAAATCCAATTAAACGCGCTTACACTCCAGTTATTAAGAGACCACGTCGGAAAGTTAAATGGGATTGAAACTTGATGCTTATGTTTATACTCAAGCTCACAATCATCTCTGAAATCACCAACCATTAATAAACTCTTACCTTTGCTACTTCCCTTAGCAAGACAATCAATCCAAGCAACCGAATATGGCATATTTTTATATTTTTCAAATGCCTCAAAAGTTTCTTTTAAATTTTTTGTTTTAATTGTTGTTTGACTGATGAATTGAGAGTTAATCTTTTTAAGGTATATTTTTGCATCCAAGATAACGCCTGTGAGGCCTTGTCCACCGCATGTGGCATGAAATAAGTCAGGATTTTGCTCTTTGTCGCAAGTTGTGATTTCACCATTTGCAAGCATGATTGTAAATTCATGTACACATTCACTGAAGCACCCTTCAATATGGTGATTTTTACCATGTACATCAGACGCTATTGCGCCACCTACAGTGATTAGCTTAGTACCTGGCGTAACTTTCAAAAACCAACCAAGCGGAACATAGTGCTCAATAATCTCACTCAACAATACGCCAGCCTGTACATGCAGCAAACCAGTTTTATGATCGAAACTCAAAAAGTAATCTCTTTGTTTAAGCTTCATTATGTGACTGCCAAGAGCGCTGTCTCCGTAACTTCGACCATTGCCAAACGCAATAGCAGAGTCACAATGAGTTATGAGTTCGTTCAAGTTGGTTTTTTGACTAATGGAAAATTCTTCACAATCAACTTGAGGGTATCGGCCCCACCCGCTGCATTTCATCGAGATTTCCCCCCTTCAACAAATACGTATTTTTTATCAAGGTTGTATTTGATAACATAGCCGATAGTTAGGCCTAAAATAGCGCCAATATACTTAGCATTATGAATTGGAACTAGATAATCAAATATTATTTCAGTTCCCCAAAAAATCATCGTGGTAAAAACACCCATCAATGAATATAAAGCGAACTTCTTTGCATCATCTGACTTTCCCGCTGTTACATGATAAAAAATCCATTTTTTATCTAAAAAATATTTAGCTACTAAACCGGATAAAGTTCCGACAAACATCCCAAGATACAACGAGCCGAAGCCCGTATAGAGTTTGAAACTAAGAAATTGAAAGGCTAAATTTACTGAGATAGAAAACGCCGCAAAAATTGAATATTTAACTAACAACATTAATAAAGTATCCAAGTAAAAGATATAAGCCAACCCACTAGCACTAGTTGAATAAATCTATCTTTAGTTACAATTTTTGTAGGGGAGCCACTGTCTAGGTGCACGTATGCAATCTGTAAATACCTCATAATGCCTAAAGTGACAAAAAGAGCGGTCAAGTAAAGATAAGAGCTATCAACTCTTGCAGCCACTTCCGCAGAAGTTGTATAGGTGATATAAGCAATAATAACAACAGAAGCCATAATTGCCATAGCAGTATCTACAAGCTGCAGGTTATAGCCATCAATCACTTTCCTCATTTTTTTACCTGTATCAAGGTAAATGAGCACATCGTCACGCCTTTTAGCTAAAGCCATAAAAAGCGCAAGAAGAAATGTCATCACGACAATCCAAGACGACAAAGGGATATTAGTAACCACCGAACCAATAAAAAGTCTTAATACGAAGCCAATAGCTATAATCGTAACATCTAGTATCGCAACATGCTTAAGGCGCACGCTGTACGCAATATTCATACAAACATAAATAAGCATAATACCTAATGCTTCAACGGAAGTTGAAACTAACAAGGCGACGCTAGAAGAAAACATGATGATCATAATTAGAATTGCTTGCGGCTTACTAATTGCTCCAGAAGCTAATGGGCGCATCCTTTTTTTGGGATGTTTTTTATCATCCTCAATATCCAAATAGTCATTTAAAACATATATTGAACTGGCAGCTAAAGAAAAAGCAAAAAAAGCAACAGTGGTGTCGATTAGAAGTGAAATATTCGTGAATTTTGCAGCAAAAAAAAGTGGAGCGAAAACAAAAAAATTCTTTATATATTGATGAGGTCTAATTAACTTAAAAATATCATTAAAAGTAAGCATGTACTAAGAATTTCCCTTAATGCAATTACAAGTTTCTAAAAAATAGAAGCTTTACGGTTCCTTCTAGGAATAGAGAGTGCTTCAGTTAATACGAACTCTCTATAGTTAAACCACATAGTACTACTTTATCATTTGATATTAAATGAGTTTTTAAATATTCCTATTTTTCGTACTAAAAATCTCAAAAGCATTGGCGGCTCAATATTGATTCATTTTCTAGCTAAATAGGACCCTCTCTATGATATGTAAAGACAATTAAAGATAGATTACTGTTTGAATACCTGAATTAATAATTTAGTGTAATCTTATTATATTCTGGCAAGGTAACTGCCAGCTACTTTGCTAAAGGATCATATGTATCTTTTTCCCTTTTGAGTCGACCTAAATAGATTGCAATTAAAGGAGAGATTTAACTATAAGAATGTAAAGATAGGGGGAAAACCAAAGTCCTATTTTTTTAACGTGTTACAGCGTAATGTAATAGAGTATCTAAAGACTGCATCAACTTAATGGCTCGAAGTACTCTCCCTAATTGCAGGAGAGTACGCATTTTAATATGTAGTAAAAACTCAATCTAAAATTAACATGTCTTCATATGAGTTAAAAAAGCTGGTATTACCTATTAATATCGAAATTTGATATTCACCTTTACTAATAGGAGTGTTCCACAAGACTTTAGCACTGTTATTTTGTGTATCGAGAGTCACTTCACATTCCCCTCCACTCACAATACAATCCAGCTTTATTTTACCGTCAAAATCCCATGTTACATCATAAGTTAAATTCGAACCTGCAGTTGCTCTTGCTTTACCACCAGTCACGTTGAGTAACTTATCAAAATCAAAAACAGAGTATCCATTCTTAGGCAAAGAGTAGTTGTAATAATAAGCAGTCGGATCCCTACTCCACTCCATATTAAAGATCTTATCTCCTTGAATCGCTATATCTGTAACATAATCACTTGTTATGTAACTACTTAACAATTTTGGGCTGCTGGGTGCTTTGATAGAGTACTTTGAAATGCCAGTTTCTGGATCAACGACATACAGCTCATTACCAATTAACTTTAAACTAGTTCCAGAAATATTCAGTAGGCGTGCTTCTTCAATAATGTTTTCGGGTTCTGAAATGTTCAGTATCCTTAGTCCATAATATTTACTCAACAAATATACGTAATCTTTATAGGAAACAATTGAGACGTAGTGCCAGCTATCATCTCCAAACCAATCTTTAAAAAAATACCCTTGTTTGTTGAGCTCATTATTTTCATTAATATTGATAATCGCAGCTTCATTTTCAGCAGCAACGTAAACTGTATTTCCAGAGGTGGATATATCAGAAATTGCCCCACCTCTAGATGCTAAACCATGTAATACTGACTTATCTACTGGCTCACTAGGTTCACTTATATCATATAAAACTAGGTTTGAATTAGCTGTATTAATTAGAAGTTTATCACCCTTCACAGCCAAAGCATTTACTGGGTTAGCCGATGGGATATTACCCACTGAAAAAGGAGCTCTCTTATCACTAACATTAAGGATATGTAAACCTTCGCTCTGAGTACCAACAAACAATAAATCTTCACTAATTAGAAGTTTATTCGCTTTGGAAACTGTAACTTCACTCAATACTTCTGGCTGTTCATAATTAGAGGCATCTTTAATAATTAATCTATTATCTTTGCTAGATAAGTATAAAACCTCATCTTCAACGACCAGTGAATTTAACTGAAAATTTTGATCAACTTGATATTCTTTTGTTAGAGGAGCTGAAAGAGAAGAAATGTCAAAACTTTCTAGGCTTGAACTAAAATAGTCTACTAAAAGCAAAGTGTCTTCATGAAAAGTTAGCCATTTTGAGGCTATAGTGTTTGGTAATTTACCTACCCATTTAGGAAAATTAGGATCAGATATATCTAAAAAACGGACACTTTCGGAGCTATCACCAACCGCAATAACGTTTTTAGCAATGGCCATAGCAATATTCTGGGATGATACGCTTGTTTCTGAAATGACGCTCAATTGTGTAGGTAATGAAATATCAACGAGCAGCAAGCTTTGTTTTGAACCAGTTAATGCTGCTATATTCTCATTTATTTCGATTTGTTTGAAAGAGCAATCACACTGTAACTCAGCCACTAAAATAGACTCAAGTGGCGTTGATACATTAAATACCTTCAACCCCTCACTTTCAGTTGCAACATATAAAAAATCTCCTTTAATTTTTAAGTCATTTACTCCAGAAAGACTCTCATTTAAGGTATTACTATCTATATAGCGAGGCGATGCTAAATTAGAAATATCAATCGCTTCAATCCCAAATTCACTTGAAGATACATAAACTATATTTTTATACCTAGCAAATTTTTTGTTTTGGAAAGCATTTTCAATAGAACTTACAAGATTTATATTTGCAATGTCGCTTATATCATAGAACCAAAGTCCAGTTCTTCCCTCAGCAATCAATAGATCATCAAAAATCACACTCGCCTGATAACCATTTTGAGCACTCTCCCAACCGAACGCTCGAATATTGTAAGGATCAGATATATCTAAAGCTTTTAATCGACTGTTATCCGAGGTAAAAGCGATGCCTTTTTCTACACTTGCAGAAAAAGAGTAGGTTGAGTCACTAGAGTACTCATCACGAAAAATTAAACTTTCTTTATTAAAGCTATTTATCGTACCCGAATACTCCTTACCAACAATGCTCACTAAGTCAGAAGAGGTGGTTTTATCCTCATCTTCTACTGTTAACTTAAAACTTAGCTGACTTGACCCTAGAGGCAATTTAAATGAGGGGTTACAGGTATCTGCACTAAGTACTTTAACCTCAGGTCCTTCTACTTGTTCCCAGTTATAGCTTATAGCAGAACCATCTGGATCGTAGCTTTCATCACAACTTAAGCTTACTAATTCATTTTCTAGGAAAGTCTTGTTATCTCCGGCTTCAGCAACAGGAACGTTATTAGTAGGGATAACTTTAACATTCACTTCTGCTTCAGCGGATGCAGCTTGATCATCCGTAACGACTAACTTAAAAGTAAACGACTTTTCAACTTCATAAGCTAAGACTTTTGGTGATGTGAACGAAAGTACCAACTTATCTGTATCATTTAAAGAGACTGGTTCTCCTGATACTTGTTCCCACTTTATTGAAGTAATTGTTCCATCGGAATCTGTTGCCTCTGCATTAATTATAACCTCAGTTAATTCATTAACTTCTACTTCGGGACTCAAACTTAAAGTGGGTGAAGTATTCGCCACTGGCGTATCTGTAGGCGCTTCTGGAGTGCTTTGTGGAGGGTTATCTTCACCACCACTACCACCACAGCCGACCAAAAATAAAAGACTAAATGTGATAGATAGTGCGATATTCTTAATATCCATATTAAATATTCCTGTCCATTTAAATGTGCTTACCATGACGTTTAACTATATGACTACTTAATTTAAAATCATATAATTAAATTAAACCAATATAAAATTTAGGCCTAACCTTCTTAGTTAAGTGCGTTGTTTTTAAAATACCCTTTGTTATTTAGGCACTTTCGACAATGTTGCTATATCTTTTTCTTTTCGCATAATTTGATCATGACAATGATTTTTTGATAAGTAGCATCTAATCAAGTCCCTAAAAATGACAAAATACTATCACATGTTGGCATAACTCAACTAAAAAGCATAATCTTTGAGCAATAATTTATTGAGTAAAACTCTAACACGTTGAATTAGGGAAACAAACACTTAAAAAACATGTGCTTATTGCTTAAAAACCAAATTAATTATAAATTTTTAATATTGATTTAGGGAAATAGTTTGAAGTAGCAAAGGATGGTGCCCAGAGGCGGAATCGAACCACCGACACGAGGATTTTCAACCCTTAACGCTTGCGCATCTAACATACTGTTTTTACTACACAAACCCAAAAAATATTTCCTATAACTTTCGTCTAGTTTAATATTTATGGTTAATTTAGCTAAAATTACTTTGTTTTTAATAGCTTAGAGATTTTAGCTAAACATACAATTCTTAATTTAAAAATAATGCCTTTTTTATGACTACTTTTCAATGCTTTGTTTTTTCTTATCATCTGGCGACTTAGGCGTGACCGGTGTTACTTGTGAGTAACCTCGCCGATAAACACGTTTTGTTGTTGCCACACTTGAGTGGCCCAATAACTCAAATGCCTGAGTGATTGTCTCACACTCACTTGCTGTTTTAGCTCGTAAGTCACGATCCTGAAAGCGCTGCTCTGGTTGTAACTCACCACTTTCGATTGCTGCACGCATCGCTTTGTTCCACGCAGTTCTAAAACCGTCGGGGGTCAATGCTTGTTCCTTTCGTGCATTAGCGCTTGATGCAAAGAAATACCAATGTAATAACGGCGTTCTGTGCTTTCTAGTGGTACGGTAACCATTAATTTGTTTAAGCTCGCTGATGATAAAGCTAAGGTGTTCCACCGCTTCGAACTGCAACCGGCTACCTGTTTTTGATGCTTGGACTTTTAGTCCTTTTTCGTCATCCCAGTCTTTGCTGCTAAGTTTAAGCATGTCGGTTTGCCTTAAGCCGGTTGCCAGCTTTAGCGCCACATATAATTGCAGCCATCGAGGGCAATACTTAACAAACACTGCCAATTCATCATCTGTGACTAGCCGATCTCTTGGCTGTTCTGGGTTACGTATAATTCCATGAAATGGTGTGTCGTCAATTACGCCCCAACGCACAGCATGAGACATAATGGTGCTCAGTAACGCAAACTCACGATTGCCTCTTACCGGTGCCCCCTCTCGATTCCTAAGATCGAGATATTGATAGGCATGCCTGGCTCTAAGCACTCTTGGGTTCATATGACCAAAACGCTTTATTAAATGCTTTGACGCACTAATATTACTCTTGTGTGTCGATTCTGCCTTCGTGGGTGAAATCTCTTTAAGATATCGGTCAATCAAATCATGCATCGTTTGACATTCAAAATTAATTGATGCGTAAGCGTAGTAATTGCGAAAAGCTTCACTCAGCGTTTTACCAAGGCGGATATCTTTCTGACCACTTGCCCTTAAGTAATAGGTATTCCCTTTTTTATTAAAGATCATGCCCTTGGGCAGGTTTGCATTTTCTGCAGAACGTTTTCTTCCCATGACCGCTTACCCCGTGTACAGCTCGTCATCACTAAGCGTAGCCCCGCCACGCTTAATTTGACAGCTATCGCCAGCACCCAGCTCTGTTTCTATCGTTTTACGCAAAACTTTAGGCCAGCCAAAGGCATCAAGGGTGAAAGTAATATGCATTGAGATCAGTTGCTCAATTTGCTTCTGGCGCTGCTTACGGCCAGTTAACTCAGCAACTTCAGTTTTAGATAGGAATGTGCTCACAAAATCCTCCAACGAATAAGTAACCACGACTAACAACTAGCCGTGAATCAGCTTGGGACTAACCTTATTCGCGATAATCAGAATTTCGCTTTTGCTTATTTCTGCTGATTTCCCAATATTTCAGCGTTTTTTACTCTACTTTATGAGTTTTTGGTTTGCAATAGTTCGAATGAAATTAGAAGGGGCGGTTTGTAGTATTTGAAAACACCTTATGCAAATAACAATATTTATCATGATGTTAAATTAAGATACTTGTTGTATCCTGACTTTTAAATTTATTACGTTTCTAAGCATGACATAAGGAAAGAAAAACGTGACCAATCCAATTCATCTTGTTGAATTCGAAGTAATGGAAACTTGGGCAAGAATGAACTCTTTTGCAAAAAGCTTTGCGGAAATTGCAGAAGACTCTTTTGAAAGCTATTTGGTTGCAAAAGAAAATTATATTCCAATGCCTGACAATGAAGACCCTTCAGCACATTTTATCTCAGAAAAAGAGCTATATGAGGCCTCGTTTAAAACCATCGTATTCGCAGCAATGGCATGTGAAGCAGCTATTTTTGATTTGGCTGCTATACAGCTCGGGGATGATTACGTCGATAAGTATGTTGATAAACTAAATCTAGTTAGCAAGTGGGTTGTTATACCAAAGCTCATCTGCGGAAAATCAATGAACATAAAAGGCCCTGCACTAAACTCCTTAAAAGAGCTTACCTATGCTAGAAATGCCCTTGTTCACCTAAAATCCTTACCGATAAGAAGTGCTAATAACTCGGTCGAAAAAGCCGAAAAACACATAGGTAAAATAATTAATAGTACAGAAAACGCTTACAAAACTATTGTTCTACTATCATTGGAGCTCAATCGCCTACTTGGTACACCTGCAGGCGTATTGCCATTCTACGAAGCAAGAACTGAGATTGACGGCTTTAGTGAAAGCAGCAATAGATCAGAAGGTTTAATTAAAATAATAAACCGATGCAGGCAAATTGACTCTCGGGCATCTTCAGAGTAGTTTCGTAATATAAGTTGAACTGCCAGGTTTGAATGTATGCTATCTATCAAAGATATTTCAAAGTTTATTGGGGAAGCTATTCTAGAAACCGTTGAAGAAGGCATCCCCACTAACTCCAAAAATACTGACGAGAGTGACTGTAGCTTCTCTAACTCTTACCGCTTAAATAGTGAAAATGATGTCGTTACTGATTTTGAGGGTAGTAATGCGCCTGAAAATGGAGGCATATGGTTGAAAAAAGGTATCTAACAAAACAAACTGCGTGTTGCGTAAATACTAAAATGTTATGTATTCCTAGTAAGTCAGTAGAGTCAAAGAAAAATGGAAAAAAGAACTTTATTTATTAAGCCAAGTAGGTCAATTAATGGAGAGTCAAAACTCGATCCAGTCTTGATTGCACGCAACAAATTAGATGGTATTGAAACAACTATCACGTTAGATACAAATATCTTAATTAGCATGGAGAGAGTCGTAAATAACGGAAATAAGTGGGCTTCTGTAAAAAAGCAAGGGTTGCATAATCTAATTAAATTGCTGCAAAGGTGTCCCCCTCAGAGCGTATGTATATCTCCGGGATTAGCTCTGAATGAAATGCCTCCTGAGTTGGCACAACAATCAAGAGAAAAGTACGAAATATTTTGTTCTGAGCACCTACCTGGGTTTATCGACACCCCAAATTGCATACACTCGGAATATAAAGGTAAAAAAGAAGAATACGGATATGATGATCTCCCAAATGAATCAAAGGCGGTTCTAGCGATCTCGTTTTCATGTCTTCTATATTTGAATTTAATTGATAACAAGTTCGAAGGCAAACCCATCGATAAATTCAAAAAATTTTTAGATAAACTTGAAAATAAAGTTGATGTCTTAAGCACTGCTGAAATTGAAATTGCAAAATATTGCTTTGCTGAACCTCCTTCTGACTGCAGGAAAACGATTGAACTAAGAAAGAAGATAAGAAATAACTTTCTTAAAACAAGTGAAGAAAAATTGCCTAAAGATGCATCTGAAGTTTTGAGGATAGCATTCAATGGAGCTTGTGATATACATTTATTGCAGGCTGCAAATATCATGGATCAAAATGGTATTGATGGTGTTAGGCAGGATTCTTGGATTGCTACAAAAGACAAGAAGTTAGTCGATTTTTGTAATATATTTCATCATGTAAACTTGGATGGTGAAGTTGGAAAGTATGCGGCAAAAACTATTCACCCTGAACACTCAAAAGATTCATATTGGATGTTAGCGGATAGTGACTTTGGCGTCAGAAGTTTAATGAGGAGGTCGTACCATGAATCTAGAGAAATTGATTTCGATGCTTTGATCAAAGTTGCTGATGAAGCAATATCGGAAATTAAAAAAGCGTTCAATTAATGCATAACAAATGCAGTATCTGTGCTTGGTATGTTTCCAGGAATTATTAGTGTTCCCTCAAAATCTAGTAACATAGTAAATAAAGATGACTATAAACTTGGTCATTATATCTATATTCAAAATGATCCGGTAAAAAAGATTCTCCTTAGATTATATGAGCTTAAAGTTATTTCAAGGACTTCAAAAGTAGTGCTAACAAGGCCGTAAACGGCAAGCGTTTGAAAGTCGGCTAACAGCACACATGCAACTGTAGGATGTAGTTAGCTGTACTAGCTCACATAGTCGCTCTGACAGGTCAAGATAAGAGTTATTCAATTTAACCCACTTCTTTGATAAAGTTCTTACAACTTTAATTTTTTACAAAATCTTAAATAGCTCAGTATCTGAGTAATCAACTTCATTTTTTAGTACCTGCTGTAGGTGCTCTAAGCAATAAACAATGCCAAGACAGTCTTCATTAGATATATTCAGAGGTGATTTGCTCATTTTAGCAATCATATCCTGAGGAAACTTGATCTCTTGCATACCATCTTCATTAACTGCGCCATATTCCATTTCTGTTTCTGAGTAAAAGTCTTTACTATGCGCTACTTCATTTCTCAGCTTTACTAAATTCGACAGGGTTTGATATGTGGCAGAAGTATTATCTGTAACATATACACCTGAGCTCAACAGGAAACCTAAAGCGTCTAGTTTTTTAACTAAGTTCATCGATAAAAAAGCTTGTGCATGACGCTTGTAATCATCGCTTTTAAATGTATGAAAAGCCCATGAAATTATTCCATCATTTAGTAAGCTCTCTAACGTAGCTGCACTGACTAAAATAAATGAATATTTATTATTATTTCGAAACAGCTCATCATCCTCAATATGTCCTAGTAAGTACTTAGAAGAACCTATCAGACCATGAGCTGTGTTACAGGAGTAAAATGTTTTAACTTTCATCGGGTTTATGTTGTCCACTTACATTTTAGCCAAAATACATACAAAGCGTTCACTTTTGCCAACTGTAATCATCATAATGAAGTGAAATAGTAGTTCCCTCATCAACAGAAAAGTCTCCTAGTGTTGTTATGTTTTCAAGCTTTTCGTCCAGTAAAATGACAAAACTCATCGAGTAAACACTATCAAACTCACGTGTAACTTTATAACTGTCAAAAACAATGTATTCCTTCTCTTCGCTATCCCACATCGCATTGTCATAGTCAGGGCCACAAATGTCAGCTTGCATTCCTACTTCAGCCAAAATTGAGATTTCTGCACGTCTACTGTCCACAGT
>CERC01017002.1_pt1 | contig 14749 bp, 13 predicted proteins | sample 530921 | NCBI WGS metagenome assembly CERC01 (sample SAMEA2621099, study PRJEB7988) | marine metagenome | isolation source: saline water (ENVO:00002010), including
TATTTACAGTTAGGTTCTATTATTTAGTAATGATATAGTTCTTTGGAGTGTTGCTTATTAGTACTAAAGGATTGGTTTTTTGCTTTTTATAGGTCTTCAGGCTTAAAAGCAAGAAGGTGAGGGGCATTAAATAGCGTATTAACGGACTAGGTCTAGGATAGTTGTTCGCCGTTATTACCTACAAATAATAATAAACAAAAGAGTGAGAAAACTGCCTTTAATTGAGAAAGGTTGAAGTTTTACTCACATTGACGTGAATAGAGTTGGAGTGCATGTACTAATGAGCAATTTTACGTTGAAGCAAAAAGTTTTGCTCTTAACGCTAATACCACTGATCGCCGTTTTAGGTGTGGTCATGTTTGTAGCAAAAATGCAGATACGTGATTTGGGTGAGTACCAAGTTGAAGAGCTGCGTTCAGAATTGATTGCCAGTAAGCAGGATGCATTGAAAAGCTACGTTGATTTAGCCGTTTCATCTGTTAAGCATATCTATGATAATGCGGTACCTGGAGATAGTTACGCGGAAGAACAGGCGTTGGAGGTGATGACGCAGCTTCTTTATGGCGCGAAACAAGATGGTTATATTTTTGTTTATAAATATGATGGAACTAACTTGGCGACTCGTCCCAAGCCTCAGTTAAAAGGTAAGAATTTAATATCGCTTAAGGACCCTAATGGTGTCCTTATTGTTAAGGATCTTATCGAGAAGGCAAAAAGTGGTGGTGGATTTGTCGAGTATATTTGGGCAAAACCTTCTAAAAATGCAGATGTTCCTAAATTAAGTTACGCCGTAGGCCTAGACAAATGGCAGTGGATGGTAGGAACGGGGTTCTACATCGATGATATTGATGATCAGATCGCAGTTGCTAATCAAAAACTGGATGATGAAATCAATAATACGATGTTGTTCATTCTGATGATTGGTGGCGGTTTTTTGATTGTCTGTGTTTTTATTTCTGTGATGTTTGCTAATGGAATTGCAAACCCGCTTGCAGCAGCAGCTACTGCACTTAAAGAAATCGGCGAAGGTGATGGAGACCTAAGTAAACGTTTAGATACTCATGCTAAAGGTGAGGTTGGCGAGGTCGCACATGGCTTTAATGCGTTTGCTGCGAAGATTCAGACGTTAATTGTTGAAGTCAAAAGTGCCATTGTGGATCTGTCACAAGCAGCCGAGCGATTAAATGGCGTAGTGAGTAATACGCGTAGCGAAGTTGATGAACAGCGCCGTGAAACCGAGCAAGTTGCAGCTGCGATCCACCAAATGGCAGCTGCCGTTCAAGAGGTTTCTAGTAATGCAGCTAATGCTTCAACATCTGCACAAATAGCGGATGAATCTGCGCTTGGTGGGCAGACGGTTGTGAATGAAACGATCTCTTCTATACAAGCCTTGCAGGGTGGGGTGAATAAGTCCTCAGAGGTTATTGAACAGCTGGATCGTGATTCTGAACACATTGGCACAGTGGTTAATGTCATTAAAGATATCGCTGATCAAACTAACCTATTAGCATTGAATGCTGCAATTGAGGCAGCTAGGGCAGGGGATCAAGGACGTGGTTTCTCTGTTGTGGCGGACGAAGTTCGTACTTTAGCAACACGTACACAGCAAAGTACGGATGAGATCCAGACAATGATTGAAAAGCTGCAAAGTGGGGCTCGTAAAGCTGTTGAAGAGATGGCAAAAAGTCGTCTGCAAACAGATCAGACCGTAGAAAAAGCCAGCCACACGGGTGAGCAACTAAATAGTATTACGACATCTGTAAGTGATATTAGCGGTATGAGTATGCAAATTGCGACTGCAGCGGAACAGCAAACTTCTGTTGCAGATGAGTTAAGCCGGAGTATCCAGCATATTGCGGATATTTCTGAAAGGGCAAGTGATACGGCGGATCAGCTATCTTCTACAACCAATGAGATGTCTCAATTGGAAAGCCGATTAACCTCTTTAGTGGGTCAGTTTAAAGTTTAGAATAATCGCTTTTTCACTTAGTGGTTATCTTTTGTTCTAAAAATTAAGCGGCAGCAATGGCCGCTTAATTTATTTGAACCCTCTCATCTTCTCTCCGTCGGACAAAATAAGTCTACACTGTTTCTATAAGCCTCTTTAAAGACACTACTTAAAGAAACTACGGTTGAGTAGATTCTCCAATATTAGCTGAAAATAGAAGTGTTTCAGGTGCCAAGCACTGTTTGTCGCTGCATGCCTGATAGGAAAACTTGAGAGGTGATTTAAGTTGCTGACCATTGCTCTTACTGTGGATAATAAACTCTATTTTATTGGAATAGAGGTTAATCGGTTTATTTATAAAACTGTATCCAGTGTATGCGAATCGGGACAGCCTTTAACTGACAGTCCGCGGAAATGGGGTAAAACCATTGTATATAAGCGTGAGTTAAGTAGCATGAAAGCCTGATCTCTTAGGTTAAAGCGGTATGCGAAATAGTGCTATTTAAGCTTTACACTTTAAACGGCTATTAACTTAAACAAGTGTTTCTAAACTTAGTTACCTTTTAAAGGATTTTTTTTGAGCGTTTTATGAAACCGAATAAGAAAGGTCCTGTAACAACCGTAAATGTTTATTGCCAGCAGTGTAAAACGCAGCTGTTTAGATATCGAAAAGGGGGAAAAGGGGCTCTAGTGAAGTGTTTCAAAGAAAGAATAAGTGAAAACTTCACTTTAGAGCCGTGTGTATGTCCTACATGCCAAATGACTTTTGCTCGTGAGGCCTTAATTCGCGGCACTCCCGCCTACAAGCTGATTGGAGGCAAGGTTTTCGTCAGATAGTAGTTCACTTTCCTGGTTTAGCTTGATTGCTATTGAAGGAGCTAAGCAGCTGACTTCACCAGCAAGTATAAAGTGAGATCTCTCTTTAGGTACGAACCCTGTATTCCTTATAGCTTCTATACCCGTTCGCTGAGCCTTTCTTGCCGTAATCTTGTGCTGATAAGCGCCGCCCTTGCATAGTTCGCGCGCTTTATGGTGCCACATCACTTCAACATCTCTCTGACTACTGGATTTATTACCATAGAATTGGATCGCAAACTGGTCACTGCTGAGTGCTTTGAATTTGTATCCGGATTTTCCATCGAAAGCATGATAGTTGCTTTCGCAGCCGCCAAGTAGGCCTCCTAGTAGTATTAGTAGAACGAACTTATTGTGCTTTTTCATATTATCTCTCCCTTGCTTGTGTGCTTTAGCTTTTTTGCATAAGTAATTGCTGGTCGCTAAATTCATGTTGTTTAAGCGGTACAGATTTCGGTTTAATCATGAGCTATAGTTTAATCAAGCTTGATTTTGGGTTACAGATCTAGAATGATGGCGGTTTATTGGGTACAGATTGCTGGGGTTTTCGTCTGTGATGTGGAAATTTATTTAATCTGTGCTTGTTGTCTTCTGTGTGTGGGTGTTTTGCTATGAAACTGTATGAACAGTTGTTGGATGATCTAAGTCAGCGTATTGAACAAGGTTATTATCCTGTAGGTACAAAGCTGCCATCTATCCGCTCCTTAAGCGGTGAACGTGCTGTGAGTATTTCAACGGTTCAAGAGGCCTATCAGCGTCTAGAAGAGAGAGGGATGGTTGAAGTTAGACCTAAATCGGGCTATTACGTACAAGGCCGATCGACAGCGCCTCCTTTGCCTGAAGTCAGCCGCCCCGCACAAAGGCCTTTGGAAGTGTCGCATTGGGATCAGGTTTACCACTTATTGAATTCTAATAAAGGTGAAGGTCACATAGCGTTAGGCACTGCGATGCCGGAAATAGATACGCCTACACTCAAACCCCTAAAAAAGGGATTGATTGATGCCGCTAAATTGGATGGTGCGGCTTTTCTTAATTATTGTGATGTTAAAGGGTCTGAAAAATTACGTCAGCAGATTGCTCGCTTGGCATTGGACTCCGGCTGCCAGTTACATCCTGATGAAATTATTGTCACAAGTGGTTGCCAAGAGGCACTGGTATGTAGCTTAAGGGCGGTGACTAATCCGGGCGATGTTGTGGCTGTCGATTCGCCTAGTTTTTATGGTTCGACACAAGCGATTAAGGCGTTGGGCCTGAAAGCATTAGAAATTCCAACACACCCAGAGACGGGTATTAGTTTAGAGGCGTTGGAATTAGCGTTAGAGCAGTGGCCTGTTAAAGCAATTCAAGTCACACCTACATGCAATAACCCTCTGGGTTACACCATGCCTGAGGAGCGACGTAAAGCGTTATTACGTTTAGCACAGCAATATGATCTTCCGATTATTGAAGATGATATTTACGGTGACCTATTTTACAAATCTCCTCGGCCCAAGACGATTAAATCTTTCGATGACGAAGGGCGTGTTTTACTGTGCTCCTCCTTTTCAAAAACAATAGCTTATGGATTGCGTTTAGGTTGGGTTGCTCCAGGCCAATGTACCGAGCGTGTATTACATAAAAAGTTTGTATCGACAGTGAGTAACCCCCCAGTACAACAGGAAGCTGTGGCTGAGTTTATTGCTCAGGGGAGCTATGAAAGACATATTAGAAAGCTGCGTATGCAGTATCAGCATTCAAGAGATGTGATGATCGACCTCGTTGAGGAGTTGTTTCCTCCAGGCACACGTATTAGTTATCCAAAAGGCGGTTACTTACTTTGGGTAGAACTTCCTATTGAAGTTGATACGGTGAAATTAAACAAACGCTTAGAAGCGAGTAATATTAGTATTGCGCCTGGAGTTATCTTTTCCGCTTCAGGAAAATACCGTAACTGTATGCGTCTTAATTTTGCGAAGAAACTTGATGAAACAATGCGACAAGCTTTACGTCAGGTTGCCGCAGAAGCACAGTTATTGATCGAAGAAGCTTGAAGTTAGCTATTAGAGCGAGAGCAGGTGCTTACTGTGCTGCCTTCAATATTTTTTTAGTCGATTTACAAAAGCGGAGAGCGAAAAGCCTAATTGTTGGTTGAGTTTTTTAGCAGCCCCTTTTAATTGCTTTTCACTGTGTGTATTTTCTCTTTTCCCCGCAAATAAAACCCAATTACCACAGCTGGTAGTACATCCCCGCACATCGGTAAACATCTCTTTTAAAAGCGCCAAACAATCGCCAGATTGGTGCTCTCGCCAACAGTTAAGTACTAACCAGCCATCATTTTTTAATAGGCTGTATGAAGCGGTTAAAAATTCAGGGGAAAGCTGTTTTTCATCCAGTCCCTCAGCGCTATAGATATCACTAAAAATGATATCTACTTTACGCGGGTGCTTTTCATGTAAAAAATCATAAGCGTCCATCGTGATTAACTCTAAGCGCTTACTTCTTGGAAGTTGGAAATATTTATAAGCACAGAGAACGACTTCTGATCTCAGTTCAACTACTTGCTGCTTTATTTGAGGGTAGTGATGATGCAGGCAGTTGTTAAGTGCGCCAGCACCTAAACCGAGAGTAATGCAGCGCTTAGGCTCAATAAATAACAGAGCCATTAGCATCGCGCGGGTGTAATCATGTTGGGGGGAAAGAGGTTCACTTTTGAGCCAACAACTTTGCTCATCGTTATCCCCAAACGCGAGATAGCGTTTATTACCATCATCAATTACTCTGATTGCACCATACTCGTCATAACTACGGTGAATCTCTTTGCCTGAAATGGCCATCTAGGTTCCTTGCGCGATCTCGATTGAAGGGGCATTCTATAGCTTGCGTCTACTATTTTATAAGCCTGAATAGGAAAAAGCTTAATTATTTTCATAAAGAAGTGTTTGGGGCTTATTTGTAAGTTCTTAGTTTTCTGATTTTTAATGTTGGAAGGGTGTGGCAGCCGCTAGCATTGATTGTATTAAGGGAGTTGTAAATGGAAATGCAGTGGCAGCGTTTATTAACCACAAAACGTTATGGACATGCAGAGATAACAGACGAAGAGATAGGGCGTAGTCATTTCCATAAAGATCAAGACCGGATCATCTTCTCCAGCGCTTTTCGCCGCTTGGGGCGTAAAACTCAAGTGCACCCGATGTCACTCAACGATCATATCCATACGCGTTTAACACACTCTATTGAGGTGGGTAGTTTAGGCCGAAGCCTTGGTATTCGAGTGGGAGAGCTGATTCAAGAACAGTTGCCAGAGTGGGCGAGTGCTTACGATATAGGCATGATCGTACAATCCGCATGTTTAGCTCATGATATTGGTAACCCGCCTTTTGGTCATGCGGGAGAGTATGCTATTCGTGATTGGTTTAAACGTCATGAGCAGAGCGGCTTTTTAGCCGAATTGAGTGAACCTGAACGCTTAGATTTGATGACTTTTGAAGGGAATGCTCAAGGATTTAGAGTGGTGACTCGGATAGAAAACCATCTATTTGATGGAGGCCTGCGTCTTACATATCCAACACTTGGAGCGTTACTAAAATATCCTTGGAGTGCTGAATTTTCAGGTCAGAAAGGAAAATTTAGTGCCTATCAAACAGAATTAGAGATTTTAAATAAGTTAGGCCGTGAGCTTGGCTTAGTTAAAAAAGGGGAAAACCAATGGAGTCGCCATCCTTTGGCTTATTTAATGGAAGCCGCAGATGATATTTGTTACGCCATTGTAGATTTAGAAGATGCTATCGAGCTTAATATTTTAAGTTTTGATGAAATAAAGCCGATCTTATTATTGCTCTGCGGTGATACAGCGTTTGATGATGATATCTTCTCCACTCAGGCTTCTGCACGACGGAAAATTTCAGCGCTACGTGGTAAAGCGATGGAGTTTATGGTCTGTTCTGCGGTTAATGCTTATATGGAAAATCAACACCTGATTATGTCCGGAGAGTATCAAGGTGAGTTACTCTCAGATGGAGATCCAGCCGTTCGCGATGGGCTCTATGCGGCCAAAAAATTAGCTCGTGAACGTGTGTTTCCTGATACGCGTAAAGCAGAATTAGAGGTAGGGGCATACTCAACCTTAGGTGTGCTTTTAGAAGCGTTTTGCCATGCTGTTTATGAAAATTATCATCAAGAAGGCAATGCTTTGAGTTACCGTAGTGAACGTATAATCAGTTTAATGGGTATACACGCCCCAAGGCCTGAATTACCTTTATATAAGGCTTATATGCGTGCGTTAGATTTTATCAGCGGTATGACGGATAACTACGCTACGTACCTAGCACGTCAAATAGGTGGGTTAAGTTAAATGGTCGATTAGTTGTGCACAGGCTTGCGCTGATGCACGCGGTATTCGCAGGTTGAGCCGGACAAAGTTACAATACCTATATATAAAATATCAGAAAGCGAAGGAAAAACTGTGGCATCTTTGAAAGATCAACTTAGTGGCTTAGTCTATTCAACAGAAAAGGGGGCACTATGCCCAGGCTGCTCTGAAGCGGTAGATGCATGTAAATGTGCGGAATTAGATGACCAAAATCGTTTAGAAGGCTTAGACGGTGTAGTACGTATTCGTCGAGAGACATCGGGACGAAAAGGCAAGGGGGTCACTACCATCTCAGGGATCCCTCTGCCTGAAGCTGAATTAAAAACGTTGTCTAAGAAACTGAAGAAAACCTGTGGTACAGGTGGAGCGTTAAAGGAAGGAATCATCGAAATACAGGGTGATCATCGTGAAAAGCTCAAAGCTGTATTAGAAAAAGAAGGTTTTACAGTAAAGCTTGCAGGGGGCTAATGTGGCAAAGAAGAAAACCTGTACTCGCTGTTTAGTCATGCGATTTGCACTCGTATTTATGGCAGTCGTTATTCTTTTTATGCTGAATGGTCTGAATAACTTCTTTTCATAAGAACTCGTCTATCAAGGAAGAAGGAGAGGTTGGTTATGATGATGCAAAGTAGATTTTTAGTTCTAGTACTCTCTTTAGGTTTTTTTACGGCTTCAATTGTCGAGGCGCGTATTTATCAGTACACAGATGATTCTGGTCGTAAGGTCTATGTTGATCGTTTATCCAAAGTCCCTGCTAAATACAGAGAGCAGTTAAGTTCTAGGCAGGAAGAGCAAGAAGACTTAAGTGATGAACAAATACAGCAGTTGACAGCTGAAAGGGATTTGAAGCAACTTCGACTTAAAATTAATCGTCAACGTATTGATATAAAGGATGCGATGAAAGAGTGGATAACTCCTTTTTCATTTCATGCTAACCGTATCTTGATTCCGGTTAAATTAGTTTATGGGTCACGCTCGGTTAATCTAAGCCTTGTAATGGATACAGGGGCTTCTCATACGGTTGTGCATAAATCGGCACTGGGTTCACTAAGTGCTCAGTTCTCAACGGCCGGAGCAGCAAGGGTTGCAGATGGTAGCGTCGTAAAAACAGAACGGATTAAACTTGATCGCGTTGATATTGGCCCTTATAAACTCAAGCACGTTTCGGCGGGTGTAATCGATTATAAAGGTGGTGGTAGCGGGACTCAGGGGTTATTAGGGATGGACTTTTTATATCACGCACAATACGAACTAGATAAAAAAAACCAACTGATTATCTGGGCGCCTGAAAAGTATAATAAACTCAAAGATCAGCTGGTTGAATTAGATAAGTTGGAGCAACGGCTCGAAGAAGAGACCGCTGCTCCGGGGGACGAGGGTGAACAGTAAACGTTTAAAAGTAACGCTCTACTGTGAACTGTAGGTGATCATCTTGCTTAATGTTGTAGCTTAGATCTAATGGATCATCACTGCTGAAAAAGCGACCATCCAAGTTAAGTGTCCAGTCATCACCTACACGGCGGCTAGCCTCAAAAATTAGACTTTGGCTATCGTAGTCTAAGTCATGGCTGATACCAGCAAGCAGTTCTGTGCTTTCCGCATCATTTAACGCTAGACGTGCACCGAAGAAAAGATCGTTTTGAATTGCCGCATCGGCGTCGGTACCACGCTCATCCCAGCCGTATTCGATTAATACACCTAAGTCAGCAGCGCTTTCTTGAATGCCGTAAAGGGTATATTCAAATCCACCTTGAAGAGCCCAGTAGCTGTCGCTTGTGGTATCACGATGGATACTTTCAATCTTCCAGAGCCAGCTATCAATCGTCGCTTGTAGATCGAAACCAATCTGATCCATCTGTTCATAGTGGGGGGTTAAAACGGTGGTGCCATTGATGTTTTTGACCTGTAGGTTGGGGTCACGATTTGTACCGTGAAACCAGTATGCGCCTAGGTCAAAATCACCGAGGGTATGGCTCCAACGAATTGCTGTATCAATATGGTTTTCACCTGCACTTGATTCGTAGGTCGCATGGTCATCGTTGACAGCAAGTCCTCCGCGTAGTCTTCCGTTTTCACCAACAAAGGTTCTTTCACGAAAACCAGGCAGCACATAAAGATCTATGATGCCCCAATCACGTACTAAGGACAGGTTGATCATCTGTTGTCCAAGTTTATCTTCACCGTCAAAGTCATCCACAGCGTCTGTTTGGTTGATCACATCAACTAAGTGCTGGAACTCTGTGACACCCCAGAAAACCTTTTGAATACCTGTTCTTAGTTCCCAATTATCACCTATGTGTATCCAATTAAGTTCACGAATATCAGCGTGGGTGCGTCTGCTGTCATTTTCATCAACACGGATAAAGGGAGTAAAGGTTAAATTATCAATGCCATCATTCCACTCCCAGTAAAACTCAGGTTCAACGGTGAAGGAGAGGTTGGTATCGTAATTTTGGTTCTGAAACTGGGCTTCTTGGGTAAAGTAGCGGAGATCAGCCGTCACTTTACCCGACATTTCATAGAAAGTTTCAGCATGAACAGGCAGGGCTGAGATCAGCCCTGCCGCCAGCAATAGTTTGCTAATACCCATATTAACGTGCCCGTTTTAGGGTGTTTTTGTTGAAATCACTGTCAGATAAACCTGTTTGGAAAGTGTAACTACCGTAAGTTAGGTCTGTACTTTTTCCTGATTGATGATTGATCATTTTCATTAAATCGGGGCGCCAGTGTTTCGCTTTGTATTCTTGGTAATCATGGTAGGTTAGGGTTTTTAGCGGCGAATCTTTACGATCGTAAAAGTCGATTTTCCACGGTCTATATTCTTCTTGATCTAACCAGACTACACGACGTGTGTAGCCTGAATTTTTATCCACAGGGTACTGTTCTACCACGTAGCAAGTACCGCCTTCACAAGCTTCATCTTTGATGAACTTATAGGTGTACTTCTCTACCTCAAACGAAGAAAGATCTTCGTAAGAAAATTCAGATCCCATAAATGGACCTGATTTATTACGTGATGCGATACGTTTTACACGTTTTAGTTTAGGCAGATATAGCCACTGGTCATCTGCACCAATGGCGTGTGAGAAACTAAGAAAGGCAGTTCCTTTAACGTCGCGCGGTTTGTCAAAAACAGATAAGCTTTTGTCACCATCGCCCTCAACTTCAAGGGATTTCATTCGGATTTCTCGAATACTTTCCTGACCTAGTTTGTTACGCAGGATCATATTCATATTCGCCTGCATATCTTGCCAACCTTTATCACTTGCTTTGGCTTCTACTGCGATACGCATACCTTTTTCTTCAGCAGTTTCAGCCGCTGCAATAATAGGTGAAGCGACTAAGCCCGCAATTAGAATAGATTTAAGCGATTTGTTTAACAGAGTCATTATCGTCTCCTTCAGAAGTGTTGGCAGATGAATCAGTGTTAGTTGGTGTACCTTTGGACTGTGAAGAGCTTTCCGGTTGACTGTCTTTATCTAATTTCATCAACAAAGCAGGCAAGAATAAGAAATCCACTACCAGAGCAATAAAAATAGTTACAGCTGTGAGTAAGCCCATATCGGCATTCAGTTTGAAGCTAGATTGAGCTAGAACCATAAAGCCCGCAACCAGTACGATGGTGGTTACCCATAGTGCCCGGCCTACGCTAGCAAAGGCGTAGCTTACGGCTGCTTTCGGGTCCTTGTTTCGCTCTCTTCTCGCATGTAGGTACTTACTTAAGAAATGTACAGTGTCATCTACAATAATACCTAGCGTCATACCGGCGACGACTGACAATGCAAGTCCAATTTGCCCATCAATCAGATACCAAACACCAAAGCCCATAGCGGCAGGAGCAATGTTTGGAATCAAGCTAATGAAGCCAAATTTTACTGACTTTAAGGCAAAGCCTAAGATCAAGGAAATAAGCACCAATGCAATGGTCGTACCTAACAGCATGCTTACGATATTACGTTGGCCAATATGCGCAAACATCAGATTCGGGCTGGCGATCTCTACTTCATAGCTTGAAGCATTATCGGCAAACCACGCGTAGATACGCTCTTCGATTTCGATCTGTTCGGTACTTGTTAAATTACGGAATGTCGCAATCACGCGTGTTGAAGACTTATCAACATTGAGCTGATTATTCAGATCTAAGCCGTAAGGCAAAGACATTTCATAAAGTAATAAATACTGAGCAGAAAGTTCCCGATCTGTCGGTAGCTTATAGTAACTCGGGTCATCGCCATGCATATTTTTGTTCAGACGTTTGATGATGTCAGACAAAGAGTTGACGTGATCCGTTTCAGGCTGTGCTCGTAACCATTCGGTTAGATTACCGACAGAGTGAAGGAATTTAGGATCATTTATGCCGCTACTTTCCCCAGTTTCAATGGATATCTCCATCGTCGACATGCCGGAAAGGTTATCTTGCATATAATCTGTTGCTTGTCGGAATGGCACAGTCTCATCAAAGTATTTAACGAAGTCATCATTCAATTCATTTTGCGGGGTAAAGGCGATGATACAAACCATCAAAACTGACATGCCCGGTAAAAGAATTTTACGCTTGCCGACTACGAAATCAGCAAGTCTATGCATAATATCGTTTTTACCTTCTTTAAACTGCTTCACACGTATCGGAAGTAAGCTAAGCATTGCAGGGAATAGCGTTATAGAGAAGACAAAGGCTAGCATTACACCTGCAGCAACCATGTTACCTAAGTCTCTAAACGGAGGGGAATCCGAAAAGTTTAAGCTTAAGAAGCCAATTGCAGTAGTTACACTTGTTAAAAAAATGGGTTGGAAGTTAATGCGTAAACTATCCTGTATCGCCTTCTTCTTTTCGACACCTTGGCGCATCTCGTAGAACATGGTGGTCAAGATGTGGATACAATCGGCTACCGCAAGTGTTAGCACCATAATTGGGGTTGTTGATGAGGGGCCTGTTAAGTAAAACCCTGTATGACCTGCAAGACCCATAGTGGATATTATGGTGAAAATGATAATGATCACGGTCGCAAAGGTACCGCTGAAAGTGCGTAGTAGGAAGATCATTCCTAGCAGTACAACGCCAAACATGATGGGAACGAGCGTAGCATTATCAGTTAATGATGATTCAGCAAAGCTGTTGTTCATCATCACCATGCCAGACAGATGCACAGTGATATCTGGGTTTTGTGCAATAAATTGAGCTTTCATCTCCCGCGCTTTTGCAACGGCTTGAGGAACCTCCTCTACCGGATTAACGCCAGGCAATTGAACGGTCACATTAACGACAGTGACATGTGCTTCAGGTGAGATGATTTTGTGAACAAGTAACGGTTCGTTAACCGCAATCTCTTTTAAGCGCGGCATATCAGCTTCTGTCACTGTTTCCGCATCTAATACAAGATCTTCCACAAACATATCGTCCTCTTCAGACCATGTATGTTGGAAGTTAGTAATAGAATCTACTCGTGTGGAGAAAGGTATTTGCCAAGACTCAGTCGTAAGCTCTTGGATCGCTTTCAGTGTCTTAGGTGTGAATACCTCACCATCATTCGGAGATATTATAAAAGCGACATTGTCACTTTTACTGTAAATCTTCTGCATAGACTCAAATGCTGTTAGTTGAGGATTTTCCTCACTGAAGAACACTCGGTAGTCACTTTTGAAGACCAAGTTTTTGGCACCATAAGCTGAGCCGAAAACAAACAGCATAGTTAGCAAGATAACCCATACTGGGTGATCAAGCACAAAGCGGAAAAGACGCTCTTTCATCTTCCTTCTCCAGATTCCTTTTCAGGGGTTGGTTGCTCTGATGGCAACTTCTATTTAGTTATAAATCTTTTTATAAGTGACGAAGCGTCACTAACTCTCTTTAAAAAAACGGCGTGGGCACCGTTTTTCTTCCTAAAAATGAAATAGATTAGCTTTCATATAATCGTTTTAGCTGCGTTATTTCATTTTTAAATAAAACTGTTTTGTATTTATCAATTGTCGAAGCCCAGTCATGATCCTGCGTAAAGGGCTTCCAGTTAAGGCCATCAAGTAGAAGGTTACTATGATTAATAAGCTCTCTTTCTAAGTTCATTTCCGTACGGATACTGCATCTATCAAGGGTTTCATGCAGTAAAGCGATGGTGCCGAAACACATTGACCATAGGGAAAATGCGACTTGAGCAGGGCTTAAGTGCGGCTGAAGATTCAGCTCGCCTGAAGACAATCCGGAGGAGATAATTTCTAGAATACTACCGAGTAGCTTACTTTCTAATGCTAGATGTTCTTCTTGGCGCTTTTCTGTTGATTTTTCCCGTACAGCCGGTGTTTTAGCTGAAATGACTAACATAAACTCAGTCGGATTGAGTAAAGAGTGCAGCATATAAGCATAGCCAATAGCTAAAATGCGTTCTCGGCTATTACCTTCAAAGCTAACGGCTCTACAAAATAGTGCAGCCACATTTTTAACACTGCGATTGCATAGACCGGTGAGTAGATCTTCTTTACAAGTGAAATGGTTATAAACCGTGCCTTTAGAGTAGGGCACTTTAGCAACCACTTTATCTATTGTGAGCCCTGCAACCCCCGACTCGGTCATAATGCCGAGAGCGGTGAGCATTATCTCTTCTTCGCGTGCTTTTAGGACTTCATGATCGATGATCTTGGGGCTCATTGGCTTATATACTTTTTATTATGACGTTTCGTCAAAATTAACTGAGATCTAGTTTTGTTTCAAGTTCAATAAATGCAACAAAGAGTCTCAAATTATGCAATAAAGCTATTTTATTGCATCAAAGGCGAAGGTTCGTGGCATTAGCTTGTTCCTAAAAAGAGGAAATTTGTTTATAAAAAAACTGATCTATTTAAATTTGAAAAAACCGGTCTACACTAAGTAGCACGCATTAGGTTTGCTATATTTTTTTGTAGTATTTAATTCAAAAGGAAGGTCTAGCTACTAAAGAAATGATGGGGCTAGGCAGTCACGCAAAGGAGCTGCATGATGAAAGTTGAGACTTATGTTTTAGCCGTTAAAAATAGCAATAATGGTGACATGGTATTAGCGCCCCGAGGTGAGCGGGTTGCTGATATGCCCGTTTGCTTCTCTTCTGGTTACGCCCATCACTTATTTGATTTCAGTGAATCAAGGGTATGTTGTCAGGAGGGAGATAAAGTCTTTCTCTTGAAAGGGACTGTGGATATATCTGAAATTTGTCGGGAAAATGATTTCCCCGATGCTTTTAAAGCGTTGCTCATAGAAGAGGCGAGTTTGGATGGTTGGGACGTTATACGTCAGAAGTTAGCTCTTTCAACGCAATCTAAGGAATACAAAAGGAAAGTACACGAAGACCTAGTTAACACTCACGCCGAGCTGCAGATTAGTAGGCTTTTGATCTCATAGTAGGGGTGGAATGTAATTTATTCGCTTTACACTCTTCTTGAAACTTAAGGCCGCTCAAACAGCGGCCTTAATTTATCTTCATTTAGATATCCGCTTCAGCTAGCTTTAGATCAACAATTGATTTAAGAAGCTTAAACAAACGGATAGATGCATCAATTTCCTCTTTGCGGTTTGTTAGGCTTTCAATATTTAAACCGATTGGAATATCTAGCGGCATCACCGCTTCAAGTAT
>CERC01065583.1_pt1 | contig 14720 bp, 12 predicted proteins | sample 530921 | NCBI WGS metagenome assembly CERC01 (sample SAMEA2621099, study PRJEB7988) | marine metagenome | isolation source: saline water (ENVO:00002010), including
GTAACCGGAGCATCATTTGATCCGCAAGTGGCAGGAGTTGGATCGCACACAATTGGGTATGCCTATTCAAACGGAACATGTAGCGATACTGCTTACGATACAATAATGGTGAATGCTTTGCCAACTGTAAGCTTCAATGTGTCAGGATCAACTTCTTTTTGTGTCAATGCAGGAGCTCAAACACTTTCCGGTGGTTTGCCCACTGGGGGAATATACAGCGGTACAGGTGTAACCGGAACATCGTTTGATCCGCAAGTAGCGGGTATGGGAACACATGTTATTGTGTACTCCTACACCGATGGAAATGGTTGTGCTGCTTCAGCAATAGATTCCATAGAAGTTGTTGATTCCATTGCGCTTTCAACTTCTTTTGTAACCGGAGTTTGTGAAACAGATTCGGCTTTTAACTTATTTGCCGTTACCCCAGCAGGAGGTGTTTACTCAGGAACAGGGGTTGTAAATGATTCGATTTTTAACCCTCAACTTTCTGGTGCTGGCACCTTTACGCTTTATTACAATTATGCACTAAACGGGTGTGCAGCAATGGATAGCTTTACAGTAACTGTAGACTCATTACCAGTAGTTGGATTAGCACCGTTTGATTCAGTTTGTGCCGGTAGTGGAGCTATTGCTTTAACCGGAGGAACTCCAGCAGGAGGTGTTTATTCGGGTACAAATGTGTCTGGAGGGATGTTTAATCCTCAGTCGGTAGGAGTTTTTGATATTGCTTACACGGTTTCAAACGGGGCTTGTAGTGCAGATACAACTCAATCAATTGAAGTAATTGACTTTACTGTTGAAATTACAAACATTCAGGAAGATTTTTGTGAGAATGATATGCCATATGCTTTCAACGGATCACCTTCTGGAGGAACGTTTACAGGAACAGCGATGACGGATAGTATTTTTGATCCGTTTGTGGCAGGAATAGGGACTTATACCCTTTCGTATGGAGTGAATGGTTTTTGTTCAGATACGGTTTCGTATGATGTTAATGTACATCCGGTACCGGTTTTGAGTAACATCACTGGTGCGACTACTGTTCAGGGAACTGTAACTTACACTTATTTGGTCAATGCTACCAATGGTTCTTCTTATAGCTGGATTGTATCCGGAGGAGACACCAACTACACAACGAATAATGCGGTAAATGTAACGTGGCAAAATGTTTCGTTTGGCTCTGTAATGGTTATTGAAACCAATCAATACGGATGCTCTGATACAGCTACAATAGCGATAGATATTTGGCCTTTGGGGGTAACAGACCCGATAGGAAATCTTGCTGTGAGGGTATATCCGAATCCGGTAATCAATGGAAACTTAACATTGGATGTGACAGCTATAAATTCAGCCATTGATGTGACAGTAACCAGTATTCAAGGACAAGTAATGCGTCAGCAAAACATTGGTGCAGGTGTAGGAACGTATTCAATAGAAACTGACAACTGGTCGCAAGGTATTTACTTTGTTGCGATAAAATCAGAAGGAGATCAACGCATTTTTAAAGTGATCAAGCAATAAAAAGCAGAAACTTTAGCTTAGCTAAAATGAATGGCTTCCCAAATGTGGAGGCCATTTTCTTTTTCTAAACTTTTATTCAACATCAGCTGTGCAACTTTATCAGAGTGGCTGGCGCGGTACTTTTTCAATGAGCCAATCATGAACGAACCAATGGCGTTAAATACCTTGATGCTGAGTTGTTCTCCAAATCGTTTTTCTTGGCGATTACCCAACAATAAAGAAGGCCTGAAGAATTGCAGACAATTAAAGTTTAAGGCTTTTAAAGCTTCTTCCATTTCGCCTTTAACGCGGTTATAATAAAACAAAGATTTAGAGTCTGCTCCCATAGCGCTTACTACACAGAAAGATATACTTCCATGCTGTTGCGCCAATTTTGCCGTTGCAATAACGTATTCAAAATCTACTTTGTAGAAGGCTTCTTTTGAGCCGGCTTTTTTCATGGTTGTGCCTAAACAACAGTAACCGATATCAACAGATGATGGAAGTTTTATTTCATTTAAACTGTCCAATGAAGTAATAATTTCCGAAAGCTTTGGGTGTTTTGTTCCACAAGGTTTTCTGCCAATTGCAAAGACTTTTTCAATTTCAGAACTACTTAATAAATCATTTAACAATTGACTTCCAACCAGACCAGTATGACCTGTAATAAGTACACTTTTAGGCATGTAGTTTCTTTTTTCTGAATTTACGTTTTAACCACGCATTGGCCAAAATTGTTGCAATAATCAGAACAGCACCGGCATAAAACCCTGCCGTCATTTTCTCATCTTCACCAAAAAACAATAGAGCCAGCACAATGCTGTAAATCGGTTCCATGTTGATGCTAATGCTAACGGTAAATGGAGACAACTCACGCATGACTTCTACACTGACTACAAAGGCAAAAGATGTGCAGAAAATAGCCAGTAATAAAGTGTAGATAATATCTGAAAAAGAGGGCTCAAGCCACGAAGTCTCAAAACTACCTGTGACAAGGAAATAGATGCTGATGGCAATAAAGCCTCCTAACATTTCATAGGTAGAGATGAGTTTTGAAGGGTGGTTTTGCTGTACCAGTTTTCCGTTAAGAACCGTAAAGAGAGAAGCACAAAAAGCAGCAAGCAAAGCGTAGAGAATGCCTAAAGTATATTGTGTTTCAAAGCTAAAGATGAGCACCAAGCCAATAATGACTAAAAAGCCAAAAAGAAACTCATAAGCGATGATGCGCCTTTTGTAGAAGAAAGGTTCTAAAATGGCTGTAAATAAAGATGCCGAAGCAAGTGTTGCTAGAGCAACTGAAACTGTACTCACCTTAACCGCTTCGAAGAAAGCAATCCAATGAATGGCTACAATTACACCAACCCCCAGAAATTTCAGCAACGCTTTTCTTGAAACTTTTAAAGGGAACTTTATGATGACTAGATAAATGAGTAAAACCACAAATGCCAATGCCATACGGTACCATACCAGGGCCGTGCTGGGTAACTCAATAACTTTTCCAAGAATGCCTGTAAACCCCCACATGAGGATAACAAAATGCAGCAACAGCTGATTTTTATAGCGCGTAAGAAATGGAATGTCCATAGTTTGGAATTACTGATCACTTTGATCAGAAGAAGCCTGATCATCATCACTTTGCCCAGATTGAGCAACTCCACCGGAAATAATGAACTTCATCACATCACCGGATTTGGCTTTTACCGGAGTAATGTATTCTGTACTTACAATGTAAAGGTTACCAGAAAAAGCATAAGAGTGAGGCAAGTAAACCGCAACCTTATCTTTAATGCCTAATTCGCTGAGATCATCTGTAGTTACGAATCCTAATTTTTCTACCGTAGAATCTTTACTCATGCGCACTAAAACCGGAGAGTTAAAGCTTTTCTTTTTACCTACAAAAGCAGAAACGAGGTCTTTAATCGCATCGTAAATGACTTTAATTAGCGGAGCTCTTTTTAAGAAACGGGTAAAAAATGTAGTAAAAGGCTTAACGATAATTGTGCTACCTAAAATTCCCAAAAGGGTAAGGAAGGTAACAATGATTAAAATTCCAGAGCCTGGGAACAATTCAATGGGAATAAGGCTGTCTATTAGTATAAACAACTCATAAAGCACATAAACAGTAGTAGCAAACGGTACAATCAATAAAACACCCTGAAAAAAGTAGGAAAGGAGTTGGTTGATAACCTGTTTTGTGTTCATGCTTCATCGTTCAATTGGGAGCGCAATTTACGGGGCATTTTTGAAACCACAAGCGCATAACTGTTGTCAATCCACTCAAAAATGATCTTGTCAGAAATGCTTCCGTCTATTTGTACCGTATTCCAATGTTTTTTACTCATGTGGTAGCCCGGCTGCACGGCAGGATATTGTTCGCGAAGTAAGATCGCTTCTTCAGGATCACACTTCACATTAATACTTTGAAAATTGTCAACATCACAAAGCAAAAACATCTTGCCCAGCACTTTAAAAACAAGCGTACTTTCATCAAAAGGAAACTCTTCTGTTACGCCTTTCTTCGCAATACAATGATCTCTAAGTGCTTCAATGTGCATCATCAGATGGGGAGTTTGCCCGCATTTTTAATTTCAGAAAGAATAACGCTCGAACGCATTTGTCCAATCTCTTCAATGTGGCTCAGTTTGGAGTTGACCAATTTGTCTAATTCCTGAATGTCTTCTACCATTACTTTTAAAATGTAGTCGAAGTCTCCTGTTAATTGATAACATTCTACCACTTCATCAATCGTGTTGATTTGATCAATGAATTTTTGCATGGCATTTTCAATTTGGCGGGTTAACGAAACCTGAATAATGACTTGTAGTCCTAAGTTTAGCATCTTAGGATTCACACGAGCATGATAACTTTCAATATAACCGGCCTTTTCTAATTTCCTTACCCGCTCTAGAGTAGGTGCCGGAGAAAGGCCAATTTCTTGTGATAATTGTAGGTTGGTAATTCTTCCGTTGTCTTGTAAAATGCGGAGAATTTTTTTGTCAGTTATGTCAAGTTGATTTGCTGCCATAGGAATAGATTTTTAAATATTGGAGAGAAGAGGATATAAAATCGGCTTGCTTGGAGAGGCATCGTTTTCAAAGCTGGCAATTTGCAGGTTGAGGAGATAATGCCCGTCCTCAATAGCGTTAGGTACGTATATAAATTCGGTAATTGTTGCGTTAAGTCTAGGTGCTTTCGGATAGTTCCAAAAAGCTTTGTGAGCTTTTAATGCACCATCGTCTTTTTCTTTGTCTACAGAAGGAAGATCAATCAATAAATGTTCAACTCCTTGCTCGCGCAGCCACAATGCTACAGCTTCATCAATGTATGGAGGGTTAGTATTGGAATAATTGAGCGTCTGTTTTTCGTCTGTGTTTGGAAGTGTTCGGATTACAATTGCCTGAGGCTGTTGTTTTACCAAAGGTTCTATCAGGTCAAGGGTAATAACTTGATCTCCATTGATTTCTTTTGGCTGAACAGTAACAAGTTGCGCGTAAAAAAAGAACGTTTTCAACGATTGATTGATAGAATACCACTCTTTCGAAATGTGTCCAACACACTCTGTGTGGGTGCCGTGTCCGTGAGGATTAAAAAATATATTTCTAAAATTAACAGAACTGCCTTCGTTTACATCGCCAACAAATCCGTCAAACCGCACAGGTTCAATTGATAAAGGTTCTACATACCAAGCTGAAGGAGCTGCTTTTCCGGTTGAAGCTAACGGTAGTGAGATATCTATCGGGTGAGTAAGGTCTGCACAAAAAGTTCTATCTAAATGTTCGAAATGAGCTTCCAAAAAGGATAATTTTATTTGCTTAAATATATTAATTGCAAAATAATATTATTCTTCAATCCAGAAGAATTCTTCTGCGATTTTGTCGGCAAAAAGCCGCCCTTTTTCAGTTGTTTTGATCGATTTTGTAGAATGATGAATGTTTTCGGCAATAAAAGGAGTTTGAGCAAGCTTTTTCGTGTGCTCAAGAAAGGCTGTTCCAAACTGTAACTCAAGCTGATTGAGGTCTACTCCCCAAATGGTACGCAGGCCTAATAACATGTATTCATTGTATCGGTCATAAAGCGAGAGTGCTTCCGATTCAAAAATGCGCTCATTGTTCTTCCATCCGTTGATGTACTTGCGGTTATTGGCAACATTCCAGCTTCGGGTTTGGCCATCAAACGAATGTGCTGAAGGGCCTAGACCCAAATAAGGTTTGCCCAGCCAATACGATGAGTTGTGTTGCGCATATTGTCCTTCTTTTGCAAAGTTGGAAATCTCATATTGCTCATATCCGTTAGCGGTCATCTGCTGTTGTAACAATTCAAAATGTTCTGCGGCAAGAGCTTCATTCAAATCGGGAAATTTGCCGGAATTGATTTTGTAATTCAAAGAAGTTCTTGGTTCAACCGTAAGGCAATACGATGAAATATGAGGAATGTTAAGGTCAAAAGCTGTTTGTAAGTTCTTTTCCCAATCGTTTAGGCTAAGTTGAGGATAGCCGTAAATGAGATCAATGGTAAGGTTGATAAATCCATTTTGCTGCGCCAATTGAATGCATTGTAAAGCTTCTGTAGCATTGTGCGCACGATTCATCCATGTTAAATCTTCTTCTCTGAACGATTGGATGCCAATACTTAAACGGTTAACAGCCGTTGTAGATAGCTTTTTTAAATAAGCTTCGGTAAGATCATCCGGATTCGCTTCTAGCGTAATTTCGGCCTTTTCAGTAAGCAAAAAATGTTGCCGAATGTGGTCAATAATACCAGTGATTTCTTCAGCAGTGAGTTGAGAAGGTGTTCCTCCTCCAAAATAGATACTGCTCAAAGGTTGAGCGGCATCAAGTTCTTTTGCTCTGGCATCAATTTCGGTATGTAGGCTTTCAAGAAAAGGCTGTTTCTGACGGAGCGATGTACTAAAATGAAAATCGCAATAATGGCAAGCCTGCTTGCAAAACGGAATGTGAAGGTAAATGCCAGCCATGCTTATGCGTTCAAAACAATTTTAAAGGTGGTTCCTTTTCCTGCCTCAGTCGATTTTACTGAGATTTTTCCACGGTGGTAATTTTCGATAATGCGTTTTGAAAGCGATAAGCCCAGCCCCCAACCTCTTTTCTTGCTGGTGTAACCCGGCTGAAAAACAGCTTTGCGTTTTCCCGGAGGAATTCCTTTCCCTGTATCGCTTACTTCAATGTTGATTTTCTGGTCTTTTTGCTCAATGGTAATCTCGATCTTTCCATTGCCTTCCATGGCATCAATGGCATTTTTGCACAGGTTTTCAATTACCCATTCAAACAAAGGGACATTCAATTGAGCATTTACCGGATGGGTTTCTTTATTGACTACTTTGAAATTAACCTTTCGCGGACTTCGTGTTTTCAGGTAAGCCACAAAATGCTCAATAACATCAACTACGTTTTGGGTTTCTAATTTAGGTTTGGCTCCAATCTTAGAAAAACGATCGGTGATCATTTCCAAACGATGAATGTCTTTGTTCATTTCGCTAGTAATGGAAGGATCAATGTCCTTGGCTTTTAATAACTCAATCCAGCCCATAAGCGAAGAAAGCGGTGTGCCCAATTGGTGTGCTGTTTCTTTTGACATTCCCACCCAAACCTGGTTTTGTTCAGATTTTCTAGAGATACTAAACAACCAATAGCCGATTAAAATGAACAGTCCGATAACTAAGAACTGAACGAGCGGATAGTATTTCAATTGGTTAAGTAATTCGCTGTCTTTGTAGAAAATGTAGCTTGTTTTTCCTTCGCCCAAGTCTACCAATATAGGGTCGTTTTCAGACTTCATTTCAGCCATTGTTTGGCTCAGGTGTGTAGAATCTAAAAGTTGATTGGTTTCGATATTTCCGGAGGCAATAACTGAATCTTGATCTGCATTGACATACAGAACAGGTGTGGAAGCTGAGTTAGAAACGATTTCTTGAATGAAAGAATTTTGAAGGTCGTTGAATGTGTTGCGCAATTCTTCAACCAATTTTGATTCTTTGTAATACAAATAATTGGTGCTTTTGCCGAAGTATGAAAACTCAATGGGTTCAAAGTTTTCAGTCATAATGGCCAATTCTTTTTCAAGCAATTGGTGATTGTAGGTATTGATGCTGTCAACTTGTTGTTGAGGCAGTTGCTTTAGACTGTCTTTGCTAATCTCAAGGTAGCCTTCAATGTTTCTGTTGAGCGAAATTTCTCCTTTTTCATTCACCAAGATAATGGGAATGGTCGTATTGTTTTGTACAACCTCAAGTGCCAGAGAAACATTGGTGTTAGGATTGCTATTGACTAGGCTTTTAGTTGCTTCTACCCAGAGTTCTACTTTCTTGCGTTCTTCATTTTCCATCTTTTGGAAAAGCGTGCTCGTATAACTTACGAGTTGTGCTTTGTTTTGAATGGCTCCTGCCCAAAGCTGTACCTGCTTACGCTCTTCATTGGCCATTTTATTCACCAAAATATTGGTATAATAGAATGATGCACCAACAATGATCATGGCCAAAATGACCAAGATGCGTTTCCAAACTATTTTCTTCGAATAAATATTCAAACTGCTCGAATTACCGGTTAAAGATCGTCTTCTTCAAATTCCCACTCCTCAAATTTTGACTTTTTTTCGTTGGAGTTGTTTTTCGTTTTGTTGAAGATGTTTTTCCAACGCGACTGTTCCTGAGCCGAATCTTGTTTTTTCGCTTCGGTTTTAGAACTGTCAGGTTCGCTAAATTCTCCAAAATCCATGTTGAATTCAGCTTCTTGTTGAGGCTCTTCCAGGTCGGGTAGAGTGGTGTCGTTTTTGAACATGCCAAATTCTTCTTTCAAAATCGATTTGGCTGTTTTTACCTCTTTACGGGTTTGTTCTTTGCGGTAGGCTCTGGCTGCAGATTTATCCAATTCAATAACCGGGTCTTCAACTGTTCCTGTAATTTTCACAAAGATTTGCTTGTTGCCCAATCCATCATCTTCGATGTAACCATATTCGGTGGTTTTCACATCTTTATTCTTGACCAGAACTTCTTTAAGATTAAAATCAAGCGCATAGTCTATCGCATTGTCAAAAGTGTGTGTGCCGCTTAGTGAAATGTTCAAAGCACTAGATGAAATATTCATAGACGGAATGGTGAGTTTCTCATTTTCAATGGACAACTCATTTTCCAATTGATTGAATTTAATGTGTTTTAAACGGGTTTTGAAATCATCAAGGTTAAAAAGCAGATCTAAAATCTTGTTGTCTTCAATGGCTGTTACAACTTCTTGCAAAGGTTCATATTGAATCAACTCACCTTGTTCAATGGTTAAAGACGAAGAGAGTTTTAACCTGCTGTAATCAACACCATTGCCTTTTAAAATGGGGAAACTCACAGAGTAATCAGAAGAAGCATACCCTTTTAAATGTTCTGCTTGAATACTGTTTTGGTTAAAGTTGTTGAAGGTGCTAAATAAGGTAGAGATGTTAACGTGTTGGAAATCGCCTTGGGCAGCAAAAAACAATTCTTCTTCACGTTCGGTTAAGCGAATGTCTGATTTTACTTTTCCTTCAAGCGCATCAAAATAAAGCTGACGAAGCATCAGTGTGTTGTTGCGTAAAAGCAGTTGAGCAGAAACATTTTCTGCATGGAGTTGGTTAAAAATGAATTGATTGATCGCTAAATTACAGTTGGCCACTATATTTTGAGGCAAAACGGTTTTAGAAGCACTTGTTCCACCTGACAATTGTTTCCATTGGTTGAGGTCAACTTTTTCAACACTCAAATTTCCTTGAATTACAGCTTTGTCTTTTGAAGCAAAAAGGTTCATAAAGTTGCTAATCTTGCCAGAAAAGTGAAGAGGCGCATCCAAAAATTGTGTTTCAAAATTGTTGATGTCTAGCATGTCGTTATTCAGCGAAAGGGAGGTGTTTAATGCGCTAAGCTGAATAGGACTGTTTTTTAAGCTAAATGTAGCATCGGTTAAGAGCAAACTCCCTTTAGAATGGATCTGTTCAAAAGAAATACTGTCTGGTTTGTCAATGTTTTCAATGGTTCCGGAAAGCTGAAAGTGCGTAGCATATTTTCCGCTAACGGTTTCGATGGTATCGATCGGATAAATATCAAAAAGCTCATTGAGTTGACCTTCTGCAACAATTTCAGCATTAAACTTAGGAGAAATGAAGTTGGTCATTTTCACCATTCCTTCAAAGGAGCTTTCGGCTGTGTTGGCCTTAAAGGCATCGAATGCCAAAGAACTGCTTTTGGGATTGCGCAATTCGCCATTTGAATACCTTCCGTTAAACGATAGATTGTGCAATTCTAATCCTGTTGAAGTCTGGTGTAACTCTCCATCCTTTACCGAAAAAGAGGTGACAATTAACGGGGCAATTTCTTGAGGTGTTTTACTTAGTTCGATGTTGATGTTGGCAGATCCATCGGTTTCCCAATCGGTTAATGAACTGATGTAAACAGCAGGTATAATTGCTCTGGCTGCGCTGAGGTCTAAATTGTTTCCACTGAATTTTAAGGCATACTCTTCCTGTCCGATAATTCCACTGGCATTGAGAGCTAGCGAATGATCAATAATGAACCCACCTTGAGAAAATTCATAAGTATTGTTTTCAAGGTTTACGTTCATACTTACATCAGCATTGAGGTATTTACCGGTGAGGTAATGCAATTTATCAAGCATCACATCGTGTACATCTAACTCTCCGCTGGTTTTAAGTGTAAATTCCTTTTGAGAAAAATCGCCTCGGGCAACCAAATAGTCGATTTGAACGTTTACAGCCTCATGTTGATTTTCGCGAACCCAATTGAGTTCAATGTCTTTCAACGTAATTTTCTTCAATTCAAAACGAAAATTTTCCGAAGGTTCAGCGGATGAGGTTTCCCAGAAAATGTAATTCTTAGCACCAAGTTCGCTGGTGATGAGCGAAGTTTTTCCGTTGATGAATTCAGCTGCCTCCAGATGGTAAGCACCTTGGTATAGATCCAGTACGTTGAATTTTAAATAAACAGTTTCGAATTGAAAAAGCGTATCACGTTGTGTATGATCCCAGGCTTCTAGGGCGTAAACATTTTCTAATGAAATGCTGGCATATGGGAAGCGCTTTAGAAAGCTAACTTCTATGTGTTCAGGAACAATTTCGGTTTTTAAGTGGTGATTGAGCTCAGAGGTAGCAGCTTCAATAATTTCATCTTGATAGATGTAGCCCAATAAAGTACCTGTTCCTGTAAAGATCAACAGGAACAGGCAAATAATCCAAAGTATTTTCTTCCATTTGGGCATGAGGGAATAACGAAAGATGTGTTAAAAACGTACGTTTTACAACATCTTCAACTGACTCACCTCTTTATTGTTTAGAAAACGGTACTTCCCTCTAGGGACACTTTTCTTTGTTAAGCCGGCAAATACGGTACGATCTAGCTTAACAACTTTGTAACCCAAGGCTTCAAAAAGTCTACGAATAACACGGTTTTTACCGGAATGTAATTCAACACCAATAGTTTTTTTGCTGTCAGCATCACCAACATATGCCGCTACATCTACATTCACAAAACCATCTTCTAACTGAACACCTTTAACCAATTTTCTAAGGTCTGCAGCTGAAACGTTTTTGTCCAATACAACTTGATAGATTTTGCGAATCTCGTGTTTTGGATGGGTTAGCTTTTTAGCCAATTCTCCATCGTTGGTTAACAACAACAATCCTGTAGTGTTTCTGTCCAATCTTCCAACCGGGAAAACGCGCTCTTTACAAGCATTGCTTACCAATTCAGAAACGGTCTTACGTCCTTGTGGATCATCCATCGTAGTGATGTAATCTTTAGGCTTGTTTAACAACAAATAAACCGGTTTCTCAGGTCGGATAGATTCTCCACCGTATTTGATGTTATCAGAGATTTTAACTTTTGTACCTAACTCTGTAACAACCTCACCGTTGACTTGTACCAAGCCAGCAGTAATGTACTTGTCTGCTTCTCTTCTGGAACATACTCCTGAGTGCGCTAAGAATTTATTCAAACGCATGGTGTTATCATCTTTGATAACCTGAGGAGTTGGTTTTGAAGGTCTTCTTCTTTTATTTGCTGAGGAAGGAGTTGAGAATTCTAAAGGTTTTCTTCTGGCTTTTGATTTATTCGCGTTATCGCGATAATTGCCAGTTGAACTTTTTTTGAAGTTATTACTACTGTTTCCTTTAGATTCAGGCGCTTTCCCAGCGGCTTTTCTGTTTTTTCTCATGTTGCAAATTTTTCAGCCTGCGAAAGTACAAAGAATTTCACCATCTAGGAGAAAAAGCATCTTCTATGTGATTGATTTTTCGAGTGTTTTTATTCAAAACAATGGAAATGATATCGAATTGAACCTCTACGTCAAGGTCTTTTGACTCGATGTAATGGTTCGCTGCACGAATAATGCTTTTTTGTTTCGATCGGGTTACGGCTTCGTAAGGCTCGCCAATAAAATTACTGAAACGGGTTTTTACTTCAACGATAGCAACTGTGTCTTCTTTAATCGCAATGATGTCTATTTCTTCTCGTCCAAATCGCCAGTTGCGGTTGAGTATCTTCCAACCATTTTCAACGAGATGTTGTGTGGCAATTTCTTCGCCTTCTTTTCCTAAATCATAAGCATCAGACATCAGGAGTAAACTTCAGTGTAACATTTTCTTCTACCGAAAGATAAGCTTTTGCTCCCAGCATTAGGCACCAGTTTTCGGGTTGATGTCCGGCAGGAAAATCAAAACAAACGGGATAGTCATATTCATCTACAGCTTCTAATATGATTTCTTCAGCAGTTTTACCAAATGGATTTGGGCCTTGTTTGATCTCTGTTAATCCGCCAACAACTAACCCCGCCAATTGATCTAATTTTCCTGCTTTTTTGAGGTTCCACATCATTCGATCAAAATGATAGGCATATTCTGAAACTTCTTCCAAAAACAAGATTTTTCCTTTAGTATCGATGTCACTATTGGTTCCGGTAAGGTTGTGAAGGATTGATAAGTTTCCTCCCACAAGCTGCTCGGTTGCAGTGCCTTTTCTATTATAGTTAGATGCCTTAACCGTGTAATTTGGAAATGCGCCAAACAATGTTTGTTTTAATGTATTTAATGAAGTGTTGTTGGTAGGGTCTTTTGGAAAATTCAATGGAACGGTAGAATGTAAAGTAGCCACATTGCAATGCGTATGAATATGATTGTGCAAAACAGTAATGTCACTAAATCCGGCAATCCATTTGGGGTGTTGTTGAAATGTGGTGAAATCAATGCGGTCAATAATTCGCACAGTACCATATCCCCCCCGGGCACAAATCACAGCTTTTATTTCAGGACTGTCTAAAGCCCATTGTAAATCAGCAGCGCGTTGTTCATCTGTTCCGGCAAAAACACGGTCTTGTTCAAAAAGGTACTTTCCTAAAACTACCTTTAGTCCCCAATTTTCGATCAAATGTTGAGCATTCTCAACAAAGGTTTTGTCAACTACTTTGGCTGGAGCAATGATGGCAACTGCATCGCCAGTATTCAGAAACGGAGGAATAATCATACCCATGTAAAATTTGTCCGAAATTAAAGATAGAATTGAGATAAAAGCAAAGGCCACCATATTCGGTGGCCTTTAAACCTTTAGAGAAGTAATTATGCTATGGGGCTTATCTAAAACGGTTCAAGCACAAATCAAAATCGCAGCGATGATTTTGATAAATCGATAAGCTCAACAACAGGGTCAAAAGTCTATCAATCTTCGAGCACAGGTTATGATCATCGTCATGGAAAAAACTGATTTTAATTCATGATTTTCTTTGCCATCGACTTCGTTATCTTTGCAGCCCAATTCTAAAAACAATAATGGTGAATACTCCTGAAAGACATCTTGTAACAGCAGCATTGCCCTATGCCAATGGTCCATTACACATCGGACACATTGCGGGCGCTTATCTTCCATCAGATATCTATGTGCGCTTTTTGCGAATGTTGGGAGAAGATGTGGTTTTCATATGCGGTTCAGATGAACATGGTGCAGCGATTACTTTGCGTGCCAAAAAAGAAGGCATTACACCACAACAGATTGTAGATAAATACCACGAAATCAATAAAAACGCATTTCAGAAGTTTGGGATTTCATTTGACGAATATCACCGTACTTCTGATCCGTTACACCATGAAACTGCAGCAGATTTCTTCAAGCAATTAAACGATGATGATTGCTTTGAAATTCGTGAATCTGAGCAATATTTTGACGAAGAGCATCAGCAGTTTCTAGCTGATCGATACATAACAGGAACTTGTCCAAAATGTGGATTTGATAACGCTTATGGTGATCAATGTGAGAAATGTGGAACATCATTGAACCCAACAGACTTAATTGATCCAAAATCAACATTAAGTGGGAAAACGCCCGTATTGCGTAAAACCAAGCACTGGTATTTGCCTATGCAACATCACGAAGAGTGGTTGCGGGAGTGGATTAAAGATGGAGTGTTAGACGGAGTGCAACATCACGATCCTGCAACATGGAGAAAGCATGTGCTGGGTCAATGTATGAGCTGGTTAGATGGTGGTTTAGGGCCAAGAGCCATGACCCGCGATTTGGACTGGGGAGTAAAAGTGCCGTTAGAAGGTGCCGAAGGGAAAGTACTTTACGTATGGCTAGATGCACCAATTGGATACATTTCTGCCACGAAGCAATGGGCAAAAGACAACGGCAAAAATTGGGAAGATTATTGGTGTGATCCTGAATCGCACGTTACCCATTTTATAGCAAAAGATAACATCGTTTTTCACTGTATTATTTTTCCTATTCTACTCAAAGTACACAAGGGGTTAAACCTTCCGGTAAACGTTCCGGCTAATGAATTTCTGAACCTTGAAGGCGACAAAATCTCTACTTCAAGAGAATGGGCTGTTTGGCTGCATGAATACATCGAAGATTTCCCGGGAAGAGAAGATGAATTGCGTTATGTGTTAACTTCAATAGCACCTGAGAATAAAGACAGCGAATTTGTTTGGGATGGCTATCAGGAGCGTGTAAACAATGAGTTAGTAGCTGTTTTCGGAAACTTTGTTAACCGTGCTTTGGTATTGACTCAAAAATACTTTGATGGCAAAGTTCCAGCTTGTGGAGTGTTAGAGGTTCAAGATGAGGAAGTTGTTGCTAAATTAAAAGAAATTCCTCAAAAGATTGAAGGTCTAATAAAAGCACATCGTTACAAAGAAGCGCTTTTTGAAGCAATGCAAATGGCACGTATTGGGAATAA
>CERC01066699.1_pt1 | contig 14594 bp, 16 predicted proteins | sample 530921 | NCBI WGS metagenome assembly CERC01 (sample SAMEA2621099, study PRJEB7988) | marine metagenome | isolation source: saline water (ENVO:00002010), including
GCAAACAATTTAGTGTCTTTAAGCACCGTTTCTTTGTGCACGATGATGACACGCGGTATGACGTCGCATGGTTTACCGAAGAGGGTAACGCAATGCAACAGGACGACTGGCATGAAGCTGAGCGTCAGTTCCTAATGTATAGCTTAACCGATAAACATACACACCAAGCACTCTTAATCATTCTAAATGCAGGGTCTGAGGCTGTTAGCTGTCAACTTCCTCATTTAGAAAAAGCGAAGTGGCAGCTCGCTGTTAGCAGTATTCATCCAATATCCGCCAATGAAGATATGAAACAACAAATAGCTGCAATGAGTAGCTGGGTTTTTACCGCCAATTCAGAGGACTAAAGTCATGACTAAAAATGCTGAGCAAGCATGTGTTGTAAAAGGGTGGCAAGACGCGCCAATTATTGATGAAAGCACCTTAGAGGATGATTTATCACGCCATTTTTACTACACCTTAGGGCGTGACAAAGTCGGCAAGTCACAACTGTATTTATATCATGCGTTAGCATTAACAATACGTGACAGGCTGGTGGCTCGCTGCCGTGTAACTAAGCAGCAAATACATGAACAAAAGCGTCGAAAAACTGCCTATTTATCACTGGAGTTTTTAATGGGACGGGCACTTGGCAATGCAATTTTGAATCTTGATTTAGATGAGCAAGTTGAAAAAGCATTGCAGCAATATTGTACTGAACTTGAACAAGTTGCAGAAGCTGAACACGATGCAGGGCTTGGCAATGGTGGCTTAGGGCGTCTTGCAGCGTGTTTTTTGGATAGCTGCGCCAGTCTTGCTCTGCCTGTTATTGGTTATGGTATCCGTTACGAATACGGTATGTTTAATCAGGCACTTGAAAATGGTCATCAAGTTGAGCAACCAGATAACTGGCTACGCGAAGGCCATCCGTGGGAATTAAGCGCACCAGAGCAGTCAAAACGGGTTAAATTTTTTGGTCACCTAGACAGCTATACAGATAAACAAGGACGAGTACATCGTCAGTGGCTTGATACCCAAGACGTACTCGCCGTACCTTATGATGTGCCAATTCCTGGCTATAAAAATGACATAGTTAACACCTTGCGTTTGTGGAAGTCAGAAGCCACCGATGAGTTTGATTTAAGTGAGTTCAATGCAGGCAGTTACTCTGAGGCTGTGGCACGTAAGAACTTAGCAGAGCAAATTACCATGGTGCTATATCCCAACGATAGTAGCGAAAACGGTAAAGAGCTGCGTTTACGTCAACAATACTTTTTATCATCGGCCAGTATTCAAGACATCATTGATATTTGGGTTAATCAGTACGGTGAAGACTTTTCTGACTTTGCCGATCATCATGTATTTCAGTTAAACGACACTCACCCTAGTATCGCTGTAGCAGAGCTCATGAGACTACTTGTCGATGATTATGAGCTTGATTGGGATGAAGCGTGGCTAATTACCACAAAAACAATGGCATACACAAACCATACACTGTTACCTGAAGCACTTGAAAAGTGGTCGGTGTCATTATTTTCTCGTTTACTGCCCCGTGTTTTAGAAATTATTTATGAGATTAATGCTCGTTTTCTAGCTGAGGTTGCACAAGCGTGGCCAGGCGATGTTGGCAAGCAACAAGCTTTGTCGTTAATTGAAGAAGGTGGCGAGCCGCAAATTCGTATGGCGTATTTAGCGATTGTTGGTAGCTACTCCGTCAATGGTGTAGCAGCCCTGCATACTGAACTATTGAAAGCTGGCTTATTTAATGACTTTTATCAGTTATGGCCTAACAAATTCAATAACAAGACAAATGGTGTAACTCCTCGTCGCTGGCTTGCTCATTGTAACCCTGCGTTAAGCACATTAATTACCAGCAAAATCGGTGATGATTGGGTTGCTGATTTCAGCAAAATTAGCCTGCTACGTCGTTATTACGACGATGAAGCATTCCACAAACAATGGCAAGCAGTTAAATGCACTAACAAACAGCGTTTAGTTGATTTAGTTAAAGCCCGCTGTGGTGTTGAGTTTGATTCTTCAATGATGTTCGATGTGCAAGTTAAGCGTATTCATGAATACAAACGCCAGCTTTTGAATGTACTGCATATCATTCATTTATATGATCGAATTCGTCAAGGCCACACAGACAATATTGTGCCACGCTGTGTGTTACTTGGTGGCAAAGCAGCACCTGGCTATTACATGGCGAAGAAGATCATTAAGTTAATTAATAACGTCGCTGAGGTTATCAATAAAGATCCACTCGCTCAGCCCTACTTACGTGTTGCGTTTTTGCCTAATTATAATGTCACCGCAATGGAAACTATTTGCCCTGCAACGGATTTATCAGAGCAAATTTCAACAGCAGGCAAAGAAGCATCAGGCACGGGTAATATGAAATTCATGATGAATGGTGCACTGACCATTGGCACATTAGATGGTGCAAACATTGAGATTCGAGATGCGGTTGGTGCAGACAACTTTTTCTTATTTGGTGCCCGCGCAGAACAAATTGACGATATTAAAGCCCATTATAACCCTGAGCAAATTATTCAACAAACTGACAGCTTATATAAGGTGATGCAGCTCATTGAAAGTGGGCATTTTAATCTTTTTGAACCCAATTTATTTGACGACATCATTGCCGCGATTAAAAGCCCACACGATCCTTGGTTAGTCGCCCATGATTTTGCCAGCTTTGTACAAGCGCAAGAACATGTTGAGCAAGCCTATTTAGACACATCACATTGGACCAAAATGAGCATTTTGAATACGGCCGCCAGTGGTATGTTTTCGAGCGATAGAACCATAAGCCAATACAGTGACGACATATGGCATTTGGAACCACTTTTGGATACTCGCACACAGCAACACACAGAAAAAAGTAGCTAACTTAAGACGGAGAGAGTTATGCCAAGTTATGCAAATCGATATATAAGTAGTTTAACAAGAGAAACGTATGCCCTAATTTTAGCGGGTGGGCGAGGTTCACGTTTACACGAATTAACAGATTGGCGAGCGAAACCGGCTGTGTACTTTGGTGGTAAGCATCGAATTATCGACTTCCCATTGTCCAACTGTATAAACTCAGGAATTCGTCGAGTGGGGATTGCTACTCAGTACAAATCACACTCATTAATTCGTCATGTAAATCGTGCTTGGGGGCACTTTAAGAAAGAGCTGGGAGAATCAGTTGAAATACTGCCTGCATCTCAGCGTTATGGTGATGAGTGGTATTGTGGTACTGCGGATGCTGTTTTTCAGAATATGGATATTATTCGCCATGAACTACCTAAGTATGTAATGATTTTGTCAGGGGATCATGTTTACCGTATGGACTATGGCGGCCTGTTAGCTAAGCACGTGGAAACAGGGGCTGATATGACAGTATGCTGCATTGAAGTGCCTTGTGAAGAAGCCGCAAATACTTTTGGTGTGATGACAGTTGATGATACTAAACGGGTTCGCCGTTTTGATGAAAAGCCAGCAAACCCGAGCTCTGTGCCTGGCAAACCAGGCACATGTTTGGCATCAATGGGGAATTATGTTTTTAACACCGAGTTTTTATTTGAACAGCTAAAAAAAGATGCTGAAACAGAAGGCTCTGGCCGAGACTTTGGCCACGATATTATTCCTGCCATAATCGAAGAGCATAATGTGTATGCGTATCCATTTAGAGATCCAGGCTTTGAAGGTCAGCCGTATTGGCGCGATGTTGGCACCCTAGACTCGTTTTGGGAAGCCAATATGGAGCTAGTAATGCCTGAACCGCAACTTGATTTATATGACCCAAGTTGGCCTATTTGGACATACCAAGAGCAACTTCCACCTGCTAAATTTATTTTCGATAATGATGACAGGCGCGGTATGGCAGTGGATTCCACTGTTTCAGGTGGGTGTATTATTTCGGGCTCGTTAGTGAGAAAGTCACTGCTGTTTTCGAATGTGCATGTACACTCTTATTGTGAAATAGAACAGTCGGTGATTCTACCCGGTGCAAAAATTCAGCGTAATTGTCGAATTAAACGCGCAATTATCGACCGTAGCTGTGAAATTCCGGCAGGACTGGAAATTGGCTACGATCATAAGGTCGACAAAGAAAATGGCTTTAGGGTATCCAAAAAAGGCATTGTGCTTGTTACCCGCGACATGTTGCATGAACTTGCCAAGAAACTAAAGCAACAAGAGCAGGATAACAAACGTCTTGCTTAATGCCGTGCTCATGCAGTTAGCGCGTATTGCCGTGGCTGCATGATTTAAACATATTCAAAAGGAGTACTGCAAACATGCATGTGTTGATGGTGGCTGCAGAGAATGATGCGTTACCCAATGCCAAAGTAGGTGGCGTTGCTGATGTTGTGAGAGACTGCCCAAAGGCTTTGATTGAAAAAGGCTTAACGGTTGATGTTGTTATACCTGACTATGGTTTCCATTATTTGGAGCGTCAGCACTTAGGCAGTATCTCGGTTTCATTTGCAGGCAAAATAGAGCAATTAGAAGTGTGGCAGCTAGCTCAGTCGGAACAGGGCATAAAGCAACTTGTTATTTCGCATTGGGAATTTAGCCGACATCACGGTGCTGTGTATTGTAATGATGAAATAGGCCGCCCATTTGCAACAGATGCCAGTAAGTTTGCTCTGTTCAATGCGGCAGTCTGTGAGGCTTTATTACAAGGGGTTATTAATACCCCAGATGTATTACACCTACATGATTGGCATAGTGCGTGTGTCGCATTGTTATTAAAAACAGATAAGCGATTTAATCGGTTTTCAAACCTCTTTTTAGCCTACACGGTTCATAATTTAGCCCTACAAGGTATTCGCCCATTTAAGGGGGATAGCTCGAGCTTAGAAGCATGGTTTCCAAGTTTAGGCTACGATGGTCAAACATTGTGTGATCCTCGCTACCCAGATTGTTTTAACCCGATGCGCACAGCGATTAATTTAGTTGATAAAGTTCACTTGGTGTCTCCAACTTATTGCCAAGAGGTCCTTAAAGCAAGCGATGCTGACAATGGTTTTTTTGGTGGCGAAGGATTAGAGCAAGACTTACAGGCGGCTAATAAAGAAGGGCGAGTAGTTGGCATACTCAATGGCTGTGAATACTCAGTCGCAGAGCCTGATAATTGCACACTGGCTAGCCTGTATCAGCATGCCGAGTTGGCATTGTTTCAATGGATGGCAAAAAGTCCGATACTTGACTCAACCCACTACATTGCGCATCAACGGCTTTTACAGTTTAAAACACGTTCCTTTTCAGGCCCATTAGTAACCAGTGTCGGCCGTTTAACGGATCAAAAAGCCTTGCTGTTGCGGCAACCTTATAATCAACATCGTGTTATTGATGAATTGTGTGCTCGTTTAAGTACATACCATGGCTATATGATTATATTGGGCTCCGGTGATGACTCGCTTGAGCAATTAATGACCGCGGCGATGGCACGAAATGCTAACTTATTATATTTAAAAGGGTATGCACACTTAACAGGCGAATACCTGTATCACTTAGGTGATTTATTCTTAATGCCTAGCTCGTTTGAGCCATGTGGTATAAGCCAGATGCTAGCGATGCGAGCAGGCCAACCATGTCTTGTTCATAGTGTGGGGGGGCTTAAAGATACAGTCGTTGATTCAGAAAATGGTTTTAGTTTTGAAGGCGCTAATCTTAGCGAGCAAAGTAGTGCACTCATTAATCGTTTTAGTGAGGTATTAGCGTTAAGGGAAACAGATTCTGAGCTGTGGTGTACAATTTGCGAGCGAGCGAAAAGTGCTCGTTTTACTTGGCAGCAAGTCGCCACAAATTATTTATCGGACTTATATCAATAAAAAATGGACTATTATTGGGAATAGGGTGACTTTTGTTTCAATTTCAGTTATTAATTACTTAGTGTTACATAATAAATAAAAAGTAGGTAAAGTGGCTGTATTTGTTGCTAGGCAAGCTGTCTTTAATCGTCGTCAACAAGTTGTCGCCTATGAGTTACTATTTCGTGATAGTGAGAAAAACTGTTTTCCGAATGTTGCTGAAAGTACTGCGACAGCACGACTCATTATGGAAAATCAGCTCAACTTAGGTACACGTCATATTACATCGGGGAAAAAAGCGTTAATTAATATTGGTCCAGAGTCTTTGAAACTGGATTTATGCGCTTTTTTGCCTAACCAAGATGTTGTTATCGAACTGTTGGAAACCATGGAGCCAACAGACGAAAACTACGCTTTTTGTCGTGAACTTTTTCATAATAACTTTAAGCTTGCTCTGGATGATTTCGTTTATCAACCAGAATGGGATCGTTTTTTAAAATTAGTACGATTAATAAAGTTTGATGTAAAACAAACGCCTTTCGAAGAAATTTCTCCTGTCGTCAATAAGCTAAAAAAGCACAAAAAAATAAAACTACTCGCTGAAAAGCTTGAAACGGAAGAAGATTACAAAAAAGCCTATGAAATGGGCTTTGATTTTTTCCAAGGCTATTTTTTTGCAAAACCAACCATGATTCAACAGCGTGACATTAACTATAACTACGCCTTAGTGTTGTCGATTTACGCTGAAGTTATGCGACCTTCACCCGATATTAACGAAGTGGCAGGTTTGTTTTCTCTTGATACAGCCCTTGCCTATAAACTATTGCGACTGATCAACAGTGGTGTTTTTCCAATAAAAAGCAAAATAGGGTCTTTAAAACAGGCACTTGTTTATTTGGGTAATGAACGACTGAAAAAGTTTGTAAGTCTTATAATTACCGCCCATAGTGCGCAATCAAAACCAGCCGAGTTAACTCGGCTTTGTGTTGTTAGGGCACGCTTTTGTGAGTTAATAGCCTTGCAAGTCGCTAAAGAACACACTGGCGAAGCGTTTCTAACAGGTTTGTTTTCTTTGCTGGATGCTATACTTGACCAACCGATGGAAAAGCTGCTTGATAGACTACCTTTTCCTGATGATATCCATGCGGCATTGATGCAGGAAAAGAACATTCTCTATTATATACTTGAGACTGTTAAAGCTTACGAATCAGGCAGTTGGTGGGCATTAGAGCAAGCTGTTGTCTATATTAATATTGATAGTGCAGATCTTCCCAAAATCTATGAAAATGCGGTAAATTGGAGCGATAGCTGTCGGCAAAACTTATAAGTGATTTATGCGCAATATAAATATGGATGTTTTACGGGGTATCGCGGTACTTGGCCTGATGTTTATGAATGCCTATTTTTTCGGTGTTTTTGAATATGGATATGTGCCAAGTCCACAACCACCTTTATCTGATAATATAATTCATACAGCCGATCTCATTTTTATTGATGGGCGATTCAGAACACTCTTTTGCCTGTTATTTGGCGCAGGCTTAGTTATTCAACGGCAGCATCCTCAGTTACGTGATAAACAATATAATCGTTTAAAAATACTTGCCTTTATTGGTCTAGCACATGGTCTTTTACTTTGGGCTGGCGATATTCTATTAATTTATGCGTGTGCAGGTTGGTTAACATTAAAGTTTATTGACCAACCCTATAATCAACAACTAAAGCAAGGCATTGGATTTTTAGCGCTTGGTGCAGTCATTTCATTTTTACTGGCTTTTATTGAACCTGATATGAGCCCCTTAACTCGTGAATCAGATACTTTTGTAGAGGCTTACCAAGACTGGCATTCATCATTTTTTTCTGGGTTTATGAGTAACATACTCATGTTTGTTGTGATGCTAATAGCGCTCCCGCTTATAACATTATGGATGGCAGCGGGTATTATGCTTATTGGTGTTGCACTCTATAAACAAGGCATTTTTGTAAACGGTTTAACGACAAAACAGCTTAACTTTATTTTACCAGCTGCCGTTGGATTTACACTTTTGAGGTTAATAGTTGAGCCTAGCACAAGCGTTTTAACATATGCTTTAGCTGAGCCATTTAACTGGTTTGCAGCCCTTAGTACTGCTTTACTCTATATTCATTTAATTGTGAAGCTTGTCGGAAATAATAAAAATAAATTTACGGCCTTACAAAATGCAGGTCGTATGTCATTGACCTTATATTTAATGCAAACAGTGATCTTTTTGTTGTGCTTTCGAATTGTATTTCCTTCGTGGGTACTTACCTTTAATCGGATTGATTATTGGCTACTGAGCGTTTTTATTGCCCTGCTTCAACTGAGCTTTTGTGCCTTATATTTACGTTTATTTAAGTATGGTCCATGTGAATATGTATGGCGTAAATTATCGTCATAGTCGCCACTGTGTGTACTACACTTAACTTAAAGAAAATTGTTCGGGGATGTTATGCGGTTTTGGATAATTAGCTTACTAATGTTATGCACAATGCCACTTTGCGCAGTCGAGCAATTTAATGTGTTATTTGTAAATCCATCCATTAAAGAAGAACCATTTTGGCAAAAAGTGACCGACGTAATGCAGGCGGCTGCAAAGCAAACTAATGTCGATTTGGATATTATCTATGGCGGGGCGAATCGCCATATTCAACTGGAAGAACTCAAGCAATACCTCAAATACAATGCGACACCTGATTATGCTGTCTTAATTAACTATCCAGGTGGCGCTGAGCAGTCGATGAGCTTGTTAGAAAAACACAAAGTTAAGTTTATTACCCTAGAAGAAACTATTCTAGGGGCTGAGAGAGAGCAAGTCGGTGAGCCAAAACAGCATTTTAAATATTGGTTAGGCGAAGTGTATCACGACAACTTTAAAGCCGGTGAGCAACTTGGCAAGGCCCTGCTAGACAGTGCTGAAAATGCAGGCCAAACAGCGCATTTTGTTGCTATTAATGGCCACTATGGCACCGAATCTGACACACGTAGTAACGGCTTAAAGCACTTTTTAAAAGATCAGCAAGTTGAGCTAGAGCAGGTGGTGTATGCTAATTGGAACAAAACTGAAGCTACCGATAAAGTGCGCAGGCTATTACATCGCTACCCTCAAACCAACGTTATTTGGTGTGCTTCTGACTTAATGGCGCTTGGTGCACTGGATGCTGTTAAAGAGAAAAATAATAAACAGTACTTTATTGGTGGCATGGACTGGCTTGATGATAACTTAAGACTGATTGAACAAGGACGATTAACCGCAAGTGCCGGTGGGCATTTTATGATGGGGGCATGGGCATTAATAAGTCTGGTCGATCATCACAATGGTCACTCATATTGGACGAATAATAATTCTATAAAGTTTTTATTAGGTGTGATCACCAACCAAAACGTAAACGATTACAATTGGATAAGAGACATCGAAGATTGGTCTGCGGTTCCCTTTGACGCATTTTTGCTCAGCGGTTCAAATAATACTGCCTATCAGCTCGATTTTGAGCGGCTGCATTCCTTATTGTTGCAAAAAAACGCCAATGTGGCTTTTAAGGAATCCGCTTTTTAACCGGCCTTTATTGCGTCTGGTTTGCCTAAGCGTTCTGGTATAAACTAGCGGCTTTACCATTCCAATAGAAGTACGTTATGACACAGTTAAAGCGATTAAATAAATTTATCAGTGAAACAGGGTTCTGTTCACGTCGTGAGGCCGATAAATATATTGAAGAAGGTCGCGTAACGGTTAACGGCAATTTACCTGAAATGGGCGTTAAAGTCAGTGACTCCGACGACGTACTTATCGATGGCAAAGCACTCAAAGCAAAGCCTAAACTTGTTTATATCGCTTACAACAAACCCGTGGGTATTACCTGTACTACGGAACGTAAAATTCAAAGTAATATTGTAAAAGCAGTAAACTATCCTGAGCGAATTTTTCCTATTGGTCGTTTAGATCGTCCATCCGAAGGGTTAATATTTCTAACTAACGAAGGTGACATCGTTAACAAGATTTTGCGCGCGGGTAATAATCACGAAAAAGAATACGTCGTCACCGTTGATAAACCGTTAAACCGTCAATTTGTAAATAAAATGGCAAATGGTATTCCCATCCTCGATACGGTAACAAAAAAATGTAAAGTCACACAAACTGGCCCTCAGCAATTTACTATTGTATTGACACAAGGGCTCAACCGCCAAATTCGCCGCATGTGTGAATACCTAGGCTATGAAGTTGTGACTCTTAAACGCACGCGCATCATGAATGTGACGTTAAAAGGCTTGAAAGTAGGCCAATGGCGTCACCTGACAGAACAAGAAATGGCTGAAATTAATAACTCCATTGCAAATTCAGGTAAAACTGAAGAACGTTCTATAGATGAAAACAAACAGCAAACCAAACCTTCGCCAAAACCTCGCGCAGAAAACGATAAAAAGCGCGACTTTTCGAAATACGTAAAAAAAGCGCGTACAGACTCAAAACAAACGAAAACTCATTCTGCAAAAAACACGCAAACAAAGCGAAGTAGTACTAAACGAGCAGGCACATTGAGTCTTAAAAAATAGCTAATAACATAAAGCGTATTTAGCTTTAGGTTAGAAAGGTTCTTGGTATTTAAATGGCAAAACACAAAAAATTCCAAATAACATTAGTAGTGCTTGTTGTCTGTATCATGGGCTTTAACCTCATTGATATTCGTGTCGATTTCTTTTTAAATCCGTTTTATATACTGAGTTTGGTCACTGCAATTATTTTGGTTGTTCAATCGATAAACTACACATGCCCTAAATGTGGTAAAAACCAAGTTATTCGCTCATTTTTAAAATATAACATGCCAAAAGAGAGCTGCTACTCTTGCGCAAGCCAGTTAGATAAAAATGATAAGTAAATAGACTTTTTGAGTCCAATTCCTCGCACTTTGAATTAACCATATTTGTTTTATAGCCTCGGTAATATTACAAATAATGGTTAAGAATACCTTTGCTTATATTCTTGCGAACCAAATGGTCAAATCGGATAGTAATCATTATGTTTACGATGGCTATAATCGCCGTATTAAGACCGTGGACTCAAAAGGTATCAGCTATAGCTTATACATAAGGCTGGTAAATTGCTTTACCGAGAAACACCGAAAGGGGGCATTAATTATATATCTTGGAGGTAAGTTAGTCGCTAAAGAAGGTACTGGAGTTGCTGCCGCGCCATCGGTTATGAATTATAAGCCGTATGGGGATAGCATTGAAGCAGCAAAAGATGATGTGGGCTACACAGGCATAAGTTCGACACGGATTTAGGGTTGAGTTATATGCAGGCACGATACTATGATCCAGTCATAGGTCGTTTCTATTCGAATGATCCTGCCGATGTTATGGAGCATATTGCTCGTGGAAATCCCATACATGGATTCAATAGATACACCTATGCGAACAATAACCCTTATAAGTATGTTGATCCTGACGGTGAGTTTGGAATCGTAGGAGCACTGATCGGTGCAACGGTGGAGACTTCTCTAAATTGGACGTTTCTGATATTGCTGTAGCTGCTGCTGTTGGCGCGGTTACGGGTGGTGTTGGTGGTCGGCTTGCTTCTAGTGCTGCCAAAGGAACAATGTCAGTAAGTAACGCTGTAGCTACGACTGCTAGTGTTGGTGGGACCGCAAGTGGAGTTGGTGCTGTTGTAGCGGGTGAACTAAACGGAAAATCAGCAACTGCTGGGCAAGTTGGTGCTGCTGTTGTTGGAGGTACATTAGGCGCTGGAGCTGGTGCAAAGATAGCAACTGGTTTTGCTAAAACACTAGAGAAGGGATTTGGTGGATTAAATTCAGCCATATCTTCAACCACTAGAAGTGGAATGGTCGGTGATACGGTGGAAGCAGGTACATCAGCTGTGCAAAGAACAGGTGAAGTAGCGGCTGAAGCAGCTTCTAACCTTGGCCAGAAAGCGTATAATAAACTTGATGAGAAGCAATAAATATATGAGCAATAAGCTACACCTAACCTTGAAATATGCTTTCGCTATGGAAGTGTTCTTTACTATTATTTGCGCATTACTCGTTGCAATAGAATATTTTATTGGATCAGGGACGTTAACTTTGAAAGGTACTTTATATTGTATGATTGTTTTTCAAATTCCAGTTGCAGTGCTAGTGGTTAGACACTGGGTGAGGTTAAGTAAAGATCCTTTTATAAATTAACTATTTTGAATCCAAGCCTCGCACTCGCGGGGCTTTGTTTTATCTGGCTGTGGTGGCTTTTGCTTTCAAGCTTAGCGGCTCAATGAAAAAATCCGTTTGGTGCCAAATTCAATAGGGTGATCTGCTCAGGTGAAAGCCGTCGCGTTTCAGATTGATATTTCGATGGTAAATCGTTCGCGGAACACTGGTAAGCAAAGCAAAAGGGTCAGGTCTTTCTTTTTGCCTTTTCGTTAATTAAGGCCTAATTTTAGTTATTAATTTACCAATATTGATAGGTGAAAGGATGGCTAGGCCGCTACGATTAGAGTTCGCAGGAGCTTTGTACCATGTAACGTCGCGAGGGAATGAATGAAAGCCAATTTATTTAGATGAAGCTGACTTAGATGGATTCTTAAAGATTTTAGGTGACGTATGCGAGCGTTATAACTGGGTTATTCATTCATTTTGCTTAATGAGTAATCATTACCACCTATTAGTTGAAACTCCTGATGCAAATTTAAGTAAAGGGATGCGCCAATTAAACGGGGTATATACACAATGGTTTAATAGAAGTCATCAACGTGTTGGGCATTTATTTCAGGGGCGCTATAAGGCTATTTTGGTTGATAAGGATGCTTACTTATTAGAGTTGAACAGGTATATTGTTTTAAATCCAATTAGAGCAAAGATGGTAGATAGCTTATCGGATTGGCCTTGAAGTAGCTGGCACTTTACGATGGGTCAAGCACACGTTCCAGCATGGCTTGAAATCGACAAAATGTTACTCCAATTTGGAAAATTTAAAGCGATAGCAAGGCGAAAATTTGCGTTATTTGTCGAGCAAGGAAAAGGCGTGGATCCTTGGGCTGATATATATCGAATCAAGTTTTTTAGGTGACGATGAATTTGTTAAAGAGCACTTAGCGTTACTTTAAGAGCAAGAAGGTGATTTATGTGAAGTCCCCCTTAAACAAAGGCGAAACCAGTCATTGCCATTAGCTGAATACGCTCAGCAATTTGATAATCGAAATGAAGCAATAAAAGCCGCTTATGCATCTGGGGGATATACTTAGAAATAGGTGGGTGATTATTTTCAATTACACTATTCGCGTGTAAGTAAAATTGTGGCAAAAGGTAAGACCTGACCCCTTGGTTTTAAGACCTGACCCCTAGGTTTTAAAGGCAAGACCTGACCCCTAGGTTTTGACCCCTAGGTTTGCTATGACCCCTAGGTTTGCTAGACCCCTAGGTTTGCTAGACCCCTAGGTTTGCTAGGTTTGTGTGACCCCTAGGTTTGTGCTGATGGCGAATTTTTGTGGGGAGCTGTTATAGGTGCAGGTGTCGAGTTAATTGCTCAGGTAGCGACTGGTCAAGATATAAATGTTACTGATATTGCTATAGCTGGAGCAGTAGGTGCCGTAACTGGCGGTTTTGCAGGTAGAGCAGCAACACAAGCTGTTAAAGGAGCTATAACTGGGTCTAAAGCTGTAACTCGAACAACTGCTGTAAGTGGCGCTGCAAATGGTGTTGGTTCAGTTACTTCTGATCTTGCGAATGGCAAAGAGGTAAATCTAACTAAAGCAGCGACAAGCACTGTAGCTGGCGCTGCTGGCGGTTTCGTAGGTGCTAAGGGGCAAATTCGATAACGAATAAGCTTGATAACTTATCAAATTCAGGTGGAATTAGTTCCCAGATATCAAATACAACTAGAAGTAGTTATGTTGGTTCTAATGTTAGTGAACAGCTAACCTCTGGCGGCGCAACAGCAGCATCTGCTGTAACCGATGCAGCTCTTTCTGTAGTCAATAAAGAAATAAATGAGTAAGACTAGATGACATTTTTTACATACTATAAAGGACAGTTGCTATTTCATCTTATTTTGGGTGGGTTAGCAGGATTGGTTATAGGCTTTTTCTACAGCCCATTACGCGGTTTATTTTTTTTAGTGGCTTACAATGTGCTTATGGCACTCGTAGCAGCAAACACATACCGGAACTATAAAAAAAGATACGATGGCTAATTTTTAATCCAAAGCCTCGCACTCGCTTACTTAAGCTGCGGGGCTTTGTTTTTCTAGGGTAGCTGGCTGCAAAAATTTACTCGGTCTGGAACAATGTGATTCAAAAAATCGTCACCATCCACAAGGTCACTTTCATCTAGATCTTGAAATCGCTTTTTGACCAGCGCAAGCTTTTCAATTTCATCAACATCACAGTTAAGGTGATCTTCGCATCGAAAGATAATTTTCTTTCTAATTGCATTGGGATGTTCTGGCGAAGGATCAACTATCTCAGTCCTGATATCGACATGTTTTTTGTGACAAGCTGAGCATTCGGCATTGTGAAAATCAATTGTTTGAGTTGTCATGATAATATCCTGCTTGATTTTTTAATGAAATACACCGTTTGGTGCCAAATTCAATTGGGTGATCTGCTCAGGCGAAAAGCCGTTTCGAAGGAGTTCGAAGTCAATTATTTGCACTTGAGCCTTTTGGCCTTCGCCAATCAATTTATAGCAACTGCCACTCGCTGTAATGATTAATCTTTTGTTTGGAAAAATCTTTTCAACCTTTCATGTACTGATATAGCTCCCCGGTGAAAATCTGTAAGTCTCATCTTCTTCGCAAGTGCCCCAGAG
>CERC01134295.1_pt1 | contig 14571 bp, 16 predicted proteins | sample 530921 | NCBI WGS metagenome assembly CERC01 (sample SAMEA2621099, study PRJEB7988) | marine metagenome | isolation source: saline water (ENVO:00002010), including
GAAAAAGACTCCTCCACCAGCTCAACCAGAGCAGCAAATTTCTCCTGAAGAATGGGCTTTTAATGCATTGGAACAACTAGAGCAAGAAGCCCTTTGGCAAAACAATAAAGCCAAAGAGTACCACATTCGATGGTCTGAAATTATGCGTGAATACCTGCAAAAAGCCTATCAAATTCCGGCTATGGAATCTACTACAGCTGAAATTGAACTCTTGTTAAAAAGAACAGCACTTTCATCTGTATTGAAAGAGCAAATCATTCAGGCTTTCCGTATTTCAGATATGGTGAAATTTGCCAAGGTAACACCATTGCAAAACGACAACCTTTTTTGTTTGGAAATATGCCGTAATGTTGTTCAGGCCAGAATAGAACATTTACGCAATCAACAAAATCAACAGCAAGCATGATGGAGATTGAGTTTGCATACAAATGGGTATTTCTACTACTGTTAGCGATTCCGCTATTGATCTGGCGCTACATCTATCAACACCGCAAACGCCATGTAGCACTCTCCTATTCTACTGCCGGATATTTCGCAGGATTAAAACCCGGTTTTAAACATTACCTCAAACACATCACATTCTCGTTTTACATGTTGGCTCTTGCCGGACTAATTGTAGCCATGGCTCGTCCGCAATCATCTACCAGTTGGCAAAATGTTTCATCAGAAGGTATTGACATTGTTATAGCATTAGACATTTCAAGCTCTATGCTTGCTATGGATTTAAAACCCAATCGATTGGATGCTTCTAAAGCTGTTGCCCTTGATTTTATAGAAGCTCGTCAAAACGATCGGATTGGTTTGGTTGTTTATGCAGGCGAATCGTTTACTCAATGTCCGCTAACAACAGACCACAGCGTATTAAAAAACCTGTTTAACGACATTGAACAAGGTATGATTGCTGATGGAACAGCCATTGGTTCAGGACTTTCAACAGCCGTTTCTCGTCTAAAAGAAAGCAAAGCCAAAAGTAAAGTCGTTATTCTTTTAACAGATGGATCAAACAACCGTGGTGACATTCCTCCCATTACAGCTGCAGAAATTGCCAAAACATTTGGTATTCGTGTGTATACTATTGGTGTGGGAACAAATGGAATGGCCAATTATCCTATGCGCACATTTACCGGTCAAACCGTTGTTCAAAAAGTACCTGTTAAGATTGATGAAAACACCTTAAAAGAAATTGCGAAGCTAACAGACGGAAAGTATTTCAGAGCTACCGACAATGAAAAACTGAAAGCCATTTACAACGAAATTGATCAGCTGGAAAAGTCAAAACAACAGGTCACCGAGTTTAGAAATAAGTCTGAAGAATTCAGACCTTTCTTATATGGATCTTTACTTTTATTAACAATCGGTTTCATCTTAAATACCAGCATTTTAAAATCTATATTTTAATGTTTCGACTTGAGCAAATAGAATTCCTTTACGGTTTAGCAGCACTTCCGGTTTTCTGGTTGATGACTTGGCTGGTAATGCGTTGGAAAAAAGCCAAACGGAAAGCATTTGCGGATGCCGGATTGTTGAAACAACTCTCTACAGGTTATGCCCGTTCGGCCTACATTTGGAAATCTATTTTCTTTAGTCTCAGTTATGCCTTTTTGATTCTTGCGTTGGCCAATCCACAAATCGGATCTAAAACAGAAGAAGTAAAACGCGAAGGGGTGGATATTATGATTTGTCTGGATGTTTCCAACTCTATGTTGGCAGAAGACCTCTCTCCTAACCGGTTGAAACGTGCCAAATTAGCCATGAGTCAATTGGTAGATCGTTTAAAAGGAGACCGCATTGGAATTGTTGTTTTTGCCGGACAGGCATTTGTTCAACTTCCGATTACTACAGACTATGCTGCAGCTAAACTCTTTTTAAATACGGTAGACAACAACACTGTTGCTGTTCAAGGAACCAACATTGGAGCAGCTATAGAACTCGCAACCGAATCTTTTGGAAGCAAAGAACAACAAAACGGCAGTAGAGCCATTATTGTAATTACAGATGGTGAAAACCACGAAGAAAACGCAGTAGTTGCTGCTGAAAATGCCAGAGAACAAGGCATTCGCGTATTTACCATTGGAATGGGATCTGAGAAAGGCTCACCAATTCCTGAGAAATACGGCAACAAAACCATTGGCTTTTTAAAAGACCGTACCGGAGAAACCATCATTACCCAACTGAACAGCGAAACATTAAAAGAGATAGCCGATGCAGGTGATGGATTTTTTCAACGTGCCACCAATGCCGATGCAGGTTTAGATGCCATTTTTGATGAAATCAGTGGAATGGAAAAAGCTGAATTCGGGTCGCAACTCGTAACCGATTATGAAGATCGCTATCCATTTGCTCTTGCAGCCTCTATATTCTTTTTATTGTTAGACCTTTGGCTTGCAAATGTTCGTCCGCGTTGGTTAAACAAACTCAATTTATTTGGAGAGCACCATGAATAAACTTTTGTTGACATATAGCTTTTTAATGTTTGTGCTACTTGGCTTTGCGCAAGAAGAACGTAGTTGGGTACGTAAAGGGAACGAAGCCTACAAAAGTGGCGATTACGAAAAAGCAACCGAGCTCTACGAAAAAGCAGAAGCCATTAATCCAGACTTTGTTGAAAGTCAGTTTAATAAAGCCGATGCACTTTACAAGCAAGAACAATACGAAGAAGCTGCCAAACTGTTCGACAACCTTTCTAAAGCCAATATTCCGGACGATCAAAAGGCTAGAGCTTATCATAACTTAGGAAACACTATGCTTGAACAGAAGAAATACAAAGAAAGCATGGAGGCCTATAAAGAAGCTCTGAAACGCAACCCCAAAGACAACGAAACACGTTACAATTATTCTTATGCACATAAAAAGCTGATGGAGCAACAAAAGCAGCAACAGCAAAACAAAGACGATCAAAAAGATCAGAAGAAAGACGACAAAAAAGACGAGCAGAATAAGGAGAACGAAGACAATAAGAAGGATAAGGACAAGAATAAAGATCAACAAAACAAAGACGACAAGCAGGATAAAGACGATAAGGATCAAAAAAACAAAAACGATCAGAATAAGAAAGATCAGGACGATAAAGACCAACAGAAAGACAAAGAAAATGGTGATCCTGATGACCAGAAAAACAATAAAGGAGATCAAAAAGAACAACCTGCTGAGCCAGATAAAGGCAAAATGTCACGCGAAGATGCTGAACGCATGCTAAAAGCAATGGAAAACAACGAGCGCAAAACACAACAAAAAATTCAGCAAAAGCGCGTTAAAGGAAATCCACAACAAATTGAGAAGAACTGGTGATGCAACGTTTATTACATATTCTACTGTTTCTCTTCTGCTCCACCACACTGTTGGCGCAAAATGACGAATTTAAAGCCAGTGTTAGCTCTTCTACGGTAGAGATAGGAGAAAATTTCCGTTTGGTTTTTGACATTAACGGGTCAGCCTCTAATTTCAGACCACCGGTTTTAAGCGATAATTTCAAAGTATTGTCCGGTCCTAACCCTTATTCTGAGGTACGTATTGTCAATGGAAAAATTTCCAATAAGCTCAGCTACAACTACGTATTGCAAGGGTTCAAAACTGGAACTTTTGTCATTGAACCAGGGTCAGTAGAAATTGATGGAAAACCTTACCAGTCTAACCCTATAAAAATAGAAATCGTTCAAAAGAAACCGGCTTCCAATAATACTCAGCAAAATCAAACAGCAACAACAAACAACAAAGGGTCTGATTATTTTTTGGCTGAAGCCATTAGCAAAGGTTCGGTTTACCAAGGTGAACAGTTGCTTATTGCCTATACCCTTAACACGGCTGTAGATATTGAGAACTTTGACTACAATACAATGCCTGATTTTAGAGGCTTTTACACCAAAGACCTTGAGGTTGACCCTCTTCGCGAACGCGGACGTAAAAACACTAATAATCGCAACTACTCTACTTTCCCGATAAAACGAACCATTCTTATTCCGCAAAAATCAGGAGACCTCGAAATTGATCCAATGAGTATAGACATGGTTGTTCGTGTTCAAGACGGTCAACCCATCAACACTATTTTTGGCCCGAGGTATCGCTATAAAAGCGAAAAAGTAACCATCAATTCAGATCCGGCAACCATAGTTGTAAAGCCACTTCCAGCTGGTGCACCAGAATCGTTTAACGGGGCTGTGGGTCGTTTTGCCTTTTCAGGAGGAATAGACAAAAAAGAAGTGACCGTCAATGAAGCCATCAACATTAACTTTCAACTTAAGGGAACAGGTAATATACAGTTAGTAGATGTTGAACTGCCTGAAATGCCCAGCGATTTTGAAGTTTATGACCCAGAGGTCAATAATGCTATTTCATATGCTGGCAACGTTATCTCAGGCACACGCAAATGGAATGTATTGATGATTCCCAGAACCAGTGGAACATTCGAAATTCCAGCTATCAAATTCTCTTATTTTGACCCTAACAAAGAAGAATACTTTACAGAAACCATTGGTCCTTTTCCGCTTGAAGTGCTAAAAGCCAATGGAGAAGCCGCAGATAATTCGGGAAGCACGAGATACAATCCATCGCAAAAAGAAATTCAGCAAGTAGGTTCAGACATTCGTTACATTCACACCGGAAATGTTGATTTGGAAGAGCCAGATGAGTACTTCTTTGGTTCCGTATTGTTCTACGCCTTGCTTCTACTCCCCTTTTTATTGCTCGGAGGCGGATTGATTGCTGTTCGCAGATTTGATGAGCGTGCCAAAGATGTTGTAGGTTCTCGTAAGCGCAAAGCCAATAAAATTGCAGTTCGTTTACTGGCAGAAGCTAATATTGCACGAGAAAAAGGCGATAAAAACGCATTTTTTGATGCGACTTATAAAGCACTTTACGGTTACATTGGCAATAAGCTTTCTATCTCCGTTTCGGAGCTCAATAAAGACCGTATACAATCTGTTTTAACAGAACACAACGTCAGTCCAGAAGTCATTCAAAAACTGATTGAAACACTCAACAACTGTGAAATGGGACGCTTTGCTCCTGTTGATGTTTCACTGAACCAGCTTTATGCTCAAAGCGAAGAAATTATTCTAAAACTCGAAGAACAACTCAAGTCATGAAAAAGCAACTAGTACTCCTGTTTTTGTTCATCGGATGTGGATTTATGCTCCAAGCACAGGGCGATGCCTTTTATCAGCAATTGTTTGATTCTGCCAACAAAGCTTATGATACCAAGCACTATGAAGCTGCCGTAAAGAATTACAATGCTATTCTACAAGCTGGTTTTGTAGGCGATGACATTTATTACAACTTAGGAAATGCTTACTACAAGCAAGGAAGCATTCCAATGGCAATTTTACATTACGAAAAAGCCTTAAAATTAAACCCCGGAAATAAAGACGCAACGTTTAATCTAAAATTGGCCAACGGGTTAATTGTAGACGAAATAAAACCCATTCCAACGATTTTTTACAAACGCTGGTGGGATGAGCTCAGAAACATCAATACAGCTACCGGATGGGCAATATTGGCCATTGTATGTTGCTTTCTGTTATCTGGTGCTTTCTTTATTTACCGCATGACATCAAAGCCGGTTTACAAACGCATGACGTTTTATGCTTTTATCGTATTCGGAGCCTTTGGCATCTTTGCTTTAATCATGGGCAATAGCCTTGTGCGTCATCACAAAGACGGCTCTACTGCCATTGTTTTTGAACCCACATTGAACGTCATGAGCGAGCCTTCTGAAAAAGGAACTGCATTGTATGTTATTCACGAAGGAACCAAGGTGGCCATTCAAGAAACCAAAGAGAATTGGTTGAAAATTAATTTACCGGACGGTAATCAGGGCTGGATAAAGGGCTCAAGCATTGAAAGAATTTAAATTTAGAGGCCCTTTTATTAACAATAGTGAAAAATACCATGTATTTGGTTATTTTCGCGCTGCATTTAAATCAAAATCATGAGTAACTCATCTTTGGATATTCAAATACAAAAAACCACTAATTCAAGACTTAAAGATTTCGATCAGAACAACTTAAAATTCGGACATACCTTTTCAGACCACATGTTCATTGCCGACTTTTCAGAAGGCAAATGGCACTCTCCCAGAATTGTTCCTTTTGGGGACATGTTGATGAGTCCTGCTAACAGCATGATTCACTACGGACAATCTATTTTCGAAGGTTTAAAAGCATTTAAAGCACAAAACGGAGACACTTTGGTGTTTCGTCCAGACATGAACGCTAAGCGTATGCAATTGTCGGCAAGACGTATGTGCATGGCTGAAGTACCTACTGAATATTTTATTGAAGGAATTAGAGAATTGTTGCGCATTGACGAACAATGGATTCCGGATACACCAAGCAGCAGTATGTACATTCGTCCGTTTGAATTTGCATCGGATAATTTCTTAGGCGTACACCCTTCGGATAGCTACAGATTTATGATCATTCTATCGCCTTCTGGAACTTATTACCGCAAAGACGTTAAGGTAAAAGTAGAGCGCGAATTTACACGTGCCACAAAAGGTGGTGTTGGAGAAGCTAAAACAGCTGCAAATTATGCGGCATCGCTCTACCCTACCAAACTGGCACATGAGCAAGGTTTTGATCAGTTGATCTGGACAGATGGAAAAGAACACAAATTCATTGAAGAATCGGGTACGATGAACTTCATGGCTATTATGGATGGTAAACTGGTAACATCTCCGTTAACCAGTACTATTTTGGCCGGTGTAACTCGTGACAGTATCTTGAACATTGCCCGCGATTGGGGAATGCAAGTTGACGAACGTCCGGTTGCCGTAAGCGAATTAAAAGCGGCTATGCAAGAAAATCGCATTCAGGAAGCCTTTGGTGTTGGTACTGCTGCAACTGTAGCACACATCTCTGACATTTCTATTGATGGTGAAAACTTTACACTTCCCGGAGCTGAGAATCGTGAATTCTCTGTGAAAGTGAAAAAATACATGGATGATCTAAAACGCGGACGTATTGAAGACGAACGCAACTGGATTTTCAAAGTTTAATGCTTTTTATACATCGGCACCTATCAGCCGAATTCATTGTTTTGAAGCCCCTTTTTTAGGGGCTTTTTTTATTGTAATACAAGAAGATAACACCAAGTTAATACCCGCTAATCTCAGAAGGAATAAGTTAGCACTCGTAATGAAAAAAGCTATTGTATCCCTTTGTTTATTGCTGGCTACCGTTATTTCTTCTGCCCAATCGATTGTTAGTCTACAAACCGGAAAAATTGTAGAGTTAGAAAGTGTACAAGCTGAACTCACCGGCACTTTTGCAGTTGCAGCTATGGAGCGTAGCGGAAATCAATCAAAAGTATTGCTGTACAGAAGCATAGACAATGGTGTTTCGTGGAGTTTAACCGATTCTATTTTGCCACATTCGGGAGAGTTTGAACTGCCCGATCCTGTTATCACTTGTGATCAACTGGGCAATTTCTACATTGCTTTTATGCGTGTTCATCCTAGCACTAGTGATCCTGCACTCACCACTGTTGATGTTGAAACATTCTACTCTACAGATGACGGACAAACCTGGACTTTTGCAAGTGCTCCTCATCTAAACGATAGCATAGCCGATTATCCACAGCTAATTGCCGAAAATAACGGAATGCTTCACCTTGTTTATTCTTACATTACCGGTTTTCCATTGGTCAATAATTCCAAATTAATCCATAAAAAATCTACAGATGGAGGTGTTACTTGGAGTTCGCAGCTAATAGCCCCCAATGTGCTTTCTAACATTGGTGCCGATTTAGCTTTTGGGTTGGATAGCACTCTAATTCTAACCTCTGGTAACCGAAACGATAGCACAGTGTATGCTTTTACAAGTAATGATGCAGGTATAAACTGGACTTTACACCACATTTTTCCTAACATTAGTGGAGAAACGCATCACATTACCAAGCCCATTGCACATCCTTTGGTCAATGGTTATGGCATTCTTTCGCACAAAGCACACCAAGAAAATTCTCCTATAATGTACCACAGCTGGTACGACAGTACTTTTCACTCTACCGTAATTGCCAATGGTGCTTATGCCCAAGGTTATATGGATGAGAACGGAACGATATACATCACCTACAACCAGCTACAGAACACCAACTTCTCTATTCATTACATTAAATCTACAGATGGCGGAGTTACATTTTCTACACCTGTTGTCTTGCATACTGCTCTTTTTAACAACAGTGAATCGGGCGAATATCAATCGTTGCTTTATGGTCAAGACAATTTATTTCACCTTACGTTTTGCGATTGGGGCGATCAATCCATTGCTAAAACCATTGTTTTCGCCCCCTCTATTACTTCAAACGTTGCAGAAGTAACTCCCAAAGAAAATGCCTTAAAAGTGTATCCAAATCCTGTTGCTGAACGTTGCACGGTAGAACTTCCTGCTCTTTCTACAGCGCAACAATTAAGTTTAATGGATATTAACGGAACTGTAATTTACTCAATTCCTGTTTCCCCTTCTACTCCAACGCTACAGTTGGATTTATCCGGATTAGAAAATGGTATTTACCTCCTGCGATTGGAAGAAACGAATCGGTATGTATTGAGTACTCTAGTAAAACATTAAAAAAAGCCTGTACATTTCTGTACAGGCTTTAAGTATAAAATGATAACGATGTTTAAGCCGGCTGGTATTCAGTTGCGCTAACTTTCGTCACTCTAGCATCTTGGATTTCGTTCCATTCTCCGTTTGAGTTGATGTAACTAAAATTACAAACTCCTGAGCTCCAATCGTCATTTAAAACCAAATAAGCTTTAAAGTTGGTCAATCCAAATTGAGGTCCTGAAATACCCGTCAACTTCACCATAATGTGTGTGTTATTAGGCATTACTGTCATGTAAGTAAAATCTCCTGAAACTTCGTAGTGAGCATTAAACGGAGGGTTGATCGTCTGAGAAACTTCTGCACTTCCGTTAACCGTTTTTGTAGGCGTGGTTACTACAAGGTTAAGTTTTAAAGTTGGTGCACCAGTATCTCCTGTACTTACTTCATAGCTAGTGATAAATGTTCCGATTTGTTCGTTCATGATAAAAAAGATTAAAGTTCACCTACTCTATTGAGGCTTTTCGGTTGCCGCCTAAAACAATTTGCCTGTTTCGCAAAGCGCGCTTTATTGCTAACAAACTAACTGATTCAAAATTAGAAGCTTGAAAAACAAAAACATATACATATAAACACCTGATTTACCGGAACAAGTATATTTATGGAGGTTGCTAAGGGTTTTAAGAGGTATAGACTTCTAACGTTACCCTAAAATTCAAAGAGTCAGACTTATTCTATTTATTTTGAATTATTTGTGCCTTCTGGACACTGATATTTAAGGAATAATTTTTGTACTCTATTCACGATTCGGTCCTTTCCCTGATGACTTGATTCAGAAGATACTCCATCTAAAACATGACTGCTAATATTTGGATTATTAACATACCTAACACTATAATGATCTACTGATACAGCGATAAGTTCTTCGGGAGATTCACTAAAATAAAGTATTTCCGTTTTAAAAGGTTTGGTTTTAATCGTCATAAGTCCACCAACAAAAGAAGAATCAATACTCTCTTCGATAAAATGAGCATGCTTAATCTTATCCCACGCGCCTTTTTCTATACAATCAGTATTCAAATAACTAAAGCCAATCTATTTGGTTAATAGAAGGCCTGTAAATAATTTCATTGATTTTATAATCAATCATTGTGAGTTCGCCCTTCTCATCAACATACACGTCAATAAATTCTCTCAAATTTTTATCGTACTGATTTTCTTTTGTATAAAAATTAATTCTGTAAAAATGATTCGGCAAGAATAAGTCTTGAAGTGTATAGTTTTGTTTTGAATACACAACAAGGTAATCATCCGTATCGGGTGCAAAAGAACGTTGTTTAAACAACAAAGTTGTGTCATTGAGTAGGTTTACTTTTCTAGGCAGCTTAACTAGTTTGTGCTCATTTTCTAAACTATCTACCACATAAGAAAAACTGTCATTACTAGTTTTTCTCATTATTAAAATTAATGCTTCTTCAATAAAAGAATCTTCTGCATTTCTTATATCTACAAACTCATCTGCTTCATACGTAGTTACTACATAGCCATAGTTATTTAACAATTGGTAACTTCCCGGTGAGTACCTTCTGATAATCACTTCCTGAAACCTTCCTGATTTTGATTTAACAGTTGTTCCCTTTATTTTCAAAGTATTTATTGAAGTTGAGCAACTAAAGAAAATTGAAATACATAAAGACAATAGCGGTATATTCACTTTCATCTAATTTATTAGTTAAAATTCTCTTATTCCATGTTCTTCCAAGTTTTGCGAGATAAGATCATTAAATAATTCTGTGTTAAAATGCTAAAAACGTTTGCACCTCAATTTTAGTACTATTTCATCGAATTCTTGTTCCTACTTTTCAACGACTTACAGCCATTTGCTATATTCGCGGGCTGTACCCTATTTTAAGACAACACGATGAAACCCTTTCTACTCTCAACATTGTTAATTGTTGCAACGTTCAGCACATCGCTTTATGCACAAGAACCTGACAAAGCTGCAATTGCTTTTTTGGGCGAACAACTGCTAACGGCTTTTAGGAACAACAGTTTTCAGGAATTTGAAACACTTTACGAAAATCAAAAAACAGATACCGTAAAAGATACTGTAACGCTCGAGGCCGAACAAGAGGCCAAAATGTGGAATTACATCACTACTGTTGTTGAAGCAGAAAACAGCGGTGTTAATTGGGCCAAAGCTACCTTGTTGGATGTTGCTTATGAACCGGCTGCCAACAATGGTGCAAAAACCGCACACATTCGTTTGTATTGCGAGGCAGAGAACAGAACTTTTACCCTTAAATTAGATAGTGCTCCCGCTGAGCCACTGTGGTACATTTCTACACCTATTGCCTTTGAGTTGCAATGAGGCTTCGTTTGCTTCGTTCATAAACCATTAACCACACTTCCATCAGATGAAAAACAATTCTTTCCAGTTCTATTTATTCTCTTTCTATTGATGCTCAAAGACAATGTTGGTAATATTGCTGTCTTTTTCATGGGATGAAACAAAACCCAACTCGATCAACTGAAACAGCAGTACCTTAATAACCTGAAGTTGAAATAAACATGGAAAAAAGTCAAAATTATCCGGGAGTATTAGAACGTATGAAGGCTGCTTTTGCAGACTCTATTGTCATTATAATTCTTATGGTTATAACAACAAACATTTTCTCTGCGATGGAAAATGTTTCCGATCAAATGCGCATAATAGCTTTTGTATTTATCTTTTGGTTGTATGACCCTTTGTTTACAAGTATAGCCGGAGGAACGATTGGCCATTTAATTGTTGGATTACGTGTTAAACGTACGCCACCCTGACCAAAACATTTTTATATTACTAGCTATCGTACGTTCACTAATAAAATATTCTCTCGGTATCATTTCTCTTCTAGTTATTGGAACTAATGACAAAAAACGAGCTATACATGATATGATTACCAATTCTATAGTTGTTTATAAATAGGATCCATAAATTTCCACATTGAGGTTCTAAAAACATCCATACCTTCCTCCTCCAAACACACTCATTATGATTACAGCATTGGATGCAAAAACCGCACTAGTAGTAATTGACTTGCAAAAAGGCATATTAAACAAAGGAAAACGCGCTCATCCTGTTGATGAGATTTTAGCGAAAAATGCTGCGTTAATAGCCGCGTTTAGAAAAGCCAACTTGCCCATTGTAATTGTTACCGTTAATCCGGCAGGAGCCAAATGGACATTCTCGCGCAAAGAAGGTTCTCCGGCCAATGTATCTGACGTTCCGGCTCAATTACCAGAAGCATTTACACAGGTTGTAGCAACCATTACAACACAACCCAACGATATTTTCATTACCAAACAAACCTGGAATGCTTTTTATAACACTCCCCTTCATGAAGAGTTACAACAGCGCGAAATTACCGGTATTGTTCTATCAGGAGTTGCCACCAGCATAGGTGTGGAAGGAACTGCTCGTGCAGCCAGCGAATTGGGCTATAACATTACTTTTGCCGCTGATGCCATGACAGACGGACATTTGGAAGCACACGAAAGAAGTCTACACTACATTTTTCCTCGTATGGGCGAAGTGGGCACTACAACAGAAATTCTTCAACATTTACCGCAATGAAACTGGAAACCGAACGGTTAATTCTCCGTAAAATTCAACCGGAAGACAAGCATGCTATTTTCAGCTACCGTGGTGATCCTGAGGTGAACTACTTTTTACCCTCTGCGGCCAGACAATTAAGTGATGTAGAAAAATTCATTGCTGTATGTGCTTCTGAATTTAACCAACCCGAAACATGGTTTCAGTTTGTGATTCTGCTTAAAGCAACCAACACAGTTATTGGCGATATTGGCATTCATTTTCTCTACGAAGGAAGTGAACAGTGCGAATTGGGTTACACTTTGCACAAAGCTCATCAAGGAAAAGGCTATGCCTCAGAAGCACTCTTTACAATTGTAGATGAGCTCTTTACAACTTTTAACAAACATCGTATTACAGCTTTAATTGATCCTGAAAACAGTGAAAACAGTGCTTCTATTAAAATGGCTCAACGCCTTGGAATGCAACAAGAAGCGCATTTTCGCGAGAATTATTTCTTCAAAGGAAAATGGGTAGATGAACTGGTTTTTGCCGTCTTACAACGCGAATGGAAAACTAAACGTTAAGCTATGAAAGACTTTGATTTAACCTTTAGAACAGCAACGTTAGATGATTTAACAGCTATTCATGCTTTGTTTTCTGGCGCTATAACTTCTACCTGTAAAAACGATTACAACGAAGAGCAGCGCACCGTCTGGAAAGCATCTGTTAAACGTACCGAACGTTGGACAACAGCCATTAAAGAGCAATACTTTCTTTTGGCTTTACACCAACAGACCATTGTTGGGTTCGGGTCACTGAAAGACGGGAATTACATCGATTTTATGTATGTGCACAAAGACCACCTTCGAAAAGGAATCGCCCAACGCATTTATGCATTGTTAGAGCAACAAGCACAACTCCAAAAGCAACAAATGCTTTCAACAGATGCCAGCATTACTGCGCGCCCTTTCTTTGAACAACAAGGTTTTACCGCTCAAAAAGAGCAAGAAAATCATGTTGGCAACGTCATTTTAATCAACTATAAAATGTACAAATCACTCTACTGATCTCCCCTATAAAAAAGAAACGGAACAACCTGTTTAAAGAGGTTGCTCCGTAACTCAATTATGGAAAGAAAACACTCTAAAGAGTGCTAAAACAATAAAACATAACTGCCCTAAAGCTCTATTTTTCAAGCAGTACTTTACCTTTTAAACTACCATTTTCCAAATAGGCATAGGCTTCTCTAAAATCTTCCAGTTTAAAAACCTGATCTACAACAGAACGGTATGCTCCGGCTTCAAAACCACTCACAATATTGCGCACTGCCTCTTGAAGTCTTTTAGGATGTTGCAATAAGTTGATGTTAATGTGTACAGACGACACATCCAACCCTTTTGCAATAGCAGGAAATAACGGATAGAAAATGTCTTCCATAAAAAGCGCTGCTCCATAGACTACAATAGACGCTTCAAAAGCAGCTACTTCGCCCAATGTGCTTAAGAAAGAGCCCGCCAGCGCATCAACAGCTAAATCAAAGCCTTTCCCTTGTGTCAGTTCCATAATGCGTGTTTTGAAATCTTCTTCTGCTGTTGCAATCACTTCATCAGCTCCATTTTCTAGTAAAAATGCTTTCTTGTCAGCCGTTCTTGTTGTGGCGATAACCGTTGCTCCGTGTCGCTTTGCAATTTGAATTGCTGCTAATCCCACTGATGAACTCGCTGCTGAAACCACAACATAAGGAGCCTCTCTATCCTGAAGTTTGCCTTTCAATACCAAAGCGGCATAAGCTGTTAAGAAAGACATCCAAATGGAACTTCCGTCTTTAAACGAGAAGCTTTCAGGCATAGCAATTACAGCTTCTTTGGGTACAACCGCATAATCTCCTATAACGCCATACTTTGAAAAATCAAAAGCAGGTACAATAGAAACACGATCTCCAACTGAAAATAACGATACGCCATCGCCTACTGTATGGATTACACCTGCACCTTCAACCCCAAGCGGGTTAGGAAATTGTGGCGTTACCAAATAATAACCGTGGTAAAAAAGCTGGTCTGCTCTGTTAAGGCCAAACGCCTTCATTTCTACTACCACTTCGTCTTTCCCGGGCTGCGGTATAGCCTCTTCTACCATTTCAAGCACTTCATGATTTCCGGCTTGATTGAACTTTACTTTACTTTTCTTGTCATCATTTATCTGTTTTATATTGATTAGTAAAAGAATCCTGTCATTTGCTCTAGCTTTCCACTTTCTGCGTAATAACCATAACTAATTCCTTCTTGAATTTTCTCTCCTGCACTGTTCAGCAGATTCCACTTAGCAAGGCTTTTATTGTGATGGGTTTTGAAGTCCTGAAGTATAAAATGACCTCCCGGAACACTGTTTTGAAAAGCAGCCATGTAATCTGTTAATTCTGCGGCTCCTTTTACTTCACTGTGCGGATCTTGGTAA
>CERC01055008.1_pt1 | contig 14476 bp, 11 predicted proteins | sample 530921 | NCBI WGS metagenome assembly CERC01 (sample SAMEA2621099, study PRJEB7988) | marine metagenome | isolation source: saline water (ENVO:00002010), including
CTCAACTTTCCAGTTTTCAGTAACACTAATGTCTCCGCTAAATCCGAGTGTGTTTACTATTTCAGTAGATGAGGTTGAACTTTCATTGTAGTTTGGGGTGTAAGTAACATTGTAGTTAATGTTTAAACTCCAAGGAATGTTGAAATCGATGTAAGCATTAGGGTTCTGGTTGATGAAGTCGAGTTCTTCTTCAGTGCCAAATTCACTTTCCTTGGGACTCTTGCTGTCTTTTCCGTCTGTTCGTTTTTTACTTTGAAAACGCAATGTTACAGCAGCATTGGCTTGTACTAAACGCAGTAACTTTCCTTCATCATCATAATAAGATCGCTCAATTCGCGAGCCACTGGAGTTCGTAGTATAAGGATCAAATGTGCTTCCAAATTGGAGTGATATTTTTTGGCCAATATTTGTTCTGCCGCTCATGCGAATGGTGCTCCAAGCTAATGAATCTGCAAAAATGTCGTAGCTCGAATTAAAACTTAAATTCTCAAGTAGTTTTATTTTTTTCAATTCTGTAGCTGTGTCAGCTTTAGACTTATATTTTCCTTCGATGTTATTGATCAAACTGAAAGAAATTAATCCGCTTTGTGTTCTCCCGGGAGCTCCATATATACCTCCGTCAAAGTAAGAATACCTTGTAGTGTTACCGGTTGAATCTGCCTGAATGGTTTGGTAATAAGGGCCAGACCAATCCGGGCGATAAGTGAATGAAACGCTTGGAGTCATTACGTGACGGATCTTTTTCATGCGCGAGAACTTCAGATCATACATACCATAAAGCTTGGTGGTTAAACCAGTGCTCATGCTCATTTGGTTGTAACGCTGAAACCCTGAAACTTCAGTTGTGTCAAAGTCGTTTTCGGTTGTGTTATACGATTTTCGAATTGATTCAAAGTACCAGGTTTCGCTGTAGTTGATGCTGGGGTTTAACGTAAAGTGCTTTAGGAGTTTAAAAGAAGTTGATAATGGAATACTGTGTTGAATACCATTCTGAAATTCATCCAATGATTCTTCTGTAAATAGTTGGTCTTCTTTTGTTTGAATTCGGTTTTTAAAGTTGAAAGTGTAGCTCAAACCAATGTCTTCATAAAATCGTGTCTTTCCTGGTTTTTTGCTCAGGCTTTTGAAAGGAAAGATTCTACTCATTGTAAAAGTAGTTTGTGGAAGAACAAGTGTTAATGTGCTATCAGACCTGTTTTGATCTTGATTGGCAGAAAGGGCCAAGTTGAATTTAGAACCTAATTTTCGGGTGTAATTAATACTCGATTGAAATTGTGGTTGAAGGTAATCTTGATCAGAGGTGTTGATATCGTTTCTAAAGCTGTTGGAACTACCGGCATTTACATCGGCAGAAAAGTTAGAATTGGGATTTGCTTTAGTGTCTTGTTGGTGTTTCCATTTTACGAAAAAAGTAGTGTTGCGGGTATAATCAGCAGCTTCTTCATCTCCGCGCCTTATGTCAGAGTACTTGAAATTTAAATTTCCCTGCCTCTTGTACCTTTTTTTGTAATTCAATGTACTGTTGGTTGCCCAAGAGCCATTGGTATATACATCACCTCTTAAAATGGCTTCCCAGTTGTCGCTTTCACCAACATAGAAACCACCGTTTTGAAGAAAGTAGCCCAATCCCGGGGAATTTCCATAACCCGGAATTAAGATGCCGCTACTCCGTTCTCTTTTATTGGGGAAAAATCCAAAAGGAATGGCCAACGGGGTAGGGATGTTTTCAATTCTTAAGTTGGCTGGTCCGGTAACAATTTTATCGTTTTGAATAATTTTGAGCTTGTTGGCCTGAATGTGGAAATGTGGTTCTTCCAAGTTACAGGTAGTATACTTTCCATGCTTAATGTAGATAATCTCGTCTGATTCTTTCTTTACCTGTTCACCAATTACATAGCCATCACCTTCCTGAGTTCGGGCATTTGAAATTTTCCCTTTTTCAGTATCAAAATTATAAGTGATTTGTTCTGCTTCATACTCACTGGCTCCGTCTTTAAACTTTGGAGTACCTACAAGCTTACCGGTAGAATCAGGAAGACCTTTTGCATAAACCAAGTTCGATTTTAAATCAATTTCAATGTAATTGGCCTCTAAAGAGATGTCTTCAAAAGTAACTTTAGCCTCACCCCATAAAAATACTTTTTCGCTCTTTATATCGTATTTGGTAGAGTCAACAGATGTGTAATCCACCTTTGAACCCAGAATATCCTTGCTCAATTGAGGCACGGTTTTTACAGTATCAGGTTTAAGCTCTTGAGGATGATTGCTATCCTGTAGAGAAATTGTTGGATTAACCTGAGGTGAATAAAATAGAGTAGCGTTTCTGCCTAACGTTTGTTCAGAATGAATGAACAACGCTATTAACAAAAAAACGTGGAATACTCTTAGAAACAGCCTCTTTAAGCGCAAAGGAATAATGATATTTTTGTTTATCTCCTGTAAAACAGGCAGCAAAACTAATAAGAAACGAGAATTGCCCATGCTATTTGAATTGGCTAAACGTCCTATTTTTTTTAAATCTCGCCTTATGGCGCTGGTTTCCATAATGGTTTGGAGCACCCTTACTGCATTTACTGTACCAGAAAATGTTAAAGAGCGTGAAGAAAAGTTATTTTCTCTTCTTGCAGGGTATAAATTAAAAACGGTGGTGATTGATCCCGGACACGGGGGGAAAGATCCGGGAGCATTGGGTACGGGAAGGTATAAAGATACTGAAGCAGATGTGGTTTTATCCATTGGGTTAAAGTTGCGCGAATATATTCAGCAAAACTATCCGGATGTAAAAGTTGTAATGACAAGAACTACAGATGTGTTTATTCCCTTAAGAGAGCGAACGGAAATTGCGAATAAAGCAAATGCTGATTTATTTATAAGTCTACATTGTAATTCTGCTTCTGCTGCTGCATATGGTGCTGAAACATATGTATTGGGAATGCACAAGACCGAAGCCCAAATGAATGTGGCCAAGCGAGAAAACCAAGTAATCTATCTGGAGGATGATTATAAAGAACACTATTCCAACTTTGACCCAACTTCGCCAGAGAGTATGATAGCACTTTCATTGATGCAAAATGCATTCTTAGACAAGAGCATCGCTTTTGCAGATATGATTCAATACCAGTTCAGAGAGCGTGTTAAGCGTCATGACAGAGGTGTTAGACAAGCTGGTTTTTGGGTGATCTCCAGAACAGTAATGCCAGCGGTGTTAATTGAGCTGGGATTTGTGAGTAATTCGGCTGAGGAAGATTATTTGAATTCTGATTTAGGTAGAACATACATTGCATCCGGAATTTACAGAGCATTTAAAGAGTATAAAATATCGCTAGAAGGATATGACTCTTCTCAAAAAAATAGACCATCAACAACAGATAAATCTTCATCTGAAAATACAGATCGTGAAGAACAGAATGATGAAGTGCTTGAAGAAATGCCAACAAATGAAAACCTTATTTTTAAAGTTCAACTTATGGCTTCTGGAACAAAAAGAGCTTTAAAACCTGAAAACTTTAAAGGGTTGAAAGATGTTGAAGAAATGGAAGATGATGGTTTGTATAAATATACCGTTGGGAATACCACAAATTTCGAAAAAGCCATAAAATTGCAGCGCGAAGTCAGAGAAACGGCTTATAAAGATGCCTACATTATTGCCTTGTACAACGGTAAAAAGATATCTTTACCAGAAGCGCTAAAAATCTTGAAAAACAATAACTGATTTGAAAAAGTCGAAAGAATTAAAAGTAGGAATCATTGTAATTGCTGCGTTGGCGGCATTTTACTTTGGGTTCAATTTTTTAAAAGGAGCTGATATTTTTTCAGAAAAGCGCCAGTTCTATGTTGTTTACCCTAGAGTAGATGGACTTTCTGTAGATAACTCAGTTCAATACAATGGGATAAAAGTTGGTCGTGTAAATTCTGTAGACCTTATAGGTGGTGGATCAGATGGGATTTTAGTAGGATTTGAAGTAACCAATGATGAGCTGCATGTAGCCGATAATTCGGTAGCCAATATTGTGAGTATGGATTTATTCAATTCAAAAGCAATTGTTATTGAAAGAGGCGATAGTGAAATTGAAGCAAAATCAGGAGATACATTGGTAAGTGCTATTGAAGCAGATTTGAAAACAGATATTACCAAGCGTTTACAACCTATTCAGCAAAAAGCTGAAAACTTAATGTTATCGATTGACTCGACCATTGCTGTGTATAAGAAAATTGGCGAAAATTTAAGCCACCATGATCTGGATAAAACATTAAATAATCTGGACGCCACTTTGTTGTCGTTGAGTAGTGCCGCAAATAGCATTGATGATCTGGCAAGAAATAATAGTTATAAACTGGAGGCAGTTCTTGACAATGTGGGATCAATTACAGAGAATCTTCGAAAAAATAATGACCAGCTAACGGAGATTTTTAGGAATTTTTCACAAATTAGCGACTCAATTGCAGCAGCCGATCTTGTACGTACCATCAACAATGCAGGAGATGCAATGGTACAAGTGGCATCTGTTATGGAAAAAATTGACAAGGGTGAGGGAACAATTGGTCAATTGGTCAATAACGATACATTGTATTATAATTTAGAAGAGGCTTCTTTGGAGTTAGATAAGCTGGTAGAAGACATTCGCTTGAATCCTAAGCGATATATTCATTTTTCAGTTTTCGGACGTAAAGAGAAAGCAGCAGATAAACCTAAAAAGAAAGAAAGAACTGAGTAATGGGAATCGGAAGTATTATTTTCATTCTTTGCTTTGCCGGAGCGGCATTGTTTTTTGCTAAAAACGTTAGTAAAATCAGAAGAAATATTCTTCTTGGAAAAGATGTAGACCGCAACGACAATTCATCTGAACGTTGGAAAACAATGGCACGGGTGGCACTTGGCCAATCAAAAATGGTGGTTAGACCGGTTCCCGGAATTCTTCACATATTGGTGTATGTTGGCTTTGTAATCATTAATGCAGAGGTACTGGAGATTATTCTAGATGGAATAACAGGAACACACCGAATGTTTTCAGGCTTAGGAAGTCTTTATTTCTGGTTAATCAATGCATTTGAATTCTTGGCTGTTTTGGTAATGGTTTCGTGTGCTATCTTCTTAGTAAGAAGAAATATTGTTCACATTAAGCGTTTCTTTAATCCTGAAATGAAAGGGTGGCCAACCAGCGATGCAAACATTATTCTAATTACAGAAATTGCTTTAATGATTGCATTTTTAACCATGAATGCGGCAGATAGTGTATTAATGAATACAGATGTTGCTGCATTGCAAGAGGCACATTTAGGTAAATATGCTATTGGTTTTGAAGGCTATTTTAGCTTTAGTCAATTTCTGATTCCATTATTACCAGATGACCTTTCTACTTTGATGGGAATTGAAAGAGGCATGTGGTGGTTTCATATTTTAGGAATTTTAGCGTTTCTGAATTACTTACCCTACTCCAAACATTTTCACATTCTACTGGCTTTTCCGAATACTTATTTTTCAAACCTCAAGCCTAAAGGACAGTTTACAAACATGGAGGCTGTTACCAATGAGGTAAAACTCATGTTTGATCCAGAAGCAGATCCATATGCTGCTCCGGCACCTGAAGAAGGCGATGCTGTGCCTCAATCATTCGGAGCAAAAGATGTGACAGATTTGACTTGGAAGCAGTTAATGGATGCCTATTCATGCACAGAGTGCGGAAGGTGCACATCGAACTGCCCGGCCAATCAAACCGGTAAACTGCTTAGTCCGCGTAAAATTATGATGGACACGCGTGATCGATTGGAAGAGGTAGGGAAAAACATCGATAAGCATGGTAAAGATCATGATGATGGTAAGTCCCTTTTAAACGATTACATCACATCAGAAGAACTTTGGGCTTGTACATCTTGTAACGCATGTGTGCAAGCTTGTCCGGTTAACATTGATCCGTTATCCATTATCATGGAGATGAGAAGGTATCTGGTGATGGAACAATCTGCAGCTCCCAATGAGTTGAATGTAATGTTTACAAATATTGAAAATAATGGTGCCCCTTGGCAATTTGCACAAGCCGACCGCTTAAACTGGAAAAATGAGTAAGGAAAAACAAGAATCCCATTTAATACCGCATACCGAAAAAGGTAAAACGGCAAGTCCTTTACTACCAGAAGATGTCAAAAATTATTTAATTGACATTGACGGAACTATTTGTGAAGATATTCCTAACGAAGAGCCCGAGAGAATGGCTACAGCTGAAGTTTATCCTGATGCGTTATTTCGTTTAAATAAATGGTTTGACGAAGGGCATGTAATTACCTTTTTTACTTCAAGAACCGAAGATCATAGAGAAGTGACAGAAGAATGGTTAGATCGTCACGGATTTAAATATCATGGTTTATTGATGGGAAAACCAAGAGGAGGAAACTACCATTGGATAGACAATCACCTAGTAAGAGCCACACGTTACAAAGGCAGCTTTACCGAATTGATAGAGAAAAAAGTAACGATTCAAATTTTTGAGGAGGACGAAGATGAGTAATGAAACTTTGACTGTTCCAACTGTTGCAGAAATGGTTGGTAGGGGAGAAGTTCCCGAAGTTTTATTTTGGGTAGGTTGTGCTGGTAGTTTTGACGATAGAGCAAAAAAAATTACCAAGGCAATTGTTAAAATATTGAACAAAGCTGATGTGAAGTTTGCCGTATTGGGAACCGAAGAAGCTTGTACCGGAGATCCAGCAAAACGATCAGGGAATGAGTTTTTATTTCAGATGCAGGCCATGATGAACATTCAGGTTTTGAATGGTTATGAAATAAAAAAGATTGTTACCGGATGCCCGCATTGTTTTAATACTCTAAAAAATGAATATCCCGAGCTAGGCGGTAATTACGAAGTGGTGCACCATACACAGTTAATCCAAGATTTAATCAATAAAGGAAAACTAACTGTTGCTGATGGCGCTAACTTTAAAGGCAAGAAAATTACATTTCACGATCCTTGTTACTTAGGTAGAGCAAATGATGTTTATGAAGCACCTCGTTCTTTGTTAGAAAAACTAGATGCCGAATTAGCAGAGATGCGCAGATGCAAAACCAATGGTTTTTGTTGCGGAGCAGGTGGAGCTCAAATGTTTAAAGAAGCTGAAAAAGGCAATAAAGAAGTAAACATAGAGCGCACAGAGGAAGCGTTAGAGTTGAAGCCCGATATCATAGCCACAGGATGTCCTTTTTGTAACACGATGATGACCGATGGTGTTAAGAATGCAGAAAAAGAGGATGAAACTAAAGTTCTTGATATTGCAGAGTTAATAGCAACCGCAGCAGATTTGTAGTCTAGGGTTTAGAGTTAAACCTTAACTTTGTAGAATATATTAGTAATTTGCGCCTCACTAACTAGAATCCATTAGGCGCAATGTTAAATTTTTTCAGAAGTAAAAAATCAGATATGCAACAACTAGTATCTGAAGAGTCAAGAATCTGGATTTATCAATCAAACCGAGAGCTTACTCAAGAAGAGGTTCAATTAATTAAGGCAAAAGGTGATGCTTTTGTTCAGCAATGGAAAGCGCATCAGAAAGACCTTAGTGCTGAGTTTGATGTTTTGTATAATTTATTCATTGTGTTGGCCGTAGATGAGAATATGATCCCAGCAAGCGGGTGTTCTATTGATGAGTCTGTAGCTTTTATTAAATCCATCGAGTCAGAGTTTAAGATTGATTTACTGGATAAGCTTAATTTGGCTTACAGAAGTGGCAACGGAAACATTCAGGTTGACCATATGAATGAATTCATGGGGAAAATTAAATCAGGAGAGATTAATGAAGAAACCATTGTCTTTAACAACCTGATCAATACAAAAAAAGACCTTCAACTGTGCTGGGAAGTACCAGCCAAAGAAAGTTGGCATAAACAATTGTTGAATTGATTCTAAAGCGAGCATTACCTTCCGTAATTTTTACATTTTTAGGAACAGCCTTTTTTGTTGTGTCATGTCAAGATGACGATGCAGACAATAGTTGTTACAACTCAGAACTTCAAACGCAATACGATACCATCAATTGTGACTTAATTAATGAACCGGTTTGTGCTTGCAATAATGTAACTTATTTGAATGCCTGTTTAGCCTATCAAGCAGGTTTTGAAGTTGTTGATTCAGTTCCTTGTAATCAACGTTAAGCGTATTATTTTTAATAAGAGGGGGTACAATCCTATAGAGAACAGTTTGTTTTTTAGGCATGATGTGAATAAATAATTAGGTTATTCGTTATCATCACTAGACAAAACGGAAGACTCTTCTTTTCGATAAACCCATTCGAAAATATCTTCTCGCTTTTTAGGTTGCAAGTATTTTAACCATTCAAAGTGACGCAAGAATTCAAGTTCTGGAGTAAGGTCTTTCATCGGGTAAAATGTTCCTTTGGGCTGGACATAAAATGTAATATTTTGAATTTCATTGCTGTCCATCTCCAGCTTCATCTCACTACAATCTAAGCGGTTTAGCCCAATATAAGTGCCGTCTTCTTCTTTTCCGTAATAGAGTGTTTGCCCGTTTCCGATTACCCGTATACGTTCAACTTCATTGGCGGTATCGAAATAAGCAATGAGTAAACGTCCCTTGATTTGATTGTATCGAGCCGGAAACCTGATTGTATCGATTCTATAGTACATTGAATCCTTTATGTTAACAGAATCGATTTTGAATGTAGAAGAATCTGAAAAAGCAGAATCTGGGAGAGGATGTAGGGTGGCGTATATTTTCGTTGAATCTTCAGACTCGTTAGAAACAACCATTGCATCTTGAAAAATGCGCATATGTTCTATTTTACCCTCATAAGTGCGAATAATTACCGTGTCTCCAGTCATTTGATTGGCTTTAGACCATATAACGGGATCGCGAAACATTGAAATGGTAGAATCTGCACCGTTAAAAGATAAAGAGTCGCATTTCCCTTGTAAATCGCTTTTGTAAAAGCGCACTTTGTGGTAAGCAAAAATCTGTCGTTGCGTTCGTGTAGAATCGTATTGCGAATGGAGTGTATCGGCATGCAGAAAGAGAGAGTCTTTTTCAAAGAACTGTATCATTTCGAGATTTCCGGTAATAACACTCGTACTGTCTTTTTCATTATAAAGTGCGTAATCTCCGCTAATAAGAAATTTATTGATCGTGTCCAGGATGCTTACACTATTGAAAACTTCACCAACACCGGTATTCTGATCATAGAAAATAGTGTCTCCGGAAAGCGTTTGCTCTTTACTGATGATTTTGGCATTCTGCTTAAACTTGGCCAACTTTTGTTTTTGGTCAAACCAGCCCTCTTCACAATAGACGGTATTACTGTCACTAATTATAGTTGTTGGGCCATGAAAGTAGGTGATGTTTTGTTCGGTCGCGTATTCTAAAGAGTCTGATTCAATGTCGTAATCGGGGCTTTCAATACGAACATTCTTGTTAAAGTAGAATGTTTTAGATTGGGTGTAGTAGTAGCCAACTTCACTGGAAAGTATACTGGAATCTTGTTTTTTGATGATTGTACCTCCGCCAGTGTAGTAAGCAAATTTTTTGTCTGTGTTGTAGTCTAGGTAATTGGTGGTTAATTCCTGATCAGGATCAATAAGCTTGATTTTACCACGAAGTTCAGCTAAGGAACTGTCTCCATTATAATTCAATGAATCTCCGTAAAGAAAAAGAGTATCACCTTGATTAATTTCTACATTGCTGTAGGCAATTACCTTATTTTCTTCAGTAAATAAATAAGCGCTATCACAGGTCATGATAGCGCCTTTATGTTTAAACTTTACATTTCCAATTAGCTTTCTTGCTTTGAGCACATCACCATCATAAAGAAGCTGATCTGCATTCAAGAGCTTAATTTTAGTAGGTTTTTTTTCCGATTGTGCAAAAATGCTATTGGTAATAAATAGCAGTGCTAGTACACTTAATAAAGAATAAAATTTCCTACTACTCAAAGTCTGTATAGTTTGATTTACAATTCTCCCCTTATAATCGTTTGATCACGATCTGGGCCTACAGATACAATAGCAATTGGTATGCCAATTTTTTCTTCAAGGTAATTGATGTATGCTTTTAATGCTTCAGGGAATTCATCTTCACTAGAAATACCAGTTAAGTCTTGCTTCCAACCTTCTAATTCTTCATAAATAGGTTCCCATTCACCATCAAGAATCTCATAAGGAAACTCTTCGGTAACTACATCGCCTTGTTTGTATTTCGTACAAATTTTAATGGTATCAAATCCGCTTAATACATCAGCTTTGGTCATAATTAATTTAGTAACACCATTCAGCATTACAGCATATTTTAAAGCCACTAAATCAATCCACCCACATCTTCTTGGGCGCCCAGTAGTAGCTCCAAATTCATTACCAACAGTACCAAGCGTTTTTCCAATCTCGTCAAACAGTTCAGTAGGAAACGGACCGCTACCTACGCGAGTGCAATAAGCTTTAAAGATACCTAAGACTTCACCTACTTTATTAGGCGCTATTCCAAGGCCGGTACAAGCTCCTGCACAAATTGTATTGGAACTGGTTACAAATGGATATGATCCAAAATCAATATCAAGTAAAGAACCTTGAGCACCTTCAGCCAAAACACGATCGTTGTTATTGATGTGTTTATTGATAAGGTGTTCACTATCTACAATTGTGAGTGATTTAATGGTGTTAATACCTTCAAACCATTTTTCTTCCATAGCCGGAAGTTCATCACAATTAAAGTTGAAGCGCTCAAGCATTCCGAGGTGTTTTTGCTTAAGAGCATCGTATTTTTCCTGGAAATTAGCGCTTAGAATATCTCCAATGCGCAATCCGTTTCTACCGGTTTTGTCCATATAAGTTGGACCAATCCCTTTTAATGTAGAACCAATTTTTTCTTTTCCTTTCGCTTGCTCATTTGCAGCATCCAGCAAACGATGTGTTGGCAGAATAAGATGTGCTTTTTTAGAGATCTGGAGTGCTTTTTTCACATCAACTCCCATCTTCACTAAAGCATCAATTTCTTGCTTTAGAATAGAAGCATCAATCACCACTCCGTTACCGATAATGTTAATTGCATTCTCGCGAAATATTCCTGAAGGAATAGTGTGCAAAACGTGCTTGATGTTGTTGAATTCTAATGTGTGTCCGGCATTTGGACCTCCCTGAAAGCGGGCAATAACCTTATACTGAGGAGTTAATACATCAACAATCTTTCCTTTACCTTCATCTCCCCATTGAAGGCCTAATAAAACATCAACTTTCATTCAGAAATTAGATTAAGAGCGGTTTTCTTTATTGTTATCAGTTTTGTCTTTTGGTTTCATCTTGGCATAGATGTTCAAAGAATGGTGAAGTACTTCAACACCAAAGTGCTCTGCAATGGTATTCTTGATTAGTTGGATACGCGGATCGCAAAATTCAAGTACTTCCCCGGTTTCAACATCAATCAGGTGATCGTGTTGTTTGTTGGCATAAGAACGCTCAAACTGCGCCATGTTCTTGCCAAACTGATGCTTGCGAATTAGATTGCAAGCGAGTAGAAGTTCAATTGTATTGTAAAGCGTAGCTCTGCTGACACGGTATTTTTTATTTTTCATCAACAGATAAAGCGATTCTACATCAAAGTGTCCATCGTTGCTATAGATTTCATCAAGGATGGCAAATCGCTCAGGAGTTTTCCTATGGCCATTTTTCTCTAAGAAAGAGGCAAAAATTTGCTTTACTTGTTCTTTCGTATCTTCTAAAGACATGTGTTAGAATTAAGAGGCAAAACTACAGAATATTCGTCAACTACGTTCGTCCAATTCGACTGACTTTATCAACGCCTTCAATAGCTTTTAATTTTCCCATCAAATCACTAAGGTGAGCAGTATCATTTACGTAGATCATTACAGTTCCCTCAAACAATCCGTCATTGGTATCAAAGGTGATGGAACGCATATCTACATTCATGTCGTTAGAAATAATTTTGGTCATTTCATTGATCAAGCCACGTCTGTCAAAACCGGTAAGTTTTATACCGCTCATGAATGATATAGCCTCTTGGTTGTCCCATTTGGCCTTTACAATGCGGTAGGCATAATTAGACATTAACTTAACGGTATTAGGGCAACTCATACGGTGAATTACAATTTCTCCACTACCGGTAATAAAGCCAACAACATCATCGCCAGGGATAGGGTTACAGCAAGAAGCAAGTCTGTAGTTGAATTGTGACATGCTACCGCCTAAAGAAACGGATGCATTTTTATTCCCTCTAAAAGTTTCGAGTAATTCGTCAAGTGTTTTGGTTTTGGGCGACTTCTTACGGTTAAATTCAATTTTACCTTTTGAGTGCTTGATGTTATCAAGTCTCTTGAAATCTAAGTGATTGGTGGAAGCGCGGTAAAACAAGTCTTGAGTGTTTTTTGCACGAAAAAATTCCACTAGTTTTTCAAAATTTTCAGCATCAGCAAAAATTTGACGTTGTTCTAATTCTGAAACAAGTATTTTCCTTCCGTTTTTTTCGTGCTTTTTCCGTTCGCTTTTAAGTATTTTTTTAATTCCGGCTTTAGCTCTGGCAGACACTACAAAATTGAGCCAGTCAGGATCAGGTAATTGGGCTTTTGAAGTAATAATTTCAACCTGATCGCCACTTTTTAATTGGTAACTAATAGGAACCAGCTTTCCGTTTACTTTAGCGCCAATGCAGTGCTTTCCTAATTCAGTATGGATTTCAAAAGCAATGTCTAATGCTGTAGCATTATGAGGAAGTGACTTAACATCACCTTTAGGAGTGAAGACAAAAATTTCTTTGGCAAAGAGGTTTAGCTTAAAATCGTCTACAAAGTCTACAGCATCTAATTCGGGATCTTCAAGGTGTTCGCGCACGCGCGTAATCCATGAATCAAGTGCAGATTCTTGTGTTTTGTCTTTGTATTTCCAATGTGCAGCAAGTCCTTTTTCGGCAATGTCATCCATTCTTCGTGAACGAATCTGAACTTCAACCCATTTCCCGGATGGACTCATCACAGTAGTGTGTAACGACTCGTAACCATTCGCTTTTGGTGTAGAAATCCAGTCGCGCAAACGATCGGGGTTAGGACGATAGAAATCGGTAATCACAGAGTAGACTTTCCAACAATCAGTTTTTTCACTGTCAAGGTCTGAATCGAGAATAATTCGAATGGCAAAAACATCATACACTTCTTCGAAAGGGATGTTTTTGTTTCTCATTTTATTCCAGATCGAATAGACAGACTTTGGACGTCCTTTTACCTCGTATTGCATGTTCATGTTGTCCAGCGCACGCTTAATAGGCAATGTAAACTGGTTAATGAAACGAGTACGAACAGCTTTTGTGTTTTTGAGCTTTTGCTCAATGTCGTTATAAATCGTGGGTGATTTGTACTTCAAACTCAAATCTTCCAATTCAGATTTGATGTTGTACAACCCCAGGCGATGGGCTAAAGGAGCATAAATATAAAGTGTTTCAGAAGCAATTTTTAGCTGCTTATCTCTACGCATGCTTTCCAGCGTGCGCATGTTGTGTAATCGGTCGGCAATTTTTACGATGATAACACGGACATCGTCTGCCATGGTAAGGATTACTTTTCTGAAATTTTCTGCTTGTAGCGATGTTTTTTCAGATTGATCAAATGCCTTTTCAATTTTGGTTAAACCATCAATAATGGTGGCTACTTTATCTCCAAAAAGTACCTCTATGTCTTTGATCGTCATATCAGTATCTTCTACAACATCGTGTAAAAGGGCACAGACAATTGAGGTTGTTCCAAGACCAATATCTTTAGTTACAATATGTGCAACCTCAATGGGGTGTAGAATGTAGGGTTCACCTGATTTACGTCTAACTCCTTTATGAGCTTCAACAGCAATATCAAACGCTTTTCGAATAAGTTTTTTATCCGGATCATTTTTCTTCAAATGTGCAGCTCTAAGCAAGCTACGGTACTTGTTTAAAATGATTTTCTTCTCCTGCTCTTCATCAATAACCACGGGTGACTCCATTCAATCAAAGTTAACATTCATTCAATAAAAAACCCAAGGGATCACCTTGGGTTAACGAAATATATGAAATTCGGTTTATTTAGCCGGCATGACTTTATTGAAGACTTCTCCAAAGCCGATACGAACACCATTTTTTTCACAATGTCCACGCATAATTACGGTGTCATCATCATTAATGGCCTTACGCTCAGAACCGTCTTTTAGCTGTACAGGTTTACTGCCACGCCAAGTAATTTCCAACATTGAACCATAACTTTTCGGAGTAGGGCCAGAGATCGTTCCCGATGCCATCATGTCTCCACAATGAATGTTACACCCGTTGACTGTATGGTGAGCCAACTGTTGCGCCATGTTCCAATACATGTACTTAAAGTTAGATTGACTAATAACAGTAGCTTCTCCATCTTTAGGCAGAATGGCTACTTCCAATTGAATGTCATAATTTTGAGCTCCTTCAAATTGTAAGTACTCAAAAGGTTTAGGATCTTGTTTAGGACCTTCAATTTTGAA
>CERC01014803.1_pt1 | contig 14432 bp, 11 predicted proteins | sample 530921 | NCBI WGS metagenome assembly CERC01 (sample SAMEA2621099, study PRJEB7988) | marine metagenome | isolation source: saline water (ENVO:00002010), including
GGTCACTTTTTTGTGGAGCATAACCGCGGCCATCACCGTGACGTGGCTACCCCCGAAGATCCGGCCTCGGCACGCATGGGCGAAAGCATCTATCGTTTTGTCTTCCGCGAGATGCCCGGCGCCTTCTTCCGTGCCTGGGACCTGGAAGCCCAGCGTCTTGAGCGCTGTGGCAAGTCAGTCTGGAGTCTGGATAACGAGGTGCTGCAGCCGGCGCTGATCAGTGTGGCGCTGTATGCGCTGCTGATTGCCTGGCTGGGCATCGAGATTCTGCCGGTGATGTTGTTGATTGCCTTCTGGGGCGCCTTTCAACTGACCCAGGCCAACTACATCGAGCACTACGGGCTGCTGCGTCGCAAGCAGGCGAGCGGGCGTTATGAACGTTGTCAGCCGCACCATTCATGGAACAGTAATCACCTGTTCTCCAACTGGGCGCTGTTCCACCTGCAGCGTCACTCTGATCACCACGCCCATCCAACCCGGCGCTATCAGTCACTGCGCGACTTTCCTGATCTACCGCGCCTGCCTAATGGCTACTTCGGCATGTATCTGTTGGCGTACTTCCCGCCGTTATGGCAGCGGGTAATGGATCCGCGCTTGTTGCGCGCAGTCGACCGCGACCCTAGCCGCATCAATTTTCTGCCGGCCAAGCGTGAACAACTTATGCGGCGCTACGGGTTGAGCGAGGCGCCGCTGGACGGTGCAGAGGTGGCGGCATGAGTCGCTATCAGTGTCCGGAGTGCGGTTACGAGTACGACGAGGCCGCCGGTGATCCGCACCAGGGGTATCCTGCCGGCACTGTCTGGGACAGCCTGCCCGAGAGTTTCACCTGCCCGGACTGTGCGGTGCGCTACAAGGAGGACTTCCAGCCGCTGGAATCATAGCGGCCAGACCCACAACAGCATGGGGATGCTGATAGCCACTACCAGCAACTCCAGCGGTAGCCCAAGGCGCCAGTAGTCGCCGAAGCGAAAGCCCCCGGGGCCCAGAATCAGCGTGTTGTTCTGGTGCCCGATGGGGGTCAGGAAGGCGCAGGAAGCGCCAATCGCCACCGCCATCAGGAAGCTGTCAGGGTTTACGCCGAGCTGGCTGGCCACGCTCAGGGCAATCGGACACATGACGGCAGCGGTCGCTGCGTTGTTCATGAAGTCAGACAGGGTCATGGTCACCACCAGCATGAGGGTCAGGGCGATGATCGGGTTGCCCTGGGCGAGGTGGTCTAGCAGCGTGCGCGCCAGCAGGTCGGCGGCGCCGGTGTCGGCCATCGCCGCAGCCAGCGGCATCAGTGCGCCAAGCAGCACGATGATCGGCCAGTCGATGGCTTCATAGATGCGCCGCAGGGGAATAACGCGCGTCAGCATGTAGCCCAGTACGCCGGCGGTGAAGGCGACCGCAGCCGGCAAAATGCCGAACGCCGCCAATGCTACCGAGCCGAGCATGATGAGCGCGGCGGTTAGTGCCAGGCGAGGCTCAGGGATCAGAATGCTGCGCGGCGCCAGCGGCGCGCAGCCGTATTCTCCGGCAAAGCCGGCGATGGCCTCGGGCTCACCCTGCATCAATAACACGTCACCGGCCTGAATTTCTGTCCAGCGCAGGCGGCGGATTGAGCGATGACCCTGACGCGAGATGGCCAGCAGGTTGATGCCGAAGCGGGTACGCAGGGCGATGTCTGACGCGCTGCGTCCGAGGATGTCCGCGCCGGGTTGCACCACCAGCTCCTGTAGCACGATCTCATCGCTGTGGCGTACTGGCGGCGACTCCGGTTCTGGCTCTGCTGCGTTCTCGGTCGCGTCGTCGTCTGTCTGGGTGGCGCGCTGCTCGGCAGTAGCTTCTTTCTCTTTGTCTTTCTCTTTGTCCTTCTCGCTCGCGCCGGGTGGTACTGCTTCTTCCAGTTTCAGCCCCAGGCGAGTCAGCGAGGCGCCGAGCGCCTCGGGGTCGGACTCGATCACCAGGATGTCACCCGCGCGTAGAATGCGGCTGGAGAGTGGTGCGATAACGCGAAAATCGTTACGCACCATGCCGACGATCTGCGCGTCGCCGTCGTCCAGTAGTTGCTCGACTTCGCGCAGCGGTTTGCCATCGATCTTGCTGTCGGCGTCGATGTGTACTTCAGTCAGGTAGGTGCCGGTATCGAAGCTGCCGGCCTCGGGCTGCGGACGGTGGGGTACCAGCCAGCGGCTGGCGAGCACCGCCAGCAGCACGCCGCCCAGAGCGACTGCCAGGCCCACCGGCGTGAAGTCGAACATGCTGTAGGGGCCAAGTTCGGTCTGAGCACGAAACCCCGAGACAATCAGGTTGGGCGGGGTACCGATCAGGGTGGTCATGCCGCCGAGGATGGTGCCAAAGGCCAGCGGCATCAGTACCCGGCCAGGCGGGACGCCCTGACGGTTGGCCAGCTGCATGGCAATCGGCATCAGCAACGCCATGGCGCCGACGTTGTTCATAAAGGCAGACAGGGTGGCACCAAGCAGGGTGAGAAAGCCCAGCCCCAGCAGTACGCCGCCACGTTGTGGTAGCGCGCGCTGGGCCAGCGCCTCGACAGCGCCAGTGGTTTGCAGGCCCTTGCTGAGGATGAGCACCGCGGCGACGGTGATGACGGCCGGATGGCCGAAGCCGGCGAAAGCATCTGCAGCTGGCGTGAGCCCGGCGACCACGCAGGCTAGCAGGGCGGCCAGCGCGACAATGTCGTGGCGCCAGCGCCCCCAGAGGAACAGGCCAATAGTGCAGGCGAGGATGAGCAGAATAAGTTGCTGGCTGGCGTCCATGTACTGCTCCTGTAGGACCCGCTTTGGCCCGCCCCAGCTGTGACTGCGCACCGGCGAGCCCAGTGCGCAGTCACACGTGGTGACAGGTTGCGCGTTAAATCAGGCGCACCTTGAAGCGCCTTCCCTTGATTTTGCCATCAGTGAGTCGCTGCAGTGCCAGCTTGGCCTGGTCGCGGCGGATGGCGACCAGCGCTTGAAAATCGCTGATGCTGATCTTGCCGATGGCATCGCCCGGCAGGCCTGCGTCGCCAGTCAGCGCGCCCAGCAAGTCGCCGGGGCGTAACTTGTCCTTGCGACCGCCGGCCACTGCCAGGGTGCGCATGGGTGCGATCAGCGGTGTTTCCGGCCGTTCCGGCAACTGCTCTATCTCGCCCCACTGCAGCGGCTCCTGATGATTGTCTTCGATCGGTCGCAGGCGTTTGAGTTCCCGCGGGGCGACCAGGCTGAGAGCCAGACCGGTCTGGCCGGCGCGGCCGCTGCGGCCAATACGGTGGGTATGTGCGGCGGGGTCGGCGGCCAGCTCTACGTTGATGACAGCCGCTACGCCAGCGATGTCGATGCCGCGTGCGGCTACGTCGGTGGCGGTCAGTACGCTGCAGCTCTGGTTGGCGAACAGTGCCAGTACCTGATCGCGTTCGCGCTGCTCCATGTCGCCATGCAGGGCTTGGGCGCTGATGCCCTGGGCCGCAAGGTAGTCAGCCAGCTCTTGGCACTGCTGGCGGGTATGGCAGAAGGCAATGCAGGGCTGCGGTCGGTTGGCGGCCAGCAGGCGCAGGACAGCGGCAAAGCGCTGCTCCGGCTCAATTTCGTAAAAACGCTGCTCGATCGGATTGTCGGCAGTGGCTCGCTCAACCTGGACCTGTGCCGGGTCACGCAGCAGGTCGCTGGTCAGTTGTGCCAGACCCGGTGGGTAGGTGGCGGAAAACAGTAGGGTCTGCCGCCGCGCTGGGGTGTGCTGGACGATCTCGCGGATGGCATCGACAAAGCCCATGTCGAGCATGCGATCGGCTTCGTCGAGTACCAGACAGTTCAGGCTGTCGAGCTGCAGCGTACCGCGGTTCAAATGGTCCTGAACGCGGCCCGGCGTGCCGACGATGACATGCGCGCCCTGCTCCAGCGAGGCGGCCTGCGGGCCAAAGGGGACGCCGCCGCTGAGGGTGACCATTTTGATGTTGCCCATGCCGCGGGCCAGCTTGCGCAGTTCTTCGGTGATCTGGCTGGCCAGCTCGCGTGTTGGGCTGAGCACCAGTGCCTGGCAGCCAAAAAAACGCGGGTTCAGCGGCGCCAGCAAACCTAAGCCAAAGGCCGCCGTCTTGCCGCTGCCGGTAGGCGCCTGGGCGATCAGGTCACGACCTGAGAGTACCAGCGGCAAGGCCGCCGCCTGAACAGGAGTGGTGTGTGCATAGCCCAGCTGCTGCAAGGTTTCCAGCAGTGCCGGGGGCAGGGAAAGGTCGGCGAAGGAAGTCCGGGTCACGTGGTCGGGCCTGATCTGCATGAAGTGGCGTGCAGTGTATCAGAGCGCCGGTGCGGCGGCTGTGATCAGCGCCGGATACGTGTCTTGCGGAACCCGCCGTGACTGACAAAGGAACCCGTGTCACCCATGATCCAGAACCGGGTGGCGCGATAAAAGGCCTGAGCCTTGCTTGTGTGGTAGCTGCGGGTTTTTTTATAAGCCCAGAGCCAACCTCGTTTGCGATTGTCCATAATATTATGCCGTGCGTGGTGACGAACTGCTCAAATAGTCAAAATGTGTATCAGGCAGGGCGGTAAATGGGATTGAAAGCCCATATTTTGACGCTTTCCTTGTCTTTTGGCTGATCATAACGTGATTTTGTCTTCTGTGAAACAGGTTGCAACGTTTCTCGCCTATTTGTGCTAATGCCTCGCAGGGCGGCGTCGCAGATCACGCTAAGCGGGCACAACGGTGCCGCGCGTCGCGGTGTGCTGTTACCGTTATGCCTCTGCCGGTAGCTAGTCTGGCAATTGCGTGTGCAGCGTGACCCTGTTGCGGCCCTGTTCCTTGGACTGGTACAGCGCCTTGTCTGCGTGCTCCAGCAGTGCCTGGTAATCCGCCATATCGTCACCGAGGGCCGCGACTCCCAGGCTGATAGTGAAGGTCAGCGGGGTGCCGTTATGCTCCAGTTGCTGGCGCTCTATGGTGCTGCGCAGGCGTTCGGCGAATTGCGCGGCGCCATCCAGGTTGGTGCCGGGTAGCAGCACCACAAACTCTTCGCCGCCGTAACGACCGGCAAAGTCGGTCTCGCGCACCAATTGCGAGGTAATGCGTGCCGTCGCGCGGATGACTTCGTCGCCGGTCTGGTGGCCGTAGGTGTCGTTGACCCGTTTGAAGTGGTCAATGTCGAAGATCACCAGGCTGACGGCGTTGTCGTAGCGTTGATGGCGCGCGAACTCGCGCTCTAGACAGGATTCCCAATAGCGTCTGTTGAGCAGGCCGGTCAAACCGTCGCGCAGGGCCAGTTCTTGCAGCTTAGTATTGGCCGACTCCAGTTGCCGTTTGTTTACAGCCACGCCGGTCACGTCATAAATAATCAGGCAGACGTGGTCGGTGCTGCCGCTGCTGCTGCGCAGTGGCAGGATGGTGACGTTCTGGTACATCTCGTCGGCCATCCCGGTGATCGGCTGGTAGCTCTTGAAATGCACCAGGTTGGGCCGCTGTTCCCAGATGGTGAAGGCGCGGGTGCCCAGCATGACGGCGGTTTCGACTTTGTGCGTGAACCAGCTCTGGTCGATTTCTGGAAACAGGGCAAACAGCGATTGCCGTGAAGCTTGATCCGAGCCGATGCCCGAATGGTTTTCCATGAAGCTGTTCCACACCTCGATGTTGTAGTCGCGGTCCAGCACCACGACGCCGACATCGATGCTCTGCACGATGTCCAGCAGCCAGTGGAGTTCGTTGATATCGAAGTGTTCGGCCATCTGCTGTGTCCGGTCCTGATCAGTCGATCATGTAGTCGAGTCGCTCCCGCAGCTTGGGTACCGAGTCTTCGGTGAACAGCAACAGAAGGTCGAAGTGGATGTCGAGGTTTTCCAGCCCGTAGCTGATTTCCACGGCCAGGGTACGCTTCCAGCGACGCTGGTTGATGCGGATCAGGTCCTCAATCGGGCAATGCTGTCCCAGCACCAGCGGGTGGCCCTGGGACAGGGTAATGTTGAGCTGCTCTGACAGGCCGTTGAGGCAGGCACCGATAATGATGCTGGCCAGGTCGAGCTGCATCTCCAGCTGCGCGCTCTCGTCGCGCTGGGTGTTCAGCAGCTTGGCGACGTCGTCGATTTCCGAGTCGTGGAAGATCAGTAGCGCCTCGCCGGCAATGCCGCCGCCGATGTAGCCCTGACAGATGGCTGACAGGCGCTCGTCGCGCTGGGCGTCCGCCAATGCCATGTGCAGCTCGCCGACCTCAAGAATATTGACGTTGGGGATGGGCAGCTTGATGAACACCCCAAGCACCCGCCCGAGCAGGTCCGCAGCGCGCCCCATGGCGACGTTGGATACCTCGCGGAAGGCGTCGCGGAAGGATACGTTTGGCAGCGGCCGGTAGATATCATCCTGCGCCGCTGGTGCTGGTGCCAGCGGGACGTCTACCCCGAGGGAGTTCAGTGCCTCCGCCAGCTGCATCGGGTCGGCCGGCTTTTTCAGGAAGGCCCGCGCGCCCAGCGCCTTGGCACGGCGGACAGCTTCTTCCTGGACGTCGCCGGACACCACAATCACCTCGGCGCTGAGGCCTTCCTCGCGCAGCCTGGCAAGCACGCCAAAGCCATCCAGCTCGGGCATGGTCAGGTCCAGCAGGACAATCTGGCCGTGGCCCTGGCGAATCGCTTCCAGGCCTTCAAGGCCATTGGTGGCTTGGGTAATGCGAAACGGCCAGTTGGCCGGCAGGGCTCGGATCAGCTGCTTCCGAGCCATGTTGGAGTCGTCGCATACGAGCAGTGGGATAGCACTCACGGTGTGGTCCTGGTTGCTAATCTGTGCAGCGGAGCTTTAGTTATCGTGATGATGGCCGACAAGAACACATGGCCAATAGCCAGCGTGCGGTCCAAGCATGACAACTTATTGACCTCTTGAGAAGCAATCTTGCAGAAATGTCGGGCCTTTTTCGGAGAAAGATCGCACATTTCAGGGCTACAGGCAGTGCCGCCGTCTATTCTGAAGACGGGTGGCTGCTGTGCACTTGAATGGGGAAGTGGATGCCGGAGCGTTTAGTACAGAGTGAGGAGCATCGCCGCTCGGTGTTGCGTGCGCTGCTGTGGATCACTCTCGTGGCCGGGATGGTGTTCGCGGTAATCAACTTTTCCCGCGGGCTCTACGTGCTGGCGGGCCTTGAGGTGGCCTATGCCCTGTTCGCTGGCGGCCTGTTGACGATTATCGGGACCACCCGTCACCTTTGGCGCTGGACCGTGGCCTATCTGGTGCCGTTCTTCTGCATCATGGAGTATGCGCTGGTATTGCCCAACACCTCTTTTACGGTGTTCGCCTGGATTCAGACCATTCCCATCATCTCCTATCTGTTGCTTGGGCGACGCGGTGGGTTCTGGATGTCCCTGGTGTTTATCGGCCTTGGGGTGCTGGCATTCAATGTGCGCTATTTGAGCGGTGACACCGCCTTGTTGCAAATGGTCGTGGTTGCCAATATCGGTTTCAGTAGTCTGGCAATGATGGTGTTTTCACACATCTACGAGCGTAGCCGAGTCGATAACGAACTTCGCCTGATTGAGCTTGCTGGCACTGACAGCCTTACCGGGCTGGCCAACCGCATGCGTCTGGCGGACGAGTTTGGTCGCATGCGCAGCCAAGTAGAACGCAGCGACCAGGCCTTGTCGTTGGTAGTGCTGGATCTGGACTGGTTCAAACGGCTGAATGATCGCTTCGGGCACGAGGTGGGTGATCGCGCGTTGAAGCACACGGCCAAGCTGCTGGCTGCGCGCCTGCGTGAGTCAGATCTGGCCTGCCGTATTGGCGGCGAGGAATTTGCCTTGCTGTTGCCGGGCGCGACGCTCTCCCAGGCGGCGGAGCTGGCCGATGGACTGCGCGGGCAGCTGGCCCAGGCCCCGCTGCTGGTCGGCGAAGAGGAGGTGCTGATCACCTTCAGCGCCGGTGTGGCCGCCCTGGGCGAGGATGGCGCCGATCTCAGTGCACTGCTGCGTACCGCTGACCGGCGCATGTATGAAGCCAAGCACAGTGGGCGAGACCAGGTTGTTGCCGCCGGCCAGCGTTATCCCCTTGGTGCCGAGCTGGCCGGCACTGCGGTGACTGAGCGCCTGGCCGCTGCCGATAAGGCAGCCCCGCCCGAAGACTGAGTCTGGAGTTGTAGCAGTCAGAGGCTCTTCTACACTGTAGGTCAGGTTCCTGACGAGCAGTGAGGAGGCGAACAATCATGTTTATCGGTGTGCCAACAGAGATAAAGAATCACGAATACCGGGTCGGTCTGACGCCGGATTCCGTGCGCGAGCTGAGTGCCCAAGGGCACCAGTTATTGGTGCAGTCTGGCGCTGGCAGCGCGATCGGTTTTACTGACGATGATTACAGCCAGGCCGGCGCCCGCCTGGTGACGCGAGAGCAGGTGTTCAGCGACAGTGAGCTGGTCGTAAAAGTGAAGGAGCCCCAGGCCGAAGAGCGTCGCTTGCTGCGCCCGGGTCAAACGCTGTTCACCTATCTGCACCTGGCGCCAGACCCGGCCCAGACCCAGGATTTGCTTGCCTCAGGCGCTACTTGTATTGCTTACGAAACCGTGACCGACGAACTTGGCCGCCTGCCGTTGCTGGCCCCGATGTCTGAGGTGGCCGGGCGCATGGCGATTCAGGCTGGTGCTGGCTGCCTGGAGAAGGCGCGTGGTGGTCGCGGAGTGCTGCTTGGTGGCGTGCCGGGCGTGCCCCAGGGGCGGGTGGTGATTCTTGGTGGCGGGGTAGTTGGCCGCAACGCTGTCGCAATGGCGGTTGGCCTTGGTGCACAGGTTGAAGTGTTGGACAAGAGTGTGGATGTCCTGCGCGGGCTGGATGCGCAGTATGGCAACCGCATTCAGACCCGCTACGCCACCGCGGTTGCAGTGGAGAGCGCCTTGCTCAATGCGGACCTGGTGGTGGGCGCGGTGCTGGTGCCGGGGGCGGCGGCGCCCAAGCTGATAAGCGCCGAGCTGGTGCGGCGCATGCCGGCCGGCAGTGTGCTGGTTGACGTGGCGATTGATCAGGGCGGATGTGCCGAAACCTCACGGCCAACCACGCACGCGGACCCTACCTACCTGGTAGATGGGGTTGTCCACTACTGCGTGGCGAACATGCCTGGCGCGGTGGCGCGCACCGCGACGCAGGCGTTGAATAATGCAACCTTGCCCTTTGTGCAGGCGCTGGCCAACAAAGGCGTGGCGCGCGCCCTGCGTGATGATTCCCATCTGGCCAGAGGGCTGAACGTCAGCAAGGGCGCGCTGTGTAATGCAGAAGTTGGCGCGGCCCTGGACTTGCCAGTGCAGTCGTTGCAAGAGGCGCTGGCGGCCTTGGGTGAGGTCGGCTGAGTGACTCTGTGTAGAGTGATCAGCGGTCCGCTGCGTCGGTTTCGGCGCGCAGCGCGCTGATGCGCTCATCCTTGGTCTGCCACAGGTCGGAGACCCACTGCTGGAAGGCTGCTCGATAGGCGGCATCTTCACTGTAGTCACCGTGCAGCAGGTCGGTCGGCAGCTGGCATTCACGGATGTCGACGATGACGCGCTCAACCTGACCGCTGACCAGCCGCCAGAACCCCGGTGGGCGCGCCTCGGGGTAGACAATGGTGACGTCAAGCACGGTACGCATCTGCGCGCCCAATGCCGCTACTACAAAGGCGATGCCGCCGGACTTGGGTTTGAGCAGGTGGCGATAGGGTGACTGCTGTGCTTGCTGCTTGGCCGGGGTAAAGCGTGTGCCTTCCAGGTAATTGACGACGGTGACGGGCAAGTCCTGAAACTTCTCGCAGGCGCGGCGGGTGATCTCCAGATCCTTGCCGCGGTCCTCGGGGTGTCGGTCCAGATGCGCCTTGCTGTAGCGCTTCATAAAGGGGTAGTCGAGCGCCCAGAAGGCAAGACCTAGGAAGGGCACCCAGATCAATTCGCGTTTGAGGAAGAACTTGAAGTAGGGCGTCTTGCGATTGAATGCTTGGACCAGCGCCGGGATGTCGACCCAGGATTGATGGTTACTGATCACCAGATAGGAGTGCTGGCTGTTCAGCTCGGCGTTGCAGCGGATGTCCCAGTGGGTGGGTGTGAGCAGAGCAAAGATGGCCTTGTTGCCCTCAGCCCAGGTCTCGGCAATCCACATCACGCCGGCGGAACAGGCGCGCTGCAGCGGTGGCCAGGGCAGCAGCTTGATCAGGCCCAGCAGCAGCATCGGGCCAATACCGATCAGGGTGTTCAGCAGAATCAGCAGGCAGGTCAGCAGGCCTGTCATCCAGTGGGGCATGGCGAGTTCCTTGTTGCTGGCAAGCGCCAAGCATAGCGAGTTTTGCGCGCAGGCGGCCAGTGCTCCTTCACCCGTACAGGGGATGGGCAGTGGGGGAGGTGCTTTCTATTGTCGTGGCCTGCGTTGATATTCCGCCGGCTTGCGCGCCGGCCAGGCTGTGGAGCATGTGGGTATGGCGGCGGTGGGTGACTCTGATCTGGTGTACGGTGCGCCCGTGACCCTGTGCGCCAGGATGCGTCAGCGGACCCTGACGCGCTTGCTGCTGGCGGCACTGTCAGGGGGGCTGCTGTGCCTGCCGTGGATTGATGGTGCGCTGTACTGGAGCGCCTGGATCGGCTGGGTGCCGCTGCTGTTTGCGCTGCAGGGCAGCCGTTTGCGACAGGCGGCCTTGCTGGGCTGGGTGTGCGGTACCTTGTTCTATATCGGCACCGCCTACTGGATGATCGACTTCGCCATTCACCTCAAGGGCCTGTCGGTGCCGGTCAGTGTGATGCTGGCTTCCCTGTTCTGGCTTTTCGCCGGCGCATCCATTGCTGCTGGCTGTCTGCTTTTCCGGTTGATATCACGGCGACTTCCTCAGCTCGACCTATTGAGCTTTCCACTGGTTATTGTGGTGGTCTGCGCACTCTACCCCACGCTGTTCGATATCCGTTTCAGCGAAACGCAGGCCGCCTTTGTGCTGGCAATCCAGGGCATCGATCTGGTCGGCGCCCAGGGTATGGATATGCTCATGCTGTTGGTCAGCATGCTGGTGTTTCAGCTGCTGCAGCGCAACCTGGGCGGGCCAGGGATGCTGCCGGCGGCAGTTGCCTGCGCACTGGTGCTGGGCTGGTTCTGTTACGGTTGGTTTGCCCTGGCGCACTGGGACCGACAAGCTGCCGACTGGCCGAGCATGCGCATTGGTCTGGTGCAACCCAATGATGCTCCTACACGCCGCATTCCTGCTCCGCCGGCTGGTTACTCCCGTGAATACCCGGAGGAGATGGAAGCCACACGGCGCCTGTCGGCCGCAGGCGCACGTTGGATAGCCTGGCCGGAGGCACGCTACAAGGGCTACTTTGACCAGCAGAGCGTGCGTCAGGCCTGGGCGGACCAGATTCTGGGCATGTCCTCGGAGCTGTTCTTCCACGATGTGGAGACGCGTAATCGCCACGCCACGCCAATCAGTTACAACACCGTCGGTTGGCTCGGTCAGGAGGGCGCATTGGTCGACCAGTACCGCAAGATGCTGCGTGTACCCTTTGGCGAATATCTGCCGGGTTTCTGGACGTTGCCTGGCGTCAACTGGCTGACCACCCGGTTTCTGGGTGATTACCTGCGTGAGGTGGGCGCCGGCGAGGAGCATGTCGCTTTCCCCATCGACGACATGCGGGTGGTTCCCAAAATCTGCTATGAAACGGCGTTTCCTGAATTTATTGCTGAATCCATAGGTGAGGATGGCGGCGGCAAGGTGCTGCTGTTTGTCTCGCAGGACAATTGGTTTGGCGAAACCTCGCAGCCCTTTCAGCACCGCTCTATCTCGATTATGCGCGCGGTAGAAAACCGCGTGCCGATGCTGCACCTGATCAACAATGGACCGTCGGTCGCAGTGGTGCCCAGCGGTCGCGCGGTGGCCGGCACACCCGCGTTCACCCGCGCCGAGATGCTGGTTGATCTGCCTTACTCGGCAGCCAGTGGCGGCAGCTTTTTCAGTCGCCATGCGCAGCATCTCAACCTGCTCTGGTATAGCGTGTTGGTGGTGTTGCTCCTGCTGGCGCTGCGCCCGGTCCGACGCCGCTGAGTGGCCGCCTGGCGTTCGCTGGGCTATACCTGTCGGGGACGTTAATTTGCCATTGGAGGCGCTGCATGACTCGTTCCCGCTTACTGGCCGCCACCCTGCTGTGCGGACTGATACCCTTGTCTGCGCAGGCCTCCGAAGGCGGCGGCAGTGTCTACCTGCAAGGCACCTTCAACGACTTTGCCGTGGCCATGCCCCTGCCGCCCGGGGTGTACCTGCGCAATGACCTGATTCGTTACGAAGCGGAGATCAATGCCCGGCCGCTGGGCGGGCGCGCCGATGCCGGGCTGGAGCAGACGCTCTGGCTGAACATGGTCAAGCTGTCCTGGGTGACCGACTGGCAAGTATTGGGCGGGCGTTACAGCGCCGCCATGGTACTGCCGGTGGTGCTGGACGTAGATGTGGATGCACGGCTGCAGGGGCCGGGCTTTGCCACCTTCGGCAATGGTGACAGCGGCGGCATGGGCGACCCTTACCTGATTCCCTTCCAAGTGAACTGGCAGTCCGGACGTCACAACACGGCGTTGGCACTGGGGGTATCGGTACCCGTGGGCAGGTACGATCGCGACGATAAGGTCAATCTGGGGCGCCATTATTGGGCGCTCGACCCCAATGTCAGTTACTCCTGGTTGCACGAGCAGGGGTGGGAGCTGTCTGGTACCGCTGGCCTGTTGTTCAATGCCCGTAATCCGGAAACCGACTACCGCACCGGCAACGAGTTTCATCTGGACTGGCTGGCGGCTTATCACCCGGCCGCGACCCATGCCTTTGGTGTGGCCGGTTACTGGTATCACCAGACCACCGACGATGACGGCGATATCCCGGCGTTTCTGGACCAGGGCTTTCGCGGTCGCGGCTATGGTCTGGGGCCAGCGTTTATGATCACGCTGCAGGTGGGCGAGCAGCAACTGAGCCTGATCGGAAAGTGGCTGCATGACCTGGACAGCGAGCGGCGCATGGAGGGTGATCTGTTGATGTTGAGTGTGGCGCTGGCGTTGTAAGCGGCAACAGACCCTAAACAAACTGCCCGGCGGCGTAGCCGGACGACCAGGCCCACTGAAAGTTGAAGCCGCCCAGGTGACCGCTCACATCCACCACTTCACCGATAAAGAACAGGCCGGGGCAGGCTTTGGCCTCCATGGTCTTGGAACTGATGTCATCGGTGCTCACGCCGCCAAGTGTTACCTCGGCGGTGCGGTAGCCTTCGGTGCCAGAGGGCTTGAGTTGCCAGGCGTTCAGGTTGGCACCGATCTCGCGCAGCAGCCGGTCTGGCATCTGCGCCAGCGCAGTGTCGTCGTCTGCAGGCCACCACAATGCCTGTAGTTCGGTGACCAGTGCGCGCGGTAGCTGATTGGCCAGCCGGGTTTTCAGGCGTGCGCGTGGCTGCTGCTGTTTTTCGTCGAGCAGCCAGGCGGTGGCGTCGAGGGCGGGCAGCAGATCAATGCTGAGGCTGTCTCCGTTGTGCCAATAGCTGGATATCTGCAGCATGGCCGGACCGCTCAGCCCGCGATGGGTAAACAGCATGGCTTCGCTGAAGTGGCGATTGTTGCAGCTTACGCTGACGTCCACGGCTAGACCCGACAGGCGCTCGCACAATGGTTTGATGGCATCACTGAAGGTGAAGGGCACCAGTCCTGCGCGCCGGGGTACCAGTTGCATGCCGAATTGCTCGGCCAACTGGTAGCCCAGCCCACTGCCGCCGAGGGTAGGGATGGACAGGCCGCCGGTAGCGACCACCAGTGAGGCGCAGCCAAAGGTAAGCGCGTGGCCCTGTTGTTCAACGTGCAGGGTAAAGCCGCCGCTCTCATGGTGCTCAACACGGTTAAGTTCGCACTGGGTGCGAATGTCCACCTGGGCTTGCAGGCATTCGTTTTCCAGCATGTCGAGAATCGGTTTGGCCGAGTCACGGCAGAACAGTTGCTGGTGCTTGCGCTCTTCATAATCGATGGCGTAGCGGCCAACCAACTCGATAAAGTCCCATTGGGTGTAGCGGTTGAGCGCCGATTTGCAGAAATGCGCATTGGCGGACAGAAAGTTGTCTGCCTCCACGCTGTAGTTGGTGAAGTTACAGCGCCCGCCACCGGACATCAGGATCTTCTTGCCGATCCGCTTGGCGCGCTCCAGCAGCAGCACCCGGCGCCCGCGCTGCCCGGCGGTCGCCGCGCACATCAGGCCGGAGGCGCCGGCGCCGAGTACGATCACGTCAAAGTCGGAGGCTGGCTGAGGCACGTTGAGAGTCCGCGAATGGCTGGCTGGAAACGGCGAATTCTAGCATTCTTGTTCTGGCGTAGAATGCGCGATATCGGTTATGCGAGGAAAACAGCATGTCATCAAACCCGTCTTCGGGCTCCGCAGACCCCTTGCACGGGGTGACCTTGAAAGCGCTGCTGGAGTGGCTGGTCGCGCGCTATGGCTGGGAGGAGTTGGGGCGTCAGGTGCCGATCAATTGCTTT
>CERC01066793.1_pt1 | contig 14425 bp, 12 predicted proteins | sample 530921 | NCBI WGS metagenome assembly CERC01 (sample SAMEA2621099, study PRJEB7988) | marine metagenome | isolation source: saline water (ENVO:00002010), including
TAAACGCTGTTGATGCAGCTCGGGGTGTAAGCGTTGAATTTCTACAATGTCAACAAAATAAAAAGGGTATTTCTGGATGAAGGCATAGAGCTGATCGATTTGTTCATCCAAATCTTCTAATGTCGGTTTGGTTCTGAAAGTGGATAAAATTTCAGTCAATTCTTCGCTAACATTAGCGTAGACAGATTTGATAATTTCATCTTTTGTGTTGAAATGGTAAGCTAAGTTTCCAACGCTAATGTTTAGTCGATCTGCAATGATTTGTAAACGGGCATTAGAGTATCCAAGTTCATTGAAAACTTCAATAGATGTATTGATTATTTTGTCTTTTGTACGCAATGGATGTTAGTTTGAACAATGATAAAAATCAGAAGGGTTAACAATTAAAGTGCCTCTCTGGTCTTTGGCAGCCAGCCTTCTCATATGATTGGCGGCTAATTCGGCTTTTTGTTGGCTAAAACAACTGGTTATTTTTCGTTTAATCAATCGCATGGGGTATTTACAATACGCAAAAACCAAGTAAATACTCCAGTTGCCTCTACGTTCAACAATGTGGTCAATTACCGCACTATCCAATAACCAAGCATCATTATTAAAAACGTCCAGATCAGTATATTCTCCATAAGTATCGTCAAATTGCTGATGGTTCATACCTTTCAACAATTGCTCGTAACACGTTTTATCAATGTATATGTTCTGACGCCCCATATAGCCTTTTTCCTAATCAAAATTAATCCAAGTAAAGTGAAATTACAACTTAATTTAGAATGATTAAAAATAGGGTGATATATACCTTTCCATTCGAAGGTTTTTAGAGAAAAGAAGGTCTTACAGTAAAAAGGGGGATTGATGGTAAAAAGACTGGCGTTATTGTGTTGTATGATCGTAGCGACATTGAATGGTTTTTCGCAAAAAGACTCCATTCAGATACAGGTTATGTTTTCGACCAATTCGGATTTGCTAGATAATGGTGAAACAGTACTCGAGGGGAATGATTTTAGTATTGAAAAATGTAGGTTTTACCTCAGTAATTTCTCTTTTTATGATGGTGATTCAACTTTGATTTCAACACAACAAGCCGCACAATTGGTAGACTTGAACGATAAAGAAAGTCATCTGTTTAAGGTGGCTTGTGCTAAAGGAGCTGCTTTTTTCAGTGTAGGAATTGGGATTGATAGTTTAACGAATGTCTCAGGTGTTTTTGGTGTAGAGCTAGACCCAACGAATGGAATGTATTGGAGTTGGCAAAGTGGTTACATCAATATCAAAATTGAAGGAGAGGTAAAAGAGGGGGATAACCATTCTTTTGCATATCACTTGGGCGGTTATAATCCTCCTTTTGCAAGCTATCAAACTACCCGTTTATTTCCATTAAAAACAGAACTTGTAGTGCGGGTTAATGTTGAAGAATTTATTGAAAAGACCAAAAATCTCAACACCGATAAAGTGATGCGCCCAGGGAAAGAAGCAGCTGAGCTTTCGCGCTATTTTGTAACTTCTATTCATGTGCAATGAAGCTGAAAAAGCATAAATACATATTGGTATTGGGAGTCTTTCTGGTGTTTGTTGCAGCTAGTCAACATTGGCAACCAACTTATGTGAAATTAAGCTATCCCGAAACTTGGCCTGAACCACATTACAAAAGCACGAATAATCCATTGACTAAAGAAGGCATTTGGTTGGGAAGAAACCTTTTTTACGATCCTGTTTTGTCGGCAGATAGTACCATTAGTTGTGCCAGTTGCCATTTGAGTTTTACCTCATTTACGCATGTTGATCATGCGCTTAGTCATGGAATAAATGACAGCATTGGAACACGAAATTCTCCGGTTTTGGTAAACTTAGCGTGGAATACATCTTTTATGTGGGATGGCGCTGTTAACCATTTAGATGTGCAGGCATTAGCACCCATTGCTCATCCGGCAGAAATGGGAGAAAATATTCAGCATGTGGTTCAAAAGCTAAACCGTTTGCCGCGTTACAAAAAATGGTTTTACGCTGCATATGGAGATAGTGTTGTTACCGGAGAGCATACACTGAAAGCCTTGGCACAATTTCAATTGACGTTGATTTCATCCAATTCCAAATACGATAAGGTAATGGCAGGAAATGAGGTGTTTAACGATCAGGAACAAAAAGGGTATCAATTGTTTCAACAGCATTGTAACCGCTGTCATCAAGAACCCTTGTTTACCACAGGAGAATTTGCCAATAACGGACTTTCAGTGGATACACTTCTAAATGATTCGGGAAGAATGCGCATTACATTGAATGCAAAAGATTCCCTTAAATTTAAAATTCCGACCCTTCGAAACATTGAGTTTTCAAAACCCTACATGCACGATGGGAGGTTTGAACATTTGTCTGAAGCCATTGCACATTACAGCAATACAGTTGTAGAATCACCAACGTTAGATTCAGAGCTTGTTGGTGGGATTTCGTTGACTTCCAACGAGCGGGTAGACATACTTGCTTTTCTACTGACACTCAGTGATAGAGCGTTTATGTTTAATCCCGAATTGGGCTATCCGAAAAAAATGACTCCTTAGACCGAAGGATTTTTAAATGCGTGTGGTCAAACTCAACAAACCAATACTTTTTCTATGCGACTCAAAAAGATGTTTTCATTGTTTGCTTTAGGTGCAATAACGTTTTCTATCCATGCCCAAACCGATCCGGAGATTACGACATGGCTGCTTAACACTACCGGAATTACTGGAAGACATTACGTAGACGGAAATTCAACTCCAATTACAGATACTGCTCAGGCCAATGTGCAGCGCATTCGTTATTCAAACGATAATGTGTACATCAATTCAAGTGGGATTCCAGCATACATTATTGGTCCTTATCCAGATGGAAATCCAGCGTTAGGAGTAAACAATAACTGGCTATTTCAGATTCCGCGTGATCCGCAAGAAAATACTGGAACATTGACTTCAACACCCTTAGGAGCAATTGGAATTTTTATTAATGGTGTGCCGATGTATGATTACAAAGACGGAGCATCTTATAGTTCTTCTACGCTACAAGATGATATGCAGTCTGGAGATGGTGTTTGGAATAGAAATGCAATTCTAGCTGAAAATGAAGGTTTTGATTGTGCCAAAGGACATCCTTCTCCTATTATGGGTGGATCTCCCGGAGGAAGTGTAGATGGCTCGTATCATCATCACCAAAATCCAACAGCTTTTAATGTAGATATGATTGAACTTTCTGATATCTGCGATATGTATTTAGCAGATGGATTGTATACGTTAGATTCAACAGTGCATTCACCTTTAATTGGATATGCTTTTGATGGTTACCCTGTGTATGGCGGTTATGGTTATGCCAATACGGATGGAACCGGTGGGATAAAACGCATTGAAAGCAGTTATCAAAAACGAAACATTACTGCGCGTACACATTATGCTGATGGTACGGATGTTACCGATGGGCCAGCTGTGAGTAACGATTTTCCATTAGGTTGGTACCGTGAAGATTATGAGTTTATTTCAGGAAGTGGTGATCTGGATGTGCATAACGGTAGATTTTGTATCACTCCGGAATATCCCAATGGGACGTATGCTTATTTCGCAACTGTTGACGAAAACTGGAATTCGGCTTATCCTTACATCATAGGGTCTGAGTATTATGGAATAGTTGAAACATCAAATTTTACAGCAATGGGAAGTACAAGTGTAACCATTGATGAAACTGTAACAGACTATGGTGGAACAACATCTGTTAACGAGTTGGGAGGTGAGTTTGATATTGCTGTATATCCGAATCCTGCGAGTGATTTGGTAGCGATTCAAGCTAAAGGGTTGTTGCAACAAACATTAGAAGTAAACCTTTTTGATATGAAAGGGAATTTGGTGAAAACTACGCAGTTGAACCAAGGGAGTACAATTTGGCATTTAGATACAAGGCTTTTATACAGCGGTCAATATGTGATTGTAATTACGGATGGAACTAATCACTATACGGAGAAGCTAATTATCCAGAAATAAATTTTGTGCAAGCTGATTATACCATGAATAAGTAAAGAAGAGTGAGTTCAGAGTAGGTTGGGCTATTTCTAGTCGAACTCGCTCTTCTAATACACTATTTGATGACCTTTTTGGGTTTCAGGTCTAAAGAAAATGGGCATCCGAAAAGAGAGTTGGCTGCTCTATCTCGAATACCCATTCTATTTTTAATCGATTGGTGAGCCTTTGATGAAGTAAATGTTTAATTCACATTGCCGTAGCACATGTACTTAATTTCAACATAATCTTCAATTCCGTATTTGGAACCCTCTCGGCCTTGACCGGAATATTTTACACCGCCAAAAGGAGCGACTTCTGTAGAGATTAATCCTTCGTTGATTCCCACCATTCCGTATTCCAATGCTTCGGCTACCTTCCAGCAACGGTTCACATTTTGAGAATAGAAATAAGAGGCTAATCCATAAATGGTATCGTTTGCCATTGCAATGGCTTCTTCGTCTGTTGAGAATTTGAAAACAGCAGCCACCGGTCCGAAAACTTCTTCGGTAGCGATTTTCATGTCTTTGGTCGCATTACCAATTACGGTAGGCGCATAGAAACACTGATCGATAGATTCACCACCCGTCAAAACATTACCGCCTTTTTCGGTAGCATCTTTCACGAATGAAGCTGTTTTGTCCATTGCGTTTCCGTTGATCATTGGGCCAATGTTTACACCGTCTTCTAAACCATTTCCGGCTTTCAATTCAGAAACAGCTTTAGCCAGTTTCGTAGTAAACTCATCGTAGATTTTTTCGTGGGCCATGAAGCGATTCACGCAAACACACGTTTGACCAGAGTTACGGTATTTTGATGCAATTGCACCTTCAACGGCTTTATCGATATCAGCATCTTCAAACACGATGAAAGGAGCGTTTCCGCCCAATTCAAGACTCAGCTTTTTCAAGGTAGAAGCACTTTGCGACATCAACAATTGGCCAACTCGAGTAGAACCGGTGAATGAGATTTTACTCACTTTATCGCTTTCGCAAAGCAGTTTACCCATTGGAGCCGGATCTTTACCGACTACCACATTGAAAACACCAGCAGGAAAACCAGCTTCTTCAGCCAACTTGGCTAAAGCCAATGCCGTAAGTGGCGTTTCTTCACTCGGACGAACCACTACAGAACATCCGGCAGCTAAAGCCGGAGCTACTTTTCTGGTGATCATTGCCAAGGGAAAATTCCAAGGAGTAATGGCTCCAACAACGCCAATCGGTTGTTTGATCACTACAATTCTTCTGTCTGCAGAGTACGAAGGAATGATGTCTCCGTACACGCGTTTTCCTTCTTCAGCAAACCACTTGATAAATGAAGCTCCATAGGCCACTTCGCCTTTACTTTCGGCTAATGGTTTACCACATTCCGTAGTCATGATTTCAGCTAAATCCGCTTGATTGGCTAAAATCAAATCGTTCCATTTTTCGAGTATGGCCGAACGTTCTTTGGCCGTTTTTTTACTCCACGGTTTAAAAGCCGCATGTGCTGCATCAATGGCTTTTTCGGTGATGGCTACACCGCCATCAAATACTTCTGCAACCTTTTCGGTTGTAGCCGGATTAAGAACGTCAAAAACATCGGATCCAACAGTTTCCCATTGTCCGTTTACGTATGATTTGTTAAAGATTAATTCTTTATTCATTTTTCTATGTTTAGTCGAATAACACCACTTGTCTGATCGCGTCACCGGCAGCTAAGCGTTCAAAACCTAAATTGATGTCTTCGAGTTTCATTTTGTGCGAAATCAATTGATCTACAGCCAATCTTCCTGTTTTGTACAATTCGATGTAAGCAGGAATATCTCTGGAAGGAACACAGCTTCCTAAGTAAGATCCTTTCAATGCTTTCTCTTGTCCAACAAGTGTTACCGGAGAAAGTTGTAGGCGTGCATCCGGATGAGGAAGGGCGGCTGTAACGGCTGTACCACCGCGCTTAGCAGCTTGGAACGCGAAATCTAATGCTGGAATAGCACCGGCAAATTCAACCGCAACATCAACACCGCCACCCGTTAAATCTTTTAATTCTTGTAAGGCTTTTGGATCAGAAGAATCAATCGCGTGATGTGCGCCCATCGCTAATGCAGCTTCTCTTTTTGAGGGCAATAAATCAGCCGCGATGATCTTTTTAGCACCGGCAGCTTTTGCTCCTAAAATGGCTGAAAGTCCAACGCCTCCAAGTCCGACAACCAATACGCTGTCTCCGAATTTCAATTGAGCAGTATTGACTACAGCTCCAACTCCTGTCATTACCGCACAGCCAAACAATGCTGCAATTTCAAAAGGAATTTCAGGATCAATTTTCACCAATGAATCGATAGAAGCAACGGCATATTCCGCAAATCCGGAAACACCCAAATGGTGGTAGTAATACTCATCACCTTTGTGAATGCGTTTGTGTCCGCCTAATAAAACGCCTTCGCCATTGGCTTGCGCTCCCGGCTCGCACAATGCGGCTCTACCTTCTTGGCAATTTGGGCAGTGACCGCAAGACGGCAAAAAGGCAAAAACAACATGATCGCCCACTTGCAGATTGCTAACGCCTTCGCCAATTTCAACTACTTCACCGGCCGCTTCGTGACCCAAAGCCATTGGCAATGGTCTTGGACGGTTTCCGTCAATTACAGATAAATCAGAGTGACAAAGTCCGGCTGCTTTAATTTTTACAACGACTTCTCTAAAGCCCGGTGGATCCAGTTCCACCTCTTCAATTTTCAAAGGATTGGTGCGATCATACGGTCTTCCCAATTCCATTTCGTGCAAAACTGCCGCTCTCGTTTTCATCGCTTGTTATTGTTTTTTTATGAATAAATCAGATGGATTGTCTTCTCCACCTTTCTTAAAGAAATTCTTTCCATAGAGTAGGAGTGTTAAAATGATTCCTACACCAAATGCCCATGTGGCACCTTTGATGACCAAAACAGCAGCAATCACTCCTGCAATGCCTAAGTCTTTTTGACTTTTAGATTCTAAAACACCAATTCGAACACTTACGAATCCTTGAATGATGAGTGTTAATGCCAGTGCAACACCTAAGATTGGTTTTACCAAACTCACAATTGGGAGTAATAATAAACCGGTATTCGTTCCCCAACGGAATGAACCAGAACCACCAAAAACAGAATTCATGGCCTTTTTACCTTGCTTGTAACGCTCGGTAATCACCACGTGCATGGCTGCCCACAAAGGACCAGCCATGGTAACATCCGGTCCGATTAAACTCATAATGGCATTTCTACCACCAAAAATTAAGTGAGCTCGGTTAGGATCGTAATCAATTTTTTCGTCAGGTCTGTCTTCATCGGCCTCTTCTAAAATGGCCTCACTTTGAAGTACATCACCAAATAAAACAATGTAAGCTGCCAATACGGTTGGAATGGCGCTTAAGAACATACTTGCAGGAGGAAATCCAATTCCGAATACGGTGTATTCAGAAAACATCAGTTTGAAGTTTGGAGAAGTAATTCCCCATTCGATGGTTGGCCACTCCGTTTCGGCAAGCATGGGAGCAACAATAACGGCTAATATGATAATTGGGAAGATGCCCAATTTGCCGATCATGTTTAATACTTTGTTTTTTGCTTTCAGTTGAGCAAAATGTTTAGAATAAATTAGGTAAAAAGCGATACCTACTGCGATAGTGATTGTCCAAGGGAATGAATCGAATTTTCCGCCTTGTTTGAACACTGTAGAAACTGCAGCAATACCAGCACCCATAATGATTCCTGATTTAATAGCAGTAGGAATTACATGTACCACTTTGTTGGCCAACTTGGTAGCTCCGAGAGTTATAGAGAATAAACCCAGCATCATTTGGAATGCCATCAACGCTTGAACACGTTCTGGCCCCATTTCAAATCCTTGTACATAAACCAGTAGAAGAGGAATAGCAGGAGTAATCCAACCTGGAACAACCGGATCTCCCAGTAGGTGATGGGTGAGGTAAAACAGTCCATTCAACATCACAATGGCCATGGCTGCCTCGAATGGCATTCCGAGCGCATCTGTGATAAGAGGAATAGCGGCAAGGTCAACTGCGCACATCAATAGACCTTGTAGATAATCCGGCCACTCAAATCGGTAGTGAATGAATGGCAAACGAAGTTTGAAAGGCCCAAGTGGAATGTAGGGACATTCTTCTCCGTCAACACGATTTTTCCATGTATCCATAGTAATAGAATAAAAAAGTAGCCCTTCAGATACCTGAAAGGCTACTCGTTTGAAATATTATTTAATTACGATAGGGTTAACTGGAGCACCAGAACCTTGATCCATTTTCAATGGAGCAGCAGTAAATAAGAAGGTATATTGTCCATCTTCTTTACAATCAGCAGCAAGATCTTCTAACCAGTAAAGTTCACTTAGAACCAAACCTAAATCTCTGATTAATGCACCGTGTAACGGAATAACAAATGACTCGCCATCAATTTCTTGGAAAGATTTTTCAACGGCTAAGTTATCTGCAGCTAATAAAGAGATTTCCATATCAGCTAACCATTGTACTAACTCAGGGCTGTAACAAAGACCTGGTTCAGTTAATGCACTCCAGTTTTCTTTGTCTTCTGGATCATAGTAACGCCCCATAGAACCTGTTCTAATTAATAAAATATCTCTTTTTTCGATGGTAACGCCTTGAGCTTCTGCTACTTTTTTCAAATCTTCTAAAGTAATACAAGTGTTTGGAGCTAATCTTCCGTTTTCGTCTCCTAAAAGAGTACCAACGTCTAAAAGAACACCACGACCAACGATTCCTTCGTTACCTAAAACTTGAACGTCAATTTTGTCGTGACCGTGAACAGTGTTAGTAGCTTCAATACCGTTGTAAACATAGTCGCCATACCAGGCATGGCCTAGTGCATCAACATGGCTAGTACCTTGTAAATACATGAATACTACATCGTCAGAATATTTCATTCCGCCATCCAGTTCATCTTTCTTGTCGAATTTATAAGAACCTTCATCTTGAGTCATGTAGTGCATTGCTGGAATACGACCAGGAAATACAGGACCATCACCATGCAACATTGGGATTTGAAGTGTAAAACGCTTTCCACTTTTTACGGCTTTGATTCCGCGAAAAGTTTGATCGGCATCTAAGTAGTTTAGTGTTCCTATTTGATCATCTTCACCCCATTTACCCCAGTTGTTTGGAGCTTCTTTTTGCATTTCATCCATATCTTTTTGAGCAAAAGCATTGCCCATGAATGCAGACAAAGCAATAGATAGTATACCTATGCGAAGTGTTGATTTTAATTTGTTGGTTTTCATTTTCGTAGTGTTTACGTTAAACATTTGATTTGTATAGTTATATAAGCGTTTTGTCATTGGTTGGAGGCGTGAGCAGTAGAGGTGGAGACAATTATATCTTCAAGAATATTGAGGCCTTCTTTAAGTGTTTCTTCTTTAATCGTTAGTGGAGGAAGTAACCTTATAATGTTCGCATTGGGGCCACATGAAAGAAGGAGCAAGCCTTTTTGGATGGCCTTGTTGCGTATTGTTTTTACTAATTCTGGTAAGGGCCTAGTGGGATCACCATTTTCGAAAAATTCAATTGCGATCATGGCGCCAAGGTGTCGAACATGACCTACGGTTTCTGGGAGCTTGTTTTTTAAATCGTTTAACAGCTTGCTAGCAATTTCTCCAATTTGAACTGCTCTTTGGCTGAGTTTTTCATTTTCAATGATTTCCAATACTGCAAGTGCAGCAGCACATCCTAACGGATTACCGCCATACGTTCCCCCAACACTTTTTGCAGCATCCATTACATGGGCTTTCCCTACTACAGCAGCCATTGGAATTCCATTCGCAATTCCTTTTGCCATAGTAATCATGTCGGGTTGAATTTCGTAATGGTCTATGGCAAATAATGAACCTGTTCGTGCAAAACCAGATTGAATTTCGTCAACAATCAAAAGAACATTGTACTTGTCGCAAAGAGCTCTTAATTCTTGTAGAAATTCTTTTGGAGCAATATGAAATCCTCCTTCGCCTTGAATAGGCTCAATAATAATTGCTCCAATATTATTGGTCTTTTGCAAGAGTGTTTCAATAGAAGCTATGCTGTTTTGAGCTGTAATTCCATAGTGCTCCACTGGAAAAGGTGTATGGTGGATGTTAGATGGAAAAGGTTCGAAACCATTTTTATAATGCTCCATCCAAGTAAGACCAAGGCAAGTGTTGGTTCTTCCATGAAAAGCATTTTTGAATGCAATAATTCCAGGTTTTCCAGTATAGGCTCGTGCTATTTTAACTGCATTTTCAACGGCCTCTGCCCCTGTAGAAAGAAAAACAGATTTAGCATTTTCAATGGGTGCTAATGCATTGAGTTGTTCTGCCAATTGAACTCCTTTTTCATAAGGAGTGATCATGAAACAGGTATGTAGGAACTGATCTACCTGTTCCTTAATGGCTGCATTTATTTTTGGGTGGTTGTGTCCAACATTGGTGACAGCAATGCCAGCCCCAAAGTCAATGTATCTATTGCCGTCTTCGTCCCACAATTCTGAATTGTGAGCCGTTTTAATGTATACAGGGTAAACATTTTTAAGGCCAGCTGCAAAAGCAAGCTCTTTCCATTTCTGTAATGATGCGTTGTTATCCATCTCTAAAATTCAAATTGAGGTTTTGAGCAACGCTTGAGTATTGCATTGCTGTTTGATGAATAACATATTAAATAATCCAAAGAAAGCATCATTAACATACTTGAAATTTAAGTGTGAAGTAGAAAGGTGAGTGATTGCTTAATTTTAAATTACAAGTCAATAATAAATTTAATTTTTCGAATTCAAAACATATTCTGCAAAAAATGCAGAATAATCATTTAAAGTTGTCTTATTTGCAGATGTTCGATAATTGATTTTTTTGGTGAGTAGTTGGTTAAATGAAATTGATAGTGAGGTTTGGGTGCTAAAATCATGTTGTTTTAGACCATTTTAAAATAACCTGTCAATGTGCTTACTTTGTCAACTTTTACAGATCTACATTATTTGTTGGACTACTTGGTAGTTAAAATAGATTGATATCAGCATGAACATAGAAGAACAACAGGAAAGTGTTAAGCTAGATGAATTGGATTATGCCATTATAAAGCACCTGCAATCAGACGGTAGAAAGTCGTTTACAGAAATTTCTGATGATTTAAATGTGGCGGTAAGTACAATTAGAAACCGTTATAATCGTCTTATTGAAGACAATATATTGCGAATTATTGGTCGCCCTGATCCTGAAAAAATGGGACTTCATGCCTATTCGAGGGTGATGATATCAGTAAAACCAGCAAAGAAATTAGATGAAGTGCTGGGGTTAGTTTCAAAGCTGAAAGAAATCAGTTTTTTAGCTGTAACGTCAGGAAAGTTCAACTTAGAGTTGAATGTGATGTGTACCAATAACAAACACTTGTTAGATATTATTGATCAGATCAATCACATCAATGGAGTAGATGAGGTACAAACAACCATGTACCTGAATGTATTGAAATGGGGGCAATAGAACTGACTGCCTGTATGCCGTCAACTCAACAGTTTTAATCTTCTAAATAGCAAAGTTCTTCCAGATTTTGCTCTTCGTCTGCGGTATACAATCTGGATTTTACAATAAAGCGTTTTCCCATTGGGATTTCTAATGAAAAGCTAGATCCCCGGCCATTGGTAACATCAATGGTGAGTTGTGTGTGTTTCCAATATTCAAATTGGTCTTTGCTCATCCAAAATTCGCAACCGGCTATATTGCCAATGCGCACATCAGAATTTCCAACTTTAAAATCTCCTTTTTCGTAGCACATGGGTTGTGAACCATCACAGCAGCCGCCACTTTGGTGAAACATTAATTCACCATGACGCGCTTTGATTTCGTTTACAACTGCTTCTGCTTCAGGAGTAATTAATACTCTTGCTGTCATAATCATGAGGTTTTAATTTTTGCAACATTCTCTAGTCCTAACTCTTTGGTTGAAACTTGGCGCATTTCAACTTTTCTGATTTTACCAGAGATTGTAAGTGGAAAGCCATCAACAAACTTCCAATACTTAGGAACCTTGTAATAAGCAATTTGCTCTTTGCAGAACTCTGTTAGCTCTTGTTCTGTAACAGACTGGCCTTGCTTTAGTTTAACCCAGGCCATTACTTCTTCGCCATATTTTTCACTAGGAACACCAATTACCTGTACATCCTCAATAGCTGGGTGAGTATAGATGAAGTCTTCAATTTCTTTTGGAGAAATGTTTTCACCTCCACGAATAATCAAATCTTTAATTCTTCCGGTGATGTTAATGTAGCCTTCATCATCCATAGTAGCCATATCCCCAGTGTGCATCCATCTTCCGTCATCAATTACAGAAGCAGTTGCCTCTGGATTGTTCCAGTATTTTAACATCACAGAATAACCGCGCGTACACAATTCACCAGCTACTCCGCGTTTTACAACATGTCCGGTTTCAGGGTCGATTACTTTCAGTTCCAAATGATCGTGAACTGTTCCAACTGTACTAACTTGTTTTTCAAGCGGAGCACCAATTTTGGTTTGAACAGATACTGGTGATGTTTCCGTCATGCCATAGCAAATGGTAACTTCCGTCATGTTCATTTTGGTTTGCACCTGCTTCATAATTTCAACTGGGCAAGGCGAACCAGCCATTACTCCTGTTCTTAAAGTAGAAAGGTTATAGCTTTCAAAGTTGGGAAGGTTTAATTCAGCAATGAACATTGTTGGGACACCGTAAAGTGAAGTACAAGCTTCTTTTTCTACGGCATGGAGTGCGCTCTCTGCACTAAAGCTTTCAGCCGGTATTACCATACAAGCTCCATGAGAAGTACAACACAAGTTGCCGATCACCATTCCAAAACAATGGTAAAATGGAACCGGAATACACACGCGGTCTTCTTTGGTGTAATTCATCCGTATGCCAATCATATAGCCATTGTTTAAGATGTTGTGATGAGAAAGCGTTACTCCTTTCGGGAAGCCTGTAGTTCCTGAAGTGTATTGGATATTAATGGGCTCATCAAACTGAACGGTGTTCTCAATGCTGAACAATTCATCGTCTGAAACTTCATGACTTTTTTCTAGCAAATCGTCCCAGTCTTTATCTAAGAAATAAATACGTTCTAACGTTTCACATTTATCCTTTACAGCGTTAACCATCTTGTAATAGTCGCTACTCTTAAATTTCAATGCCGCAACAATGGTGCTGATTTCAGATTGATTGATCACAAACTCCAGTTCGCTGGTTCTGTAAGCTGGGTTGATATTGACCAAAATAGCGCCTATACGTGCAGTGGCGTATTGTAACAAGACCCACTCTGCACGGTTTGGACTCCAAATTCCTACCCTATCTCCTTTCTTTACGCCAACGGCCAATAGGCTTTTCGCTACCTGTGCTGTTTGTGAATAAAACTCACTGTATGTTGCCCTATAATCTTGTTCAACGCACACTAACGCATCGCGTTGTGGAAATTGAGCAACTGTTCTGGCAAGATTGTCTCCAATGGTTTCTCCCAATAACGGAACGTTAGATGCTCCGCTGACATAAGAAAGGTCGGATTTCATAATGAGGGTACTTTATTTTTTGTAAAAGAATTCGTTTTCAATGCTTTTTTGTTCTGCTTTGGCTTGCGCTTCAGCAGCCCGTAGTTCAATTCTACGAATTTTTCCGCTGATAGTCTTGGGTAGTTCTTCAACAAATTCAATCACACGGGGCATTTTGAAGGGAGCCATGTTTTTTCTCGAAAAGGCAAAAAGTTCATCGGCCAATTCTTGAGAAGGAGTGTATCTAGCACCCAAAATAACAAAGGCTTTGATTTCGTAACCTTTAACAGGGTGGGGTGTTCCTACCACTGCAGATTCCTGAACAGATTCATGTTCCAGTAATACACTTTCAACTTCAAAAGGCCCTACCCGATAATCAGATGATTTAATTACATCATCGTCTCTTCCTACAAACCAAATGTAGCCATCAGCATCTTTGTAGGCTTTGTCTCCTGTATAGTAGAGTCCATGTTTAAAGACTTTTTTCTTCTTTTCAGGTTCGCCAAAATACGCATCAAATATTCCGTTTGGAGTATCGGTATCTGTTTTTACGGTGATGTTTCCTTCTTCGTCAACGGGAAGTTCGTTTCCTTCATCATCAGCAATAACTACATCGTATAAGAAAGTTGGTTTTCCCATACTTCCGTATTTAACATCAGCTCCGGGAATGTTGGCTACAATACAGGTACTTTCAGTTTGTCCGTAACCATCTCTTATTAATGTACCGGTTCCGCGTTTCCAGGCTTCAATCACTTCTGGATTTAAAGGTTCACCGGCAGCAACGCATTGGCGTAAATTAAGGTCAAAACTCTTCAGATCTTCCTGAATTAAAAGACGCAATACAGTGGGGGGAGCACAGAAGGTTGAAATATTGTGCTTTACCATCAGGTTTAA
>CERC01134293.1_pt1 | contig 14397 bp, 15 predicted proteins | sample 530921 | NCBI WGS metagenome assembly CERC01 (sample SAMEA2621099, study PRJEB7988) | marine metagenome | isolation source: saline water (ENVO:00002010), including
ATCTACACGTTCTGCCCAAATTTTAAGCTGATCAATTGCAGCAGCTCTAAATGTATCTGCCGCTCCAAGAACTACAGATTTACCTGCTGATTTCAACTGATACGCTAATTTACCTATGGTCGTTGTTTTTCCAACTCCATTTACACCTACTACCATAATAACATATGGACCTTCGGTTTTTGGGATAGTAAATTCACCGTCTCCTTCAGAATTGTTTTCGGCTAGCAATTCAGCTATTTCTTCTCTCAGGATATTGTTCAATTCAGAAGTTCCTAAATATTTGTCTTTAGAAACTCTTTCCTCGATGCGCTCTATAATTTTAAGAGTAGTATCAACTCCTACATCAGAAGTTACCAGTACTTCTTCAAGGTTATCTAAAACCTCATCATCTACCTTACTTTTTCCGGCAATGGAACGCGTTAGCTTGCCAAAGAAACCTTCTTTTGTTTTTTCAAGCCCTTTATCAAGCTTTTCTTTTTTGTCTTTTGAAAATAAGCCAAACAGCCCCATGTTGGTAATTTTAAGTGAATGAAAAATCGGGCAAATTTAAGATTTCTTTGCCGGAGTATGTGCACTTACAAGTATAGGGTAGAAATTAAAAAACCCCTTCTCTGTTAGAGAAAGGGTTAAAGTATCTTTTACAAGGACATGAAATTATCCTTTGATAAACTCGTCTACTTTTTCGTTTGGAAGAATTTTTTCTTCAAATACGTAAGCACCAGTTTTAGATGATTTAACCATTCTAATCACTTTAGTTAAATCTTTTGCTCCTCCCTTACCAAGGGTTGCTACCGTTTTCTTAGCCATTCCTTATTGTTTTATGGAGATTACTTAATTTCTTTATGAACAGTCATTCGCTTAAGAATCGGGTTGAATTTTTTCAACTCCATACGATCTGGAGTGTTCTTACGATTCTTAGTTGTAATATATCTTGAAGTTCCAGGCATACCAGACTCTTTGTGCTCCGTGCACTCAAGAATCACCTGAATTCTGTTACCTTTTTTCTTTGCCATGACCCAATTGGTTTTCTAAGATTTAATCGTTGTAATAGCCTTTCTCACGTGCTTTCTTAAGGCTGGCAGCGATTCCGTTTTTATTAATATGACGAATTCCAGCAGCTGAAACTTTCAACGTTACCCATATATCTTCTTCCGGAACATAGAACTTCTTCGTATGAAGGTTGGGCTTGAAAACACGCTTGGTTTTCTTGTTTGAATGGGAAACGTGATTTCCCGTAATCATTTTCTTTCCGGTTATTTGACAAATATTAGCCATCTTTCCTGCAATAATCTGGTTATTCCTTCTTTCAAAAGGGGTGCAAATATACATTATTAATTTCTACAAAATCAAGCATCTTGTAATATTTCTTTCCTTAACATACTCATTGCCTGTAGTGCAGACATTCGAATATTGCGCTCCCTACTGTTTCCAAAGGTATATTTTTTAGCTATAGTTCTATTTGGCCCTGCAACAGCTACCCATACTGTTCCTACAGGTTTTTCATCACTTCCTCCTGTTGGCCCAGCCACTCCTGAGGTTGCTACTGCGTAATCAGTTTGAAGTTTATTCTTAGCACCTTCTGCCATTTGAAGAACAACAGCTTCGCTTACCGCTCCATATTTTTCTAAATTTTCTTTAGAGACTCCCAGAACTTCTTCTTTAATTTCATTTGCATAACTAACCACACTACCTTTAAAATAAGTGCTACTACCAGAAATGCTAGTGATCAAGTGGGCAATGTACCCTCCCGTACAGCTTTCTGCGGTTGCAACAGTTTTACCAACTTGTTTCAACAACCTTCCTAGTACTTCCTCAAGGGTTTCTTTATTATCTCCAAAAACAAATTCAGGTATTAGTTCCTTCAACTCACCTACTTTGCGCTCTACTTTTTCTTTTATAGTTGTTTCGTTATCACCAATGGCGCTCACTCTAAGTCTTACTATTCCAGGAGATGGTAAATAAGCCAACTTGATGTTTTCTTCTACCAAACTATCTTCCCACTTAGAAATTATCCCCATTAGACTTGACTCTCCAATTCCTTGAGTCAATACTGTTTGATGATAAAAGTGTGGTGTTTTAAAATAGTCTTTGACTTTTGGAAGAATTGCTTCTTCCATCATCGCCTTCATTTCATAGGGCACTCCAGGTAACGATACAAACACTTTACCTTCGTCTTCAATCCACATTGCAGGCGCAGTACCATTCTTGTTGCGAATAGCCTGACACTTTTCAGGAACCATCGCCTGAAATTTATTGACGTCAAGAAGGTCTCTTCCTCTGTTTTTAAACAACTCTTTAATATCTTCCAATACTTCCTCATTCATTATTAAAGGTGTGTTGAAATAAGCTGCCAAGGTATTTTTCGTGATGTCATCACGTGTAGGGCCAAGTCCTCCTGTAGTGATAATAAGATCTGCTCGTTGTCTTGCATCATTAAGAGCACCTACAATATGCTCCTTATCATCTGAGATAGATGTAATTTGTTTTACAAGAATTCCGTTAAGGTTTAACTGCTGAGCTATCCATGCGGAGTTGGAATCTATAATTTGACCAATTAGAATCTCATCTCCAATTGTTATGATTTCTGCAAACATGGCACAAATATAGCTAGCTCTAATCGAGTGGTAAATTGTATTTTTGACTAAATTAAAATCTTATGAAAAAAACAAAGTTCTTATTATCCCTTTCCCTTGTTTTATTCGTTAGTTTTTCATCTTTTTCACAAAACCTAAACAGCTTAAAAAAAGCACTCAATGAGAAGATATCTTCAGGTTCTACCGGAGATTTAACCAACAATGAAGTTGTTTCAGGGCTTAAAGAAGCACTTGAAGTAGGTGCCGAGAAGGCAGTTAGCCTAGCCTCTAAAGAAGGTGGTTTTTCTGCCAACGAACTCATTCGAATTCCTTTTCCTGAAGAGGCAGAGAGTGCCAAAGAACTTGCATTAAAAGTAGGTATGGATGCTCAAGTTGAGCAGTTTGAAGCTACTATGAACGAAGCCGCAGAAAAGGCTTCTGCAGAAGCTGTTGAAATTTTAAAGAATGCTATTTTAGGAATGTCTGTTCAAGATGGGTTTGATATTTTGAATGGAGGTGATACTGCTGCTACACATTTCTTACGAAAAAGCACTTATAATCAGCTTTTTGAAAAGTTTAGCCCAATTGTAGAAAGCTCTTTATCTGCTGTAGACGTTACAAAATACTGGAACCCCATTATTAATACCTACAATAAAAATCCTTTTAAAAAGGAAGCTATAGATCCTGATTTACAGTCTTATGTTACTAATAAGGCTTTAGACGGACTATTTACACTGATTAAAGAAGAAGAAAAAGAGATTCGGGAAAATCCCCAAGCACGGGTTACCGATTTGCTCAAAAAAGTATTTGGAAACTGAACATGACTAAACAGAATAGTGAATTAATTATCAACGATGATGGAAGTATTTACCACTTGGGTATTCTTCCTGAAGATCTTGCTAATGATATTATTGTTGTAGGCGATCCGGGAAGGGTAATCACCATCTCGGATCGTTTTGACCATATTCGTGTAAAGAAACAAAACCGTGAATTTGTTACACATACCGGAACGCTCAATGGCAAAGAGTTAACTGTTCTTAGTACCGGCATTGGCACAGACAATATTGACATTGTAATGAACGAGCTTGATGCACTTGTTAATTTCGACCTCAACAAACGAGAAGAGAAAGCACAAAAAAAGTCGCTCAGGATAATTCGTTTAGGAACAAGTGGAGGGCTTCAAACAGACATAGAAATTGATTCTTTTCTTCTTTCCGAATTTTCTGTTGGAATGGATGGACTCTTAAACTACTACAGTTGGCTCCCCAATGAAACCGAAAATAATTTAGAGAAAGCTTTAAATCATCATTTTCAGTGGCCAGAGCGTTATCCCCTACCCTATGCCGTTGAGGCTGATGCCGAACTGGTTCAGCTTTTAGAAAAAGGGATGACAAAAGGCATTACTTTAACCGCTGGCGGTTTTTATGCACCACAAGGTCGCTCTTTAAGACTTGCTTTACCGGTTGCCGATTTTCATACACAGATACAGGCTTTTAACTGGGGAGGAAAGAAGCTCACCAACTTTGAAATGGAAAGTGCGGCTATTTATGGACTTGGAAAACTTTTAGGACATAAATGCTGTACGGTATGTGCAATTATTGCGAACCGCGCGAATGGCACATTTAGCAAGCAACACAATGCAACGATAAGTCGTTTGATTGACGATGTTTTGGATAAGTTAACAACTTGATTGTTAATATTTAGATCACATCGGTTTTCAATCGCTTTCTCAACAAAGTACCTTTGAAGTAAGTTAGAGAGAATAGTGACTGATAATCGCGAAATACAAGCTTTAATTCGTTTATTAGACGATCCTGATGAATTGATTTACAATCATATTCGTGAAAAGTTGATTGACTTTGGAATCGAAGTTATCCCTGCACTTGAGGAAGTTTGGGAACACGAATCATTTGGGATGCTCTTTCAGAACAGGATTGAAGACATTGTTCACCAAATTCAATTTGAAGATATTCTCCATCAAATCAGTAATTGGAAACACAGTGAAACGCATGATTTATTACAGGGAATAATTCTTATTGCTAAATATCAATACCCAGATCTTGATGAATGTGTTATCCATACTTTTTTTGACAGAACTTTTCAGGAAATTTGGCTTGAGTTAAACAACAACCTTACAGCATTAGAAAAGATTCGCATTATTAACCACATGCTGTTTGAGGAACATGGTTTTACAGGAAACACTACAAACTATCATTCTCCACAAAACTCTTTTATCAATCATGTTATTGAAACTAAAAGAGGCAATCCTATTTCTTTAGCCATTATCTACCTCATTCTAGCACAGCGCCTGAACATTCCTATTTACGGTGTAAACCTTCCTCGTCATTTTATTCTAGCTTATGCAGATGAGTTTGTTTTCAAACCCGAACGCGTTGAAGACTCAAGTATAATGTTCTACATTAACCCTTTTAGTAAGGGAACTGTATTCAGCAAACGGGAAATTGAGTATTTCATCAAGCAACTAAAACTACCTTCTCTACCAGAATATTTTCAACCTTGCAGTAATGTTCAGATCATTAATAGAGTCTGTAACAACCTTATCTATTCTTATGATAAACTGGGCTATGAGGAAAAAGTAAATGAGATTAAAAGAATATTAGATGTACTTAACGAATGATTTTTGCCAGTGTAGCAAAAATTAGTTTTAGATCAGTCTTCAACCCCATTTCCTGAATATACTTCAAATTTAAACTCAACTTGTGGGGCATAATTTCTTCTCTATAGGTTTTTTCAGGATCAGATGATTGTGCCAATACCTCACTTTCGTTCACATAGTGAAGCGAAGAATAATCGGTTAATCCCGGACGAGCTTGTAATACTTTTCGCTGTTCATCAGTATACAAAGCAACATATTTAGGAACCTCAGGACGTGGGCCTACCACACTCATATCTCCTTTAATAATGTTGAATAACTGAGGCAATTCATCCAGCTTATATTTCCGCAGAAAGTAACCAATGCCCGTAACGCGAGGATCTCTGTCACCAACGGTTATTTGAGACAGTTTTTCAGAATCTGGACGCATGGTTCTGAATTTAATCAACTTAAATTCTTTTCCATTCCTTCCTACTCTGACCTGCTTAAAAAAGACTCCACCTTTAGAATCTGCCACAATAAGGAAAGCTATCACCAAAAAAAACGGTGCCGCTAAAATCAGCACCGTTAATGAAGAAAGAATATCAAAAATTCGTTTCACTTCACGCTTCTTGTTTACTCAATACTTTTTCAACAGCAACAACCACAGCTTTCACTACTGTTTCAATGTCTTCATCACTCAAATCATAGTAAATAGGTAATGAAATTTCTTGTGTGTAGTTCTTAAACGCTTGTGGATAATCATCTATGTTATATCCGCGATGCTTGTAAAAAGAAAGCATTGGAAGCGGCTGATAATGCACATTAACACTTACATCTTGCTCATAAATTTCATATATGATAAGGTTGCGTTGGTGCTCTGTAACATCTTTGATTCTCAACAAATAAAGATGATGATTGGATTGCTTGGTTTCATCATCAAACTCTGGTGTCCATGCCCAATCATATTGTGCCAATAATTGGTTATAGCGGTCATAAATGTGCTGACGTTTTTTCAACGTATCACTTTCATAACGTTCCAACTCAACCAATCCTATTGAAGCTAAAATATCTGTCATGTTGTATTTATAGCCTGCTTCAACAACATCATATCTCCAACCACCTTTCTGCACTTTGGCAAAGGCGTCTTTCGTTTGTCCGTGAAGTGCTTTTGTACACAAGTCAGCATACATTCTTTCCGGATCAAAGCGATATGGAAGGTTTAGCGCAATAGCACCTCCTTCAGCAGTTGTAAGGTTTTTTACAGCATGAAATGAAAAGGCAGTAGCATCTGCTAAAGTTCCAGACATTTTACCCTTGTATTTTGCACCAATAGAATGTGCCCCATCAGCTAAAATCATGATACGCCCGAGTAATTCCTGAACTTCAGTAGAAGGTGTAAACTTGCTGCGAATACTCTTTTTGCGTACCAACTCATTCAACTCATCATAATCTACAGGAAGTCCGGCTATATCAACAGGAATAATCACCTTGGTTTTCTCAGTAATTAACCCTTCCAGTTTAGATACGTCTATATTAAAGTCTTCTTTAACATCACACATTATAGGAGTTGCTCCTGTATGAACTACCACATTTGCTGTTGCACAATAAGTGTATGAAGGTACAATAACCTCGTCTCCAGGTCCTACACCAAACCAGCTTAACATCAACTCCATTCCGGCTGTACCAGAATTCAGGCAAACCGTTTTTCGGCAACCTACATATTCTGTTAATTCCTTCTCAAATCGCTTGGTTTTTGGTCCTGTTGTAATCCACCCGGACTGAAGAGCATCAACTACTTCTTCAATTATCTTATCGTCTATCCTTGGAGGAGAAAATGGAATCATGAACTTAATCTAATTTTAAAGTGCAAATTTAACGATTAATAGAATCTTAAGTTTTAAACTATTGCTTCTATTCTTTTGACTTTTCAGCCTTTGAAATTAGTGGATGGTTTGTCGTATTAGTAGTAAAGAAAAGTAAAGCATTGAACAATGCAAAGAATACTACTCCACTTTGTCGTTCGAACATAGATTCTGTAAGACACCCTGACGCTACAATAAAAGCAAATAGAGGGTATAGAAAGTTTTTGTTTCTGGAAAAAAACAAAAAAGGTAGAATTAAGGGTAAAATAAATGCTAACATGCCTATTAGTCCTAACGAAACACCTGCCTGGATAAATTGGTTATGAGGATTTAGGTGTTGTGAAGCCGCATAAACAAATGCTTCTTTTTCAAACTTGGTTTGTATTACTTCATCCACATCTCCTGTACCGTATCCTAGTAAAGGGCGTTCTTTCATCAACTCAAGGCTATATTTCCACATAACAATTCTGGAACCGGCACTGGAACTCTCATCAAATTGTTCAAATTCATTTACAGCTTTATCGAAACGATTCATGTACCCCGATGATAGCCAGATTACCACAATTGCAACTGATAATGAGATCAGCATTGAAATAATTGTGGTTTTCAATTTTAGTTTGGGAAACAACAGGTACATTATACTGTATCCCAACATTGCAGCTAGGATGATTACTCCCATCCTTGACGACAGTTGGTAAATAAAAACAATTGAGAAAGTTAACGCAACATAATAGCGCAAGTTCAATTTACCTTTTTCATGGAAAATGAGAACAAGAATTATTGCTACTGCAAAATTAAGGTACATTGAAAAATAACCGGGATGCTGAAAATAAGACAGCAACTTGTAATAAAACACATTTGTGTTATCTGTTTCAATAAATGTAAATGTGCTTATGAGTAAAGAGAATGCTGCTGCTAAAACGGCCCCTACCACATATGTTTTTAGTAAATCGTAGACATTTTTTCCATTGATAACATTGCTTGATAAAACAACTAATGGAACAATCAGTAAGCTAAACTTTGTTTCAAGATCTTTCATGCCTATCGGGACATGAACAGAATCCGTATAAAGCATCCCGACAATATGTAGGAGATAATAGCTTGAGAAAATCAGTATGAACCATTTTCTTTCCTTAAACAACCTCACTCTGTTATTCCATGGTTCTGCAATTAAATTCACCACCAAGAAAAAAACCAGAAACAAAGGCAGTAATGTCTGGTAAAACGAAATAATAAAGACCAGTAAGTGCGCTAAATATTGATTTAACCGTCTGAATACTTCGTTATTATTTCTTAGAGATTTTAGCACGGCTATTTTATTCCCTTAATTTTTCTCAAAATTACAGTGATAATGTTTTCTACAGACCTGTTGACAGAAGGTTTATTCAACAGTCTCTATCTTGATATCTCTACCGGCTTCATTTTTCTACCGGTTAAAAATGCTAACACTTTAAAAAAGCCTAGCAAATAGCCCCATCCATAGCTCAAATGAATTTGAGGAAACGTTTGTACCAACTTCATAAAAAGTCCGGGTGTTTTCTCTTTCCCTGATATTTTGGCACTTACTAAACTAATAATGCCCAAATAGGGAGCCCATATCAGGACAAAAGCTACTGTTGCCCAAACAAAATTTCCTAAGAGTGCCAATATCAACCATAAAAGTTGAGCTAACGTAAAAGCAGGAGGAATAAATTGTCTGATTGTGGTTGGTGCTCCAATTTTGACGTTTACCAATGGTTTGTACAATCCATAATGGTAGAACATTTTACGCATTTTCTTAAAGTTTGGCCTGGCAAAATAGCTGATCTTCACCGAAGGAATCATAAAGATTTTACCTCCGTGCTTTTTCAAACGTGCATTGAGTTCATCATCTTGATTTCTTACAAGATCGGTATCAAAGAGTCCAATCTTATCAAACACTTCTCTTTTATAACACCCATAAGGAACTGTGTCTACCTCTTTTATAGTATCATTCTCTAACCTAAACTCAGAATTCCCTACACCTAGAGGATGGCTGGTAGCCAATGCAATGGCAATTGCCTCTGCTGAATTGTTAGCCGGTTTTGTAATCCACACACCACCAACATTATCAGCATTTAAACTTGAAAGGTATTTTGTAAGCTCCGAGATATAATCTTGTGGATAAATACTATGTGCATCCAAACGGATAATAATGTCTCCTTTACTTTTGGCGATACACCTGTTTAGCGCATAGGGAACAACTCCTTCTGGGTTATCTACCCAATGAATTTGGGGATATTTTGCTGCATATTCATCCAGAATAACTCTGGTTCCATCATCACTCATTCCATCAGCCACAATTATTTCCAAATCGCCCACGTAATCCTGATTTAAAACACTGTCTAATGCTTTAGCGATATATGGCTGTTCGTTTCTACATGGAATAATAATACTTACCATCCTTTGTTCATCCCTCATTTTACAGGTTCAATATTACTATTTTCTGCACTGATGGCTATTCAATGAAAGGTAATCTATCTGTGAGGTTGATTTATTTGAGGATAAAGCTACTTCATGTAAATTATTCCATTCTGACTAAATGGTGTGTTATATATTCGCATTACAATAGATTTCATTATCCATGAGCGAAAAAAAAATTACATTTCTTGAGTTCGTTGGTTCTATTTTAGAACTTGTTATTGCCCAAAAACGTGTTTTTATTACTTTTTTTCTGGTTTCTGTTCTGGGGGCTGTAGCTATATACATGGCTTCTTCTCCAGCCTACGAATCTTCTTTTTCAATAAGTTCTGATGTGATTACACATGAAGAATTTAACCAGCAGATGAAAAGTCTGGAGATGCTTTACAATAGTTCAAATGATAAAAATTTAGCCAAAGCCCTTGGTTTAGGGATAGAGCAAGCAGAAGCTTGGAGTAAATTTGAATTCACTGTTACAAACCTAGATGCTCCATCTTTCTTAAAAGATGGCGTTAGCCATTCTAAAATTTTGGTAAACATTACACTTGCTTCAACGAAAGCCGATTACATCCCTTCTTATCAGAACGCAATTGTCTCTTTTCTTAATGAAAGCGATTACTTGAAAAGTATTCAACAAAAGAATACTAAAGCAATACAAGCTCTGATAACATCTTACCAAGCTGCACTTTCTAATTCTACTAATAATGATCAAATTGCGATTCAATTGAACAGTGATACTCCTTCGGAAAAGGCATACCTGGCTCAACAGATTGAAGAACTGAAATTACGTCTATCAAATTTCCAGATCATTAATATCGTTTCGAACTCCATTGTTCCAGACAAATCCAGTAACAAGCAACTTATTCTTGGAATTGGTACATTGGTAGCCTTTAACATACTAGGCTTAATCATAGCTATTCTAAACCAGGCTTGGCCTTCAAAAGATTCCAACTAGTTTCTGTGCTCATAGTATCATGGTGCAATAAAAAATGGAAAAACACCAAATCAAACAATGATACTCCCCAAAAAATAATGTATTGGGTCATTGCATAAAACAAGACAGGAATCAAAAGCCAATAATTTTTTGAGTGTATATTTCTAAAAATCAAGATTAAAAACAAGCCAAAAATAACACTGCCTTGACTCACCAATGTTTCTAAAAACGAGTTGTGAGCATGGTATTTTCCCAGCCATAGTTTATACGAACCATTTCCCATTACAGGATGATCAATTAAAAAAGCTGTAAAGTTTGCCCATATATCTCCTCTACCGGTAAGTTCTACTTCTCCTTTGTTTCTGGTAAATTGATTAAAAATAGGCTCTGAATAAGTATACAGTACCCAGGCAATCGCCACTAAACCAATAAAAATCACAAAAACACTTCCCATCCAATGCAGTGAATTTCGCTTTTCTGCTGACTGTGATCTAAAAAAAACGGTAGTACTTAATACTATTAATGCTAATATTCCTGTGCGTGAAAAGGTTATTACCATTCCTAGAAACAACAATCCTAAAATAATTTTACCATATAGTTTTTTGTACAAATCAAATCCTAGTAACAACAAAAAACTCACAAAGACTTTTTCTGCCAAACCGCTTGAATTAGCACTTAATCCGTTTACCCTTCTGAAATAGAGTAACGTTTCATTAGACTGATCTTTAAAGTTTTCCAATTCAGTAAAAATGGTGTTGACACCTATGGCAAATTCATACGCTCCTACAAGTACTTCTATAGCTACAAGGGATGTAATAATCCACGCATCGCGCTTACGAATAAACTTCGAAAAGTACATGGTAATGGTCATCAGCATCATGTAAGGTATTAGGTCTTTTTCAGAAGACATCATACTTACATTAAAAGCATTATTCAATAAAGAAAGTGCCAGAATAACCAACATTAAAAAAGCTGTGTAAGTCATTCGAATGGTTCTGTCTTTTTCAAACATCCCCATAAAGTCTTGTGCAATTGACTTTCTTTCTCTGAAGGCAACTACCGCAAAAAAAATCAAATAGAGGTAATGCTCTCCAAAAACTGTGGTTGGAAGATATGCTAACAGACCAATCATACCTTAATAAGAGATTTCCACGGTAATTTATATTTTCTCTGTACAATAAAAGCCGTCACTGTTAACTGTGTTAAAAATGCTCCTAATGTTGCCAATGCTGCTCCTTCCATTCCAAGAACCGGAACAAAGATCCAGTTAAGAACAATGTTCATTACAGCTACGGATATAGTGATAAAAAGAATCAAATTGGTTTGACGATAGTAATAAAGGTAATTGACAAATAGTTTATACAATCCATGAAAAAAGAAACCTCCCATTACAAAAGCAACTACCTGAAAAGGTACTGCATATTCTTTATTCAAGTATTCTAAAAAGTGAGGAGCTACAAATACAATTCCAAGGCAAACAACAAAAAAACCTAAGGCAAAATAAACTGAGTATTTTAAGATTGGTCGATAGCTTATTTCATCTTTAGATAGTTCTTTGTATAACCACGGTGCCCATGCCTGATTGAATGAATTCTGTAGCAAAGAGATAATCATTCCCAATTGAAAAGCCACACTATAAATCCCATTTGCTTCAATCCCAAGATAATTAGTAATGAACAATTTATCCGTAAATCCTATTGCAGCTCCTAGAACAGCATTGGGCACAAGAGGTAAAGAGTAGTTTATAATGCCCTTGATAATTGATTTATTGTAGGAATAATAGCGTGTTTTGAGTATTCGAATAATTACAAGTAAAAACAAAAATCCATTCCCAATTAAAAAGGCATCTATTCTCCATATCCAATCTTGACTAACCCATAGTACACATCCAACTGTAATTGCAATCTCAATTAGACCTCTTCCAAATTTCCAACCTGCGAAAAACAGCGGTTTATCTTTCAAACGAAAAACAGCCATACGGCTTTCCACCGCTTGAAAAAACATGGCATATGCAATTGAAAACCAAACTAATTTTAATGGTAATGCCGTTAACTCTGCTATATAATCACCCAATAACAGCATAACGACCATCACAATACTGGTAGTGGTTAAATAAATGTATACCACTTGCCAAATAAACTCAGTAAATTCAATGTCATTATTGTAATACTCCCGGTTTATTGAAGATGTAGTTGACAGGCTAATCAGCGGTATCAGTATATAAGCCAAATACTGAAAGTTTGTAATTATACCCACTCCTTCTGGAGCGATGTATTTTGTTAAAAACAGAATCAGTAAATAGGAAACGCCAGACCCCCATGCATTGGAGACACCATATATAACTACGTTTTTAAATAGTCTCACAGAGGTTTTAGTTTAAAATGATTTTCATTGCAGCCTTGATATTCTCAAAATAATTGGCTTCAATGTTTCGATTGTTTGACGTTCTGATTTCTTTTTCTTTCGTTGCCTTCAACTTCCCTACCTCTTTTATTTTTTTAAGGTACTCTTCAGGTGTGTCTGCATATAATGTATAATTATATTCATCTAAAAAAGCAGAGAAATACGACTTCGCCCTGTTGTCTATATTTACCAGTACATTCGGTGTTCCCAAAGAAGGCGCCTCAATAGCACATGTTGAGTAAACTGATGTGTGTACATCTGAGTACATGATAGCCTGATAAATATTCCACTCCGGTTGAAAAATTATATTTTCAGGTAGATCATAATGGGTAGCATAGTACTCCGTTGTTTTTTTCCTTGGAATAAAAACATATTCAATAGAGTTGTCTTTGCGAGCTGCTTCAATCAAGAAAGGAATTATTTTTTCGCCTATTTTATCATCTTGAAGAGATACAGCTACTCTAACCTTTTCTTCTTTTTGTCTCTTAATACCCTTCATTTGTTGATAGGTAGCCTCAAGGTAAAAATGACCTACGGGAATCACCTTTTCTCCTTTTAGCATGTGAGATGTTTGACTAAAAAAACCTTTTTCATTTTCTCCAAAAGACAGAAGGTAATCAGGAAAATAACGGTCGTCAATAGGTTTCGAATAATAATATCCAAAATGCTCTTTACTAATGGTTCCGTGTTGTGTTTCTATAACCTTAATACCCTTTTCTTTTGCCGCCAATAATGAGCCAAAATTCATGTATGAAACCACAATAAAAAGTGCCTTTACATTTTTACGTTTTCTCAAAAACCACTGCATTGCTTTGTATTGTCCCCAGAACCTTCTTAACACATAGTCAGATGAAAGTTCAACGTCACAATAGGCATTAATTTCTTGTAGAATAGATTCATTTTCTATTTGAGGAACATTCCCAAACTTTGAATAATAAGCCTCAACTATTCTCAATGGAAGTTTTGAAGCCGTTGTTTGATTTGGAATAAGTCGCTTTGGCTTAGGATCTGTTACAGGTAATTCAAGATGAAATGTTTTGCCTTGTTCTTTAATGGCCTCAACAATGCCATCAATCATTTTATCAGGAAATGCTCCGTTCAATTCTTTACGCTGTTCTGTTAATGAGAAAGCTAAAAACGGGGCTGAATAGTTCCAGTAATTTTTCCAGCCATAAAAAGCATGTTTTACCAATTTTAATTTCTGACCCAGGCTATGTTTTACCAAGGTACCTCCCGGAACATAAATTTTATCGAATAAAAACACCTTATAAAATGGCCATAAAGGAACTCCATTTACCAATACACGCTCTACTTCAAATTTAGACTCTACTTCTTCAATTAATTGACTAACCTTCTTCATTATCTATAGAAAGTATATTGTGCTCCCTGCTTAGGTTTATTATTGCCATAACTTATTGCTTTCCCGCAAAGGCATGCAAAATTAGCATAAAGTATGATGTTCTTAGAAACGTAATCTTGTGTTTGTCTTTATATTCGCACACACTGGCTGAATGATAATTTATGGACAATTCTGATGCTCTTGATTTTTTGGTTCAACACAGTAAAGACTGTATTTTCAACCATCCCGTT
>CERC01066825.1_pt1 | contig 14356 bp, 13 predicted proteins | sample 530921 | NCBI WGS metagenome assembly CERC01 (sample SAMEA2621099, study PRJEB7988) | marine metagenome | isolation source: saline water (ENVO:00002010), including
CAGGGCAATTGCCACTCGCTCCAGCGGTTGATATTTTTTCGTTAGATGCTGTCGTGCTGACTGTTGAGCAGATCATTTTTGGTGTCTTAATGGGGCTTGCCTTGCGGTTGTTGTTTGAAGTGATGTCTCTGGTTGGTCTTGTGTTGTCGATGCAAATGGGTTTATCGATGGCTTTGGTAATGGACCCTGGCAGTGGTAATCAGGTTGCATTATTAGGGCAGTTATTCTGGATAATGGCTGCGCTTTTGTTTTTTGCCGCTGACGGTCATTTAATTACGTTGCACGTTATGGTCGAGAGTTTTACTGTTTGGCCTATAGGCAGCAGTATTTATAACTTGGACATTATGGCTGTCGTTAATTTATTTGCTTGGTTATTAGCCTCTACTCTACTACTTGCACTACCTGGCGTGATTGCCATGATGTTAGTCAATCTAACGTTTGGCGTAGCAAGTCGCGCAGCTCCTTCTTTGAATATCTTTGTTTTAGGCTTTCCGATGGCCTTAATAATGGGTTTCTTTTGTGTATTTATGACACTTAGTTACACAGGCAATGCATTTGCTAAATTGACCTACCATGTTTTAACCGTATTTAAAACGGCGATGGGAGGGTGAATGTCAGATAACAGTGCACAAGAAAAAACAGAACAGCCCAGTGAAAAGCGCCTCAAAAAAGCACGTGAAGATGGGCAGGTAGCCCGTTCTAAAGAACTTAATACGGCTATTTTATTGATGGTGAGTGTGGCAGGGCTATTGTTTTTCGCTAATTTATTTTATGACCTATTTATTGGCTTGATGCGCACAAGTATGCAACTGGATCATCGTATTATCGATAATACGAAACTCATGCCAAATGCCATTGCTCAAGCAATACTCGATATGCTGGCAACTTTAGTGCCGTTTTTATTGCTCGCGTTTTGCGCTATGTGGATCACGGGAGTGTTACCTGGTGGGTTTATTTTCTCAAAAAAATTACTCGCACCTAAGTTAAGTAAGCTAAATCCTCTTTCGGGTTTAGGAAGAATGTTTGGTAAACAGGTTTTGACTGAGCTGTTAAAGTCGATGATTAAAATTGCCTTGTTAGCTATTTGCTTATTTAGCTTTTTGACTCAGTTATGGCAGCAGTTAGTAGCCTTACAAAATCAAGACTTGCTGGTGGCTCTAAATCAAGGTATTAGCCTGCTATTTTTAGCTATGATGATCACTGTAACTTTGCTGTTATTTGTAGCTGTGATTGATGTGCCTATTCAGCAAAAACAAATTCTAGATAAAATTAAAATGACCCATCAAGAAGTCAAGGAAGAGCGCAAATCATCCGATGGTAACCCCGAGATCAAAAGCAAAATTAAGCAAATTCAATATCAGCAAGCAAATAGGCGTATCGAAGAGCGGGTCCCCACAGCAGACGTGATTGTTACAAATCCAACACACTATGCGGTTGCGATTCGCTATAACGAAGAAAAAGCCAAAGCACCTTATGTTGTCGCTAAAGGCATGGATGAAATGGCACTTAGGATCAGAACATTAGGGCGTCAGCACAATAAAGAAGTTATTGAGTTACCTGCTTTAGCGCGGGCTATCTATTTTTCGACACGCATCGACCAAGAAGTACCTAATGGACTTTATAAAGCGGTTGCTTATGTACTTACTTACGTAATGCAGCTAAAGGCTTACAAGCAAGGGCGAGGTCAAGCGCCAGCGCCATTGCCTGAACTTGAAATTCCAAAAAATTTACAAAAACCATAATGGTGGAGAATGACTTTGAATTGGCGTAGTTTAACCCGACCTTATACTGCTATACCGGTATTGCTGTTAGCTGTTTTATCTATGGTTATTTTGCCATTACCCGCATGGCTACTGGATACCTTATTCACCTTTAATATTGTACTTTCTGTGATCGTGTTATTGGTTGCTGTTTCAAGTTCGAAACCACTCGATTTTTCTGTTTTCCCAACCATTCTGTTGGTTGCAACCTTAATGCGCCTTACTCTAAATATTGCATCGACTAGGGTTGTTTTACTACATGGTCATGAAGGCTCTGATGTGGCAGGGCGAGTCATTCAAGCATTTGGTGAGGTGGTGATTGGTGGCAACTATGTTGTTGGTATCGTCGTATTCATTATTCTGATGGTGATTAACTTTGTCGTAATCACCAAAGGTGGCGAGCGTATCTCTGAAGTTGCAGCACGTTTTACTCTTGATGCAATGCCAGGCAAGCAAATGGCAATTGATGCCGACTTAAATGCGGGACTAATTGGCCCAGAACAAGCTAAAGAACGACGTACTACCGTGGCACAAGAAGCTGATTTCTATGGTTCAATGGATGGTGCTTCTAAATTTGTACGCGGTGATGCAATAGCCGGTCTGATCATCTTAGTGATCAACTTACTGGGTGGTGTCAGCATTGGGGTATTTCAGCATGACTTGAGCATGGCTGAAGCATTTCAACGTTTCGCTCTTTTAACAATTGGTGACGGCTTAGTTGCACAAGTCCCTTCATTATTACTGGCTGTTGCTGCGGCAATTATTGTTACCAGAATGAACGATGAAGGTGACATGAGTGAAGCGGTGGGAAGCCAGTTACTTGCCTCACCAAGAGTGATTCTAACAGCCGCATTAGTCATGCTGGTGTTAGGTATTGTGCCAGGCATGCCAAGCCTTGCGTTTATTGGCTTTGCACTGCCTCTTTTGTATGTTGCTTGGCGACTTTACAAAAAGACACCACAAGGGCAGTTAGAAGAAGCGCAAAGTATTACAGATACAATTGCCCAAGAACAAGCAGCTCTGAGCTGGCAAGATATTCCGCATGTCGATACTTTAAGCGTTGAGCTTGGTTTTCGTTTAGTTTATCTGGCCGATAAGGAAAAAGGTGAGGAGCTAGCAAAAACAATACGTGGTATGCGTAAAAGCTTATCTGAACAACTTGGTTTCTTGTTACCTGAAATCAGAGTTAAAGATAATCTCAATCTTAATCCTCAAGAATATAAAATCAAACTAGCAGGAGTGGCCGTTGCGTCTGCTCAACTGAATGCCAAGCAGCTACTAGCTTTAAACACCGGCGATACTTACGGCCAGTTAGATGGTGAACTAACGACGGACCCAGCTTATGGTTTGGAAGCTGTGTGGGTTGATGAGAAAAATAAAGCCAAGGCACTGAATATGGGTTATTCAGTTGTCGACTTAGCCACGGTAATCGCAACGCATATGGGCAAAGTGATAAAAGAGCATTTAGATGAGCTGTTTAGTTATGAAGATATTCAAAACTTACACGAGAGATTAAAGACTGTATCACCTAGTTTGGCTGATGCGCTTGAAAAGTCTTTACCAATTAACCTGCAACTAAAAGTGATGAGAATGCTACTTAAGGAGCATGTCGCGATTGGTGATATCGTGACTATTGCAGGCACTTTAGTTGACAGTATCGAAGTCACAAAAGACCCGATTCTACTTGCTGCCGATGTACGCTGTGCACTAAAACGTGTGTTAGTAAAACAAGTGATGGGCAATCGTGACGAATTAGCTGCTTATAGCTTAGATGAAAAACTAGAGCAAACGATGCAAAGTTCGTTAGAACAAGCCATGCAAGCAGGGAAGGTAGCATTAGATAGTTTTGCTGTAGATCCTAATTTACTTGGCCAGTTCCAACGAGCCATGCCTGTGATTACTGATGAAATGAAATCTCAAGGTGTTAACCCTGTGTTGATTGTTATTCCGCAGCTAAGACCTTTACTGGCGCGCTATGCACGTTCATTTACGAAGGGAGGTTTATCAGTGCTTTCTTATAATGAAGTGCCTGATAATATTAAAGTTAGTATCGTTGGCTCTTTAGGATAGTGTAAGCGGTATGAATTTAATATGAATAAATACCCGTAATGTTGCTTTTTGGTTTTTTTTATCTATAATCATTAAGAATTAGGTACTTGTTAACTGTTTTATAATAACAGTTACTTAGTTGGAAACACTAAGACAATTAAATGGCAAACTACACCGAAAGGGTAGGACGCAAAGCTTCCAGTCTAAAACCGCAAGGTCATGATAGTGGGGTTACATTAACTTAGCGGCACGTCTATTCGCCTCTTCAGGCAATTTGTTCCGCTTATTATATACGTTAAAGCCCTTAATTGGGCTGTTTATGATAATTGGAATACGAATGAACAACTCATATCAGCTTGTTAAGGCAACTTTTTTAATTGTTGTAGGCATTATAACTGCTTCTGCATTGCCTGTGAAAGCTGAACGCGTAATTACCCAAAATTATGAGCAGGCAACATGGTATGTCAGTGGCGATGCTTTTTATTGCCAACTTAGCCAAAAATTAGATAGTTATGCGCAATTATCGATTATTAGCGAGCCTGCAGAGCCACAGCACCTAGATTTTAAGTGGTTGTTAACCGAACGTGATATCACGGATGTACAAGTATTTGCCCGTACAGCGGATTGGCAAAACAAGCAAGCAATCGCCCCTTCTATACAATTCTTTTCAGCCAATATTGAGCAGCAACAGGTTACGTTTAAACAAGGTGTTGCACCTCTTTTAAGCGCCATTAAGCAAGGCTACTGGTTAGATACAATCGTCGGGTTTGGCGATGAGCAACTGAGACTGACCTTTCCTACAACTCATAGTGATAACGCGATTGATAAATACCAGCAATGCCGTGAAAAATTAGCACCTTTATCTTGGCGACAAGCGAGAGATTATGAAATTAATTTTGACTCAGGAGAGCGTGTTGTTAAACGTGCCGCAGACCTGAGTTATTTAGAGAAACTAGTTCGTTATATTCAACTCGATCCTAAAGTTAAGAAAGTCATGATTGATGGACATACAGATAATGTCGGTTCTCCACTTGCCAATCGTTTGTTATCGAAAGAAAGAGCCGATGATGTGGCATCCCGACTTATTGAGTACGGGATCGATGCAAAGTTAATTGAGATCAGGGCTCACGGAGGACGCTATCCCGTGGCAAGCAATTCAGATTCGAACGGTCAGTCTTCAAATAGGCGCGTCTTAATTCGTCTATTTCGTCAAAAAAGCTAAGGTGTGAGAAGGAATATGGATCAGAAACATCTACTATGGCTTGCGCCAGAACAACCATCACGTGAAATTGAATTGGCGATCAATGATGAGCAGTATCAACTTCTGTACACAGATTCGATCCCCGATGCTATTGGTTATTGTTTGAGTTATCAGCCTGAACTGGTATTAATTGATGCTCAACAAGCACAAATGAACTTGGTTGACTTGGTAAAACTAGTTAAAAGAACTCATCAAGGTGGACAAATTATCACGCTTGTGGAATCGAACCAAGGTGAGCTTGCTTCACAGTCACTCAATAATGGTGCTGTCGACTTTTTACTTAAACCGTTTTTTGCTGATCAACTCAAACTAACTATCCGTAACGCTGATTCTATGAAGCATGGTGTGAGTGACTTAATTGCTGTGTCACTGAAATCACAGCAAGTGCTGAGACTTGCCAATCGTGCAGCACAAACATCTGCAAGCGTACTCATTATGGGTGAGTCGGGTACAGGTAAAGAAAAGCTCGCTAACTTCATTCATCAATCTTCTCCACGTGCAGATAAGCCATTTATTGCGGTTAACTGCGCAGCTATTCCAGAAAATATGCTGGAGTCTATGTTATTTGGTTATAACAAAGGTGCATTTACGGGGGCGGTAGCACAGCAAGCGGGTAAGTTTGAGCTTGCAAATGGCGGCACTATTTTACTGGATGAGATAACTGAACTGCCTTTAGAGCTGCAAGCTAAATTACTTCGTGTCCTACAGGAGCGAGAGGTTGAGCGATTAGGCAGTCATCAACGCATTAAACTCGACATTCGTGTGATTGCAGCATGCAATAAGCCACTGCGTGAGCAAGTAGAGAAAGGCCTTTTTCGTGAAGACTTATTTTACCGCTTAGATGTATTGCCGTTAATGTGGCCAGCATTACGTGACCGAAGTGACGATATTTTACCATTAGCGAAGTATTTTATTGCTAAATACGGAGATGAGAAGTTTCACTTTAGTCAACAGGCAGAGCAGTTGATGCATAGCTATCACTGGCCAGGTAATGTTCGTGAGCTGGAAAATGTAGTGCAAAGGGCATTAGTGATGGCTCGCGGTGTCGAAATTCAAGCGGCAGATCTAAACCTACCCGAAAACGTTAAGGCACTCACGACAACCAGTGCGTCACAGTTAAAACATAGCAAGAAACAAGCTGAATTTGATTATATTTATGATTTACTTAGCCGTTTCAAAGGACACAGAACCCAAACCGCAGAGGCACTCGGTGTGAGTACCCGAGCTCTTCGATACAAAATAGCCGCCATGCGTGAGTATGGCATGGATATAGACGCAATCGCTTAATTTAAGGAACAGAGTAATGTCACCTATTGAAAGTCAACGCCTTCTGCTTGGAAAAATGACTGATATGCAGCAACTAGCTGCGGCAGAGAGCATTGCGCCTGCAGCAAGTAAATATCAAGACGCAGCAATTAGTACTGAATTCAAAACAGTTGTTCGCGCTGTTAATGAGCAACAAAATATCTCATCGCAAATGATGCATGCGGTAGATACGGGGCAAACGGATGATGTTGTGGGGGCAATGGTCGCAAGTCAAAAAGCCAGCCTAAGCTTCTCAATGTTAATGGAAGTACGCAATAAACTACTTAATGGCATTGATGATGTCATGCGTATGTCACTGTAGAGGTTGTTATGAAAGGCGAATTAACTAAAGCTGTACCGCCGATGTCTGGGGAGACAAACCTACGTGAAAAAGTCGTAAACTTCTCAAATAAAATAAACTTTTCAAATAAAAGCCATGATAGAAATGTCGCGACAATCGCTTTATTGGCGACGTTAGTAGCTGCAACTATCGTTGTTATTTTGTGGACATCAGCAAAGAACTACGTGCCACTCTACGGCAACCAAGAAAGTTATGATAAAGCTAATATTTTAGAAATATTGGATAAAGAACAAATTGTGTTTCGTATCGATAACGACACAGGCAATATTTTAGTTCCTCAAGAAAAATTAGCAGACGCACGAATCACTCTAGCGGCACGTGGTATTAAAGCTTCAATGCCTGAGGGCGTTGATAACCTAAGTGCTAAAGTGTCGATGGGCACAAGCCAGTTTATGGAATCGATGCAATATCAACATGCTTTGGAGGGAGAACTTGCTCGCACCATTATTAATATGCAAGGTGTTCGCAATGCGCGAGTACATTTAGCAATACCAAAGCGTAGCTTATTTATAGGTAGGGAAGAGCAAAAATCAGCTGCATCTGTAATGGTTGATTTAGCGCCAGGGCATGAGCTAAAAGCTGAACAAGTAGAAGCTATTATTTCACTCATCATTGGCTCGGTACCAGGTTTAAACCCGCGAGATGTATCAGTAGTCGATCAACGCGGTAAGTTACTGTCGGGTGATTTATTTGATACCACTCCCGTTGGTAAAGAAAGTGATAAGAAGCTCGCATTTATCGAAAAGGTTGAACGTAACATAGAACAACGCGCTGAAATTATGTTACTGCCTATTTTAGGCGAAGGAAATTTTCGAATTCAGGTCTCAACAGATGTTGATTTTAGCGTTGTTGAAGAAACACGTGAAGCGGTAGACCCACAAGGGGTGTTAAAGCAAGAATTGGTTAAATCAGATTCTCGACAAGACCAATTTGCCGGTGGTATTCCGGGTTCACTGGCTAATCAACCTCCATTGCCAGATCAAGAAGGTGAAGAGGCTGAAAATGAACGAGTGTCTGAACGCAGTGAAAGTAGCCGTGAATATGAAAATGGCCGCTCTGTTACCCATACTCGTTTTGAAGTTGGACGCTTAAGCTCAATGAGCGTATCGGTACTTGTTAATGAACAAGCCGCAGCCACAGCTGAAGGTTGGAGCCAAGAAGGCCTAAACTCTTTAGGCGAAATGGTTAAAACAGCCACCGGTTTTAATGAGCAGCGTGGCGATCAGTTCAATATCACCAGTTTTGCATTTGTTGAAGCAAAACCTTTTGTACCGTCTGACGGATTACAATGGTGGCAAATGCCTGAAATTCGAGAGTATGCTCGTTACATTTTCGGTACTTTTATTAGTTTAATGCTTATTTTCTTTGCGGTAAGACCGCTGGTAAATCATTTGATTAAAGGCAAAACAACAGCTTCAACACCAAGTGAAAATGAGCAAGAAAAATTAGCCGCCGCTAAAAGCGATGCCTATGAAAGACAAAGTACACCTCTGGATGGCGCACTTGAGCGAGATAGCAAAAATGAGCAGCCTGAGCAGGAAGGTGAAAATATTGCGTTGCCTAAGATAGGCAGTGATTTTGAAGAGCAAATTGCACATATGCAGTTATTAGCAAGCCGAGAAACCGAGCGTGTAACCTCTGTTATTAAATATTGGGTAGAGCAAGGAGTTGAAGTTGAGTCAAGTAAATCAAGATAATGTGACAATGTCAGCACCTGCTCGTGCGTCACTCGATAGAGCTGCTATTTTACTGCTCAGTATGGGTGAAGAAAATGCAGCAAGTGTGATCCGTAAACTCGGTCGCCGTGAGGTACAAGCAATCTCAGAGCGAATGGCCAGTATTTCTAACATTACAAAAAATGATGTAGCTGACACGCTCACCAGTTTTTTCGATTGTTACCGTAACGAAAGTGGGGTTAATGGTGCATCAAGGCTGTATCTTGAAAGAGCACTTGATAAAGCCGTTGGACGTAAGCTTGCCCGTGGCATGTTAGATGATATTTATGGTGGCGCGATGAGTGACGATCTGCGTCGTTTAGAGTGGATCCCACCTGAGCTAATTGTCCGTTTCTTAGAGCATGAACATGTGCAAATGCAAGCGCTGTTTTTAGCGTTTTTACCAGCGGATCAAGCCGCTGCTGTCATTGCATTGTTTCCTCAAGCAAAGCATGAAGACCTATTATACCGTATTGCCAGCTTACGAGAAGTCAGTGAGCATGTTATGGATGATATTCGATTAACCATTGAAGCCTGTATTGAGTTTGTCGGCAAGCAAGTCGGCTCTCAGGTAAATGGTGTTGATAAAGTCGCTGATATTATGAGCCGTTATAACGGCAATAAAAGCCAAATTATTGAAGTTATTAAAAAGCATGATTTACAAGTGGCAGATGCAGTACAAGAGCGTATGTATGACTTTGCCAGTTTATTACTGCAAAGTGATGAGACCCTTTCTCAATTAATGAATGACGTACCTGACGAGCTTTGGTTGATGGCATTAAAAGGCGCAGATGAAAAAATTGTGGCGCGCCTTTTGGGGGCATTACCAAAACGCTTAGCGCAAGTGTATCAACAGCAGTTAGAAGCAACAACATCACAGCCGGTGAGTAAAGTGGATGCTGCACGTCGTGAAATCATGAGCATTGTACGTGATATGAGCAAGCGAGAAGAAATTACTTATCAGCTATACGAAGAAGAGACCGCGGGTTAAGTGCTATGCAAGCTTATCAATTTCCAACGTTAACAAAAGAACAACAGCACCAGAGTGTTCAACAGCGTATCGAGGCAGCTGAGCAGGCTGCTTGGCAAAAGGGTTATGATGAGGGATTAAAGCAAGGTCAAGCGGCGCTACAAGCTGATATAGAAAAGCGCGTCTCGCAGCAAGCTGAACTATTACTACAAGAGCGTGAACTAGAATTAAAGCAGCAAATGCTGGCACAATTCGATGTGCTAACACAGCAAACAAAGCAACAACTTAATCTGCTGTCTAATGAGGTACTAAAAGATCTTAGTGTGTTAGTTGCAAAGGTCGCGGAGCAGGTAATTGCCTGTGAGTTAACTTTGCAGCCTAATTGCTTAATTGATTTAGTCGAACAGGCCCTCAATTTATTAGCAGGGCGAGATGATGTTAACGAAATTGTTTTTTCTAGCGCTGATGCGGCCCTTTTTGACGATTCAAGCTTTGATAAAATACCCCTAACAGTGAGTTTTGAGCCTCAACTTGCAAGTGGCAGTGTAAAGCTTATTTCTAGTGAGCAAAGCCATAGCTTGTCTCTTTCAGAGCGTTTAGATGCTGTACTTGCTGATATAACGCCAGCCCTTCTAAACGGTCAAGTTATTCATGAGTAATACCGTGTTATCTCATGTACTTAATACTGCTACAAAACAGCTGACAGCCCCGCCTTTAATCCAAAGTTACGGTCGTCTTGTAAGAGTCAATGGTATGACATTAACAGCTGTCGGTGGGCAGTTTTTAATGGCAAAAAAATACCAAGTCGAGAGCATTGATGGCACGTGGAATGACGCTCAAGTGATTGGTTTTGATGATACCAAAGCGTTCTTGATGCTACTAAATAAAGCTGATGGTTTATACGCAGGTGCGAGAGTCAGAGCTGTTGCTGATACACAAGCGATAAAGGTTGATATGTCTTTACTCGGAAGAGTAATTGATGCACAAATGCAACCGATAGATGATTTAGGTAACTTAAGTCGTGTTGATTTAGGAGCTGATTGCGTTCTAAAAAAACAACCCTCTTTAAATCCCTTGCAGCGTAAAGGGGTGAGCGAACCCTTGGATGTAGGAGTCCGTTCAATAAACGGTCTTTTTACCGTTGGAAAAGGGCAGCGTTTAGGGCTTTTTGCAGGCTCAGGTGTCGGTAAAAGTAAGCTACTGGCCATGATGACTCGCTTTACCAGTGCAGACGTTGTAATCGTGTCTCTAGTTGGTGAGCGTGGCTGGGAAGTGAAAGAATTTATAGAACAAAGTCTTGGCCCAGAAGGGCTCAAAAAGGCCATCGTAATTGCTTCCCCTGCTGATGATTCACCGCTTCTGCGAGCAAAAGCGGCGGAGTTAAGTCATCAACTGGCTGCTTTTTATCGTGACCAAGATTTAAATGTTCTGTTATTGATGGACTCTTTGACTCGCTATGCGCAAGCACAGCGAGAAATAGGCCTTGCGGTTGGCGAGTTGCCTGTCGCTAAGGGGTATCCGCCATCGGTATTTAGTAAGCTAACTCAGTTAGTTGAAAGCTCTGGAAACAGTGAAAAAAGTAAAGGTTCAATGACTGCCATCTACACGGTATTAGCAGAAGGGGACGACCAGCAAGACCCAATTGCGGACAATGCGCGGGCTATTTTAGATGGCCACATTGTATTGGACCGAACGCTTGCAGAAAAAGGTCATTATCCAGCTATTAATATTGGCGCATCTATAAGCCGTGTTATGCCTAACATTGTCTCCTCTGAGCAGCTTGCCTTTTGTTATAAGCTTAAAAAGCTCTACAGTCGATACCTACAAGTACATGAATTAATACCGCTTGGTGCCTACCAAGCAGGGAAAGATGCTGAATTGGACTTAGCTGTACACTTGTATCCACAAATAGAAGCATTCTTATGCCAATCATTAAATGAAAAAGCAGACTTTGCGACTACAAATCAACAGCTTTCGCAGTTAATAGGAAAACATGATGCTAGATAAGTTTAAGGACATGCAACAAGAGAAGCTTGATAACATGCTCTCTGAGCAGGCAGTTCTGAAACAACAAGCCGAAGTAGAGCAACAGCGACTAGCCCAACTAAAGCAATTTATCGACGAAATGCAAACAAACAACCAGATGGGTAATGCAATTGGTTTGCAAAATTTAGCAGGCATGAAACACATTCTGCATGGGCTATCGCAGCAGCAGGCCGAACGAGTAACGCAGCTACAAGGCGATCAATCACGGCAACAACATGCTTGTATCCAACAACTTTCATTCACGAAGGGGTTAGAGGGCGTAATTGCTAAAAAAGCATATCAGACAAAGCAAAAACAGGCTCGTCAGCATCAGAATCAACTTGATGAGCTAGTCGCGCATGCAGCCGTTCGTCGTAGTTAAAATAATCTGCCATATAAACATGGCTAACCTCTTACTCGCCTAGCTCTCAGTTTTGATAGTGCTATAAGTAGTTAATTTATAGAAACTTTGCTCCTGTTTAAGGTAAAAATAACCTAGCCTTAATGAACAAAAAGGTCGGTATTTTTAATACTTTATTCTTTTTGTTAAGCATTTAGCATGTGAAAAGCTGTATTACGCCTTCATTATTAGATATTTGTGTTAAAGTTATTTAGGAATAAGCAATAATAAACGCAAGGCAAAAGTGTGATCGATACAGTCAATGCAAGTCAGCAAGATAAAGCACGGTTTTTACGTGTATTTGCATTCATTGGGGCTGTTACCTCTTTTTTTATGTCTATTACTAGTTACTTAGATGGCTACACCCTTCTTAGTAGTATGCTAGTGGTTGCTGTGGGTGTATTTGCCAGTCCGTTTATAATCAAAAATCGTGACCATACAATTGCTATTCTGATGCTTTACACCTTATATGCGATTATGTGCTTTTTGATAGTGTCTGGCGGTAATCATGGTACAGGTCCTTTATGGTTATTTATTGCCTCGCCTGTGACCTTTTTTATTCGTGGCTTAAAGCGCGGAGCGATAGACTTAATCGTGCTTGCTTGTGTGATTTCAACTCTCTTTTATTACACGGACAAATTGGGTTATTACAGTTATCCAAGTCATTACTTTCCTACACGAGTTATGCTGTGCTTTTCAATTTTATGTATACTTGGCGCGTTCTATGAGTATTACCGAAATAAGTACAGTCGTGAGCTCATAGCACAGCTTAAAATAAACAAAAAGCTGGCCCGCACCGACGCCATGACCGGTTTATCAAACCGACGTTATGCGACAGAGTGTATGCAAAGTCGTTGCTTTGCAGAGGGCGCCGTGTTTCTTTTAATTGATGTTGATAACTTTAAACAAGTGAATGACACCTATGGTCACCAAGTGGGTGACGAAGTGCTTATCTTTATTGCCAATATCTTTAAGAAAGTGTGTACCGATGAAGACATTAATTCGCGTTGGGGTGGTGAAGAGTTTTTAATTGTAATCCCAAAAGGGCATGAACTTCGCGCACGAAACGTTGCTGATGAAATACACACACAACTCGCAAATAATACATTTAAAAGTGGTAAGCATTCCTTCAATGTGAGTTTAAGTATTGGTTTGTATCAGCGAACTCTAGTGGACAGTATTGATCAATGCTTAAATATTGCTGATAAGCGACTATACAAAGCAAAATCTCAAGGTAAAAACCAAACAGTTGCTGAGCCTGATTTGGCCAAACACGAGCCAGCCTAATAAGCCTCGCCGGCTCAATTATTTTTACTGATGCTACTTTTTATCACTAAGTTGTGTATTATGTGCTCATTATTTACAAGGGCATGTGAATAGTGAGTCAAGGTAAGGAATATCATCAACATCTTCTTCCCGTTAAGTTCACAGCCTGTTTTGAGGCTCATTTTTAATGTCACTCTTAGAATCATTTAAGAAGTTGGGTAACTATTTTGGTGCATACAAGGTACACCTATGCCCCGAAGTTAAAGGTCAAGTTAGTGAAAATGGTAAACCTTTAATTAACGCAAAAATAGAAAGGCTACTTTGTTTCTCTGACGGAAAATATGTAGAAGGTTTTGCCTATACCGATGATAAAGGCGGCTTTTCTTTTCCTGAAGCCAATATTCGCTCTAACCAACCCGCAGTGCCATTTGCAGAGCTTTTCACATCTCAAATTATAACGCTTATTTATGAGGGCACTAAATATATTTTATGGACATCCAAGCTTTCAAATATTAAATATCGTCATGAATACGCTAAAAAATTAAGCTGTTTAAGAGCAGACTTATCAGATGAGGAGGTCTTTTTTCATTTTAAAAATAATCAAGTTCCGGGTTATAAATTTCGAGCTGCGAGTATAGCGCGTTGGGATGAAGACTTTGAAGTTATAGATGTAGATTCTTATCTTGGTATATCGGATATTGAAACGGATGACGAAGACCATTAATTAAATTATAAGGACATAAGTATGGGAACACTAACCCCAGCTTTTGCTGCAAACTTTGCAGCACTTGCCTATGAAACTTTGGAAAAAGCACCCTTAGTGTATACAGACTATTATCGGCTATTAGAGAATAGCTTTTCATTTGAATTAGAGCCTATAAAAGATGTCAGTGGCTCTATTCTTGAACGCGTTTTTACTCATTCGACCAGCTTTGGTTGCATTGCAAAAGGCAAAAGGGACTGTTTGAAGTTGATTATGTCTTAGCACTACGCGGCACGGCAAAAATGCGAGATGTGATTACTGACCTTAATTGTGGTTTGAGTACCTGTAGCAATAGTCAGCCTGTGCATGCGGGGTTTAATCACACCTTTAACTCATTTAGAAAGCAGTTAGAACAATTTTTTAGTAAAAAAGCGAGCAAAAAGCTAAATATACATGTTGTGGGTCATAGCTTAGGCGGTGCTTTGGCTAATTTGGCTGCGAATTGGTTAAAAAATCACTTTGGTGCAAATGTGAAGCTTTA
>CERC01066830.1_pt1 | contig 14335 bp, 11 predicted proteins | sample 530921 | NCBI WGS metagenome assembly CERC01 (sample SAMEA2621099, study PRJEB7988) | marine metagenome | isolation source: saline water (ENVO:00002010), including
AACGATTGGGTGAGGGCATTGATTGAGAAAAGTGAAACCAATTAACACATAACAGTTCAGGACTACCCATAAATAAAAAGCCGCTTACAAATTTGTAAGCGGCTTTTTTGTTGACAGAAAACCCAGTTTACCCGGATTATTTTTGAATAATTAATTTCTCAACTTTAGTTGTTGATCCAGCACGTAGCGTACACAAATAAATGCCTGAACCTAGGTCAGAAGCATCAACATCAATCATGTATTTACCGGCATCTTGCATTTGATTGTCTACCAATCTTGCAATTTCGCGCCCTTGAAGATCGTGAATAAATATACTCACTTTTGAATCTCCGCTAATTTCATAGCTAATTGTTGTATTGTCTTGCAACGGATTAGGATAAACAGCAAGGTTTGCTTCATGGTCAACTATAATTTTTGCAGAAGATGTTTTAGCAGAAGACTTCTCACATTCAATCTGAATTTCTTCGCAATACGTTTCTACGCAGCATTCATCTTCATTGTATCCTACAACAGTAACACACACTTCATAAGAACCAGAACCCGGGAACGTGTGAACAGGATCTTCTCCCGTACCAGTTGTTCCATCGCCAAAATCCCAGAACCAAGCTGTAATGTTGCGGTTAGTGTATCCTATAATTCCGTCAAATTGAATTTCACATGCATTGCATGATTCTGTCCATTTAAAGTAGTGTTCTATTGTACAAGAACCTGGCTCACAATTAATTTCAACCTTAGAGCAATAGGTATCAATACAGCACTCTCCGGTTTCGAAATTTACAGCAGTAACTGTAAGGCAAACTTCATAAGTGCCCGGAGAAGAATAGTAATGCGTTGGATTTTCTTCAGTAGAAGAAGTACCATCACCAAAGGTCCATAACCAGCTTACAGGAGTGGAAGAAGACCCGTATGAAGATTCGTCTGTAAAGTAGTAGTCGCAGTTACGACCAGCGGTAACATCCCATTTGGCTTCTACTTCGCATGGCTCAGAGCATGTTCCGAAATAAATATCATCAATACCAAAATCGTTACCACTGTATCCAGAATTGGTTTGGTTAATGCTGATTTCAATCGTGCCAGAAGAGGTCGCTGTCCAATCGGTACAAAATTGTAACCAGTTATCTCCTGTAGCGCTAACAGCAGAACCTACATTAGCCCCATTAATTACCATTTGCAAAGTAGGGTAGGAAGAAGTACTGGTTATTCTTGGCAAATGCCAAAAAGAGAAGGTGTAGGTTTGTCCTGCAGTAACTGATACATTGGTGAAATAGATTCGGTCAGGATCTGTTGAAGCACGGCCGTCTACCACAAGGTAAAGTCCGGTACTGTCACCAAAGGTATGGTCCCAGGTATCGTCAAACCAAGTTGAGGGATTGTTGCATTTTCCTCTTCCTTCGTCAGCTACGCATACACTAAAGTCTATACAGGTGCAACTGTAATCAAAATCGGTACTAAAACCGGTATTGCCAGCTTGAAAATCTCCATTGGTAATAAGGTTGTTTTCTGTACAGGTAGAATCACATTGGGCTTTAGAAAAAGAGGTTGTGAAAGTTAAGGCAATAGCCAGTAAAGCCATGCCCCATTTAGAGCGTGTTTTTGTTCGCATAATTTTGAGTTTGTTTGTTAATAAAGACTTAAAAGTAGTTAATGTTATAGGTTTAATGGTATCAAAATGGCGGATAAATAATTGAAGAACAGCCTGAAAAGTGATAGAGAGCTATTTTTGGTAGTGATGCCGGAGCGTTGTAGAGAAGCCGAAAGAGCGAATTGAAGAGGTGGAAATGTTGCCGGAGAACTACTCATCAGAGATGGTAATAATTTCTCCTTGATCTGCAACCACCTGATCGCCCCAGTTGCAAATGGCTTTCATAATGGGAATAAACGTTTTGCCAAATTCTGTAAGACTGTACACTACTTTAATAGGAGGTTTTTTGCCATAAACCTTCCGGTTGACCATTCCGTCTTTTTCCAATTGCTTTAACTGGATGCTGAGTGTTCGTTCAGTAACAACCTGCAAATCTTTTCTGAGCTCATTGTAGCGTTTTGGCCCTTCTATCAAATGGTGGAGAATAACCATTTTCCATTTGCCGCCTACAATAGACATTACTACACTGGTGCTACAAGGATATAGGTTCTTATTGTGCCGAATTAATGTTTTTTCTGAAGGCATGCTTTTTATAATCAGTTGTTTACAGAACTATCCAATCGGATAGCTCTTGTGGGCAAATGTACCTGTAAATAGTTTTGTAGCTATAAAAAGTATAGTTTAAAAAGAAAACAACAAATGGCATTAATACTATCGGCTCATCCAAACATTGAAATATCTATCTCTAACAAAACCATTCTGCAACAATTGGAACAATCCGGATTGGAAATTGAAGTTAGAGACCTCTCTCGGTTATACCCCCATTTTGAAATTGATGTGGAGGCTGAGCAAGCCGCCTTGCAACGGCATTCTACCATTGTTTTTCAGTATCCGTTTTATTGGTACAATATGCCGGCTATTCTAAAGCATTGGTTTGATAAAGTATTGACCTATCAGTTTGCTTATGGCTCAAAAGGCGATAAACTAAAAGGGCGCAATTTTCTGGCGAGCTTTACAGTAGGTGCTCCGGAAACGGGCTACAAAACCCTGGCAGACCATCACTTTAGGGTTTTGGAATTTTGCAAGAACATAGAGCAAACGGCCTATTATGCCCAAATGAATTACATAGACCCCATATTCACCTACGGACATTCGGTAAATGCCGGAATTGCTGCAACTGAAATAACAGCAAAGGCAGAGCAACATGCTCAAAAGTTAATTGCTCAACTGGAGTTGCTGGGGAGATGTTAATTTCAGAGGAGAGTGGATATATAGAGTTTTAAGTATTACTCCTGCTAAAATTAGTGTCTAACTATGTATAATCTAATTAATAGACTTGTGAGAAAAGAAAGTCTAGAAAAATAATTGTATACCTGTTAGTTACTTATTATGCAGTTTGCAAATTATTATATAATTTTTGCAATTAAATCACTGTATAAATTGTCCAAAGCAATTCTTTCTCATGATGCCTCTGGCCAAATGCATGGCTATCTTTTTCAACTTGAAAGAGCCCTTTTTCAATTAAGTCAGGCTAAGCCTGGTGGGAGAGTGGGAGTTGAAACTGGAGACGATGTAGTTTTACGGTCATTAGGTAAACAGGGTACTGAGCAACTTTTTGAGCAAGACAAACATTCTAACTCGAATAAGAAACCGTTTGCTGACTTAAGCAAAGACCTATGGAACACTTTACTTATATGGACATCGAACTTTAAGTCCAATAATATTGATATAGAAAGAACATCTTTCTTAATGGTTTCCAATAAAAAGCTTCCTATTAGTCGTTTCATATGGAAAATTAATAAAGCTTCCACTGACTCTAGTGCTCTAAGGTGTGCTGCTGAATTGCGAGAGCTGGGGCAAAAGCATCAGGGAAAGCTTAAACCAACTATAGATCAAGTTTTATCCTGTTCAGACGAAGAGTTAGCGCAAATTATAATAAGAATAAATGTTTTAGATATTGAAACAAGTCATAACCGAAATAGCTATAAAAAAGATATTCGGGATAATTTACGCTTAGGAAAAGATATTCCGTTTAACGAAACCTATCAGCAATTGATGGGCTGGCTACTTGATACTGTAATTGATTGTTGGAGTAACAAAAAGGAGGCATGGGTGACAGTCGAGGCATTGAATGAAAAATGTGGAGACCTAATAAAGAGATATCAGGGCAAGCCATTCATTGAAAGAGCTGTTGGTAGTATACCAATTAAAGACCCACAAAGAAAAGCTCAGAAAAAAGAGCGATTTGTAAAACAACTAAAGCTGATTAAATGCAAAGATGATGATTTACTTAGGGCAATAGATGATTACCTCCGTGCATCAGCTGAAAGAACTCGTTATGCCCAAGAAAATAGAGTGACAAAGCAGGATTTCGATGATTTTGAAAGGAATTTGATTGAAAGATGGATAAATATATATGGTAGTGAGGAAGATGATGAAAAACCAGAACAATCTGGGCGAAAAATATATTTCAAAACCACCAATCATAAGGAAAAACTAGCTGGAGTAGAAACAGAAGAATATTACACTACAAAAGGAGCATATCACCGACTTTCAAATAATTTATCATTAGGCTGGCATCCAAAATGGAAAGATTTGATGAACAAATAGAATTGGATGAATATGATATAGTACAAAATCATATTCTAGGAGCTCATATTATTAGAGAATTTGTTCGCTTTTATCAAAATAATTCGGAGGATAATAAAGGTCCAACATTAGTGCTAATAATGCCTTTACTCCCCTTAGTCTTAAATAAAGAGGCTAGAAGTAGTATTAGTAATAGAAGGTTTATTGAGGGGAGCCTCGTCAAAACCATTTTAGAAGAAAAAACACTGTATGCTGGCTTGCAAGAAAGAATGGAAAAGATGGCAGGTCAAACGTTTCAATCACTTTCAATTGCATTTTGGATGCAATTAATTGATTATGATGTTGAAAGCACTAGATTGAGAATGAAATTCAGTAAAAATCCTAAGTCTGAATTAGAAAGTGCAAAAAATTACAAAGAAATGCTTGGTGCGTCTAGAAGGTTAGGAACATGGTTTGCAAAACTCACTTTCGAAGAATTAATAACTGTACTCAAGATCAATTTTTAATATGGAATTTTACATTGAAAAGATAATCTTATGGCCAAAAAACACTGATTTAGAGCCTCGGCAGATTTCATTTAAAAAAGGAAAAGTAAATGTAATTACAGGAGATAGTGAACGAGGAAAGTCAGCACTAATAGCTCTTGTAGATTATGCGATGTGCAGTAGTAAATGTCAAATTCCAGTGGGTATCCGAGAATATGTAGAATGGTTTGGTGTTCTATTTTCTATCAATAGTCGTAAAATGCTATTAGCAAGACGGGAACCTGGAATACATCAGGCTAATGGAGATATGTACAAAAGAGAGTTTGAGAAGGCTGTAATAATACCTAATATTCTTAAGAAAAACACGAGTGTAGATGCAGTAAAGCTAAGACTTGATGAGATAGCAGGTCTCTCAGATTTAGCAGTAAATGACAATGAAGAGGGAAGTAGCGGATTTGGAGGACGTCCAAGTTTTCGAGATATGGCTTCATTTTTATTTCAACCACAATATATTATAGCAAACCAGAGTACCCTACTGTACAAAACAGATTCGTATCAGCATAGAGAAAAAATTAGAAATATATTTCCCTATGTTTTACAGGCAATAGATAATGAGACACTCAGAAATAAGGAACGCTTAAAAGAACTTCACAGAGAACAAAATGCTCTTGAAAAAGAGTATACGAGCATACAAAAGGGCGTTGAACGTTGGCTTGGAGAAATTCGCGGCACGTACATGAAGGCCAAAGAGTATGGGTTACTAACAAATCGGCCTTTTCCTGATGATGATTGGACAGCCAAAGAATTTATTAGTAATCTGAAAAACATACCAAGGGCATTAGATAAAAAGGGAGCTCCTACATTGCCAGAGGGTACAACAGAAAAAATAACTAGTAGAATTGCGGGGCTTAAAGATCAAGAAATAGAACTTTCTAGACGTCTGGAGGAGTTGCGTCATAAACAAGCTACGATAAAGCGAATAGCTAATACAAATGAACAATACTCTAAATCAATTTTAACACAAAATGAGAGACTTAAAACAGTAGGTTGGTTCAATAAAAAAATAAAAGAGCATGCGGATTGTCCTGTCTGTGGCTCAACCCCTAAAAATAATCAGTCATATATTAATGCATTACTTAGAGTAGGAGATGATTTGCGAGAAAGATCAGCTCAAGCTAACGATACTAAAGTTATTTTTGATAGCGAAATCGTTAAAGTTGGTAATCAAATAAAGGTAATAGAGAGAAAGATTAATAATATTCGGCAGGAACTTAAGCAATTAGAGTATGAAGACGGTAAATACAAAAATCGAGGTCAAACTATCAATGATATATATCGATTTGTAGGCTCATTAGAATCGAAACTAGCTTCTTATAATATCCTTACAGATGATGGAGATCTTGTTAAAAAGCTAAATCAGCTATCAAAAGAAATATTAGAATTGGAAGAGAAAGTTGATAGTTCATTGATTCGACAAAAAGAAAAAACAGCTCTTGATAGAATTCAATCATCAATTAGCCACTATTCAAAGCTGTTCCAAGCTGAACGTAGCGATGATCCAATTAAACTAAATACAGCTGATCTTACATTAGATTTTAGTACGGATAAAGGGCGCGTGGATGCTCTTTGGGAAATAGGTAGTGGTTCTAATTATATGGCCTATCATGTTTCTGCACTTTTGGCTCTTCATGAATTGTTTTTAAGATACTCTAATCATCCCGTACCATCCTTTATTTTTTTCGATCAGCCTAGTCAAGCGTACTTCCCCGAATTACAGGTAAATGAAGAAAGTATGTCACAAGCAAAGCAAGGCGATGTAGAGAGAGTGAAAAGAATTTTCAAAGTATTATCTGATGCTATAAAACGTACCCAAGGCAAATTGCAAATTATTGTACTGGAACATGCAGGCCCAAGTTTCTGGGAAAATTTTGCCGATGTACACAAGGTTGCTAGGTGGCGAGATGATGAAAAGGAAAAAGCACTAATACCTGATGAATGGAAAAATAGTTTTAATATTTCAGACTAAAACTCTATTACACTATATCTTATAATTTCTACTTTGTTGAAACCAGCAAGTCTCGAACATCAACATCGAGAACTGTTGCGATATGTCTAAGTACGGGAATGCTAGGCTGTGTATTGTTGTTGCAGTAATTGGTAACAACAACATAGCTTTTGTCAATTTTTTCAGCTAACCAAGTTTGTGTTCTGCCTTGCTCTTGCAGGACTTCCTTGATTCTGTTCATTCGGATTTTCTTACTCATTAATATATTTCCATATTGCTCTGCAATAACCATAGTTAGCAGAATTTAATATAGTGGATTTGAGTGTATCAATATATAATACAAAATCATGTTGTAAAATATTATAATATAATACATATTTGTATTGAAATACAATACATTGTTACAGTATGAAAACAAACAAAGACCTTGTCCTTACAATCATTCAGGCCGATTTAAAGCACCATCAATTGCTTAACGGGTTAAAAAGCATAAACCTCGAAACGGAAAGTTATTTTTTGGAACTGTATAAAGTAGTGGCGCATTTGATGGGCATTGGAGAAAAAGTTCCCGATCAGTGGTTGGCCATTTATGACAGTTACGTAGAAGCTGCAAGTAAACAACAGTTGACCAACGCCACCAATAACTTGCTGCCTGTTGCAGAAGAGTGTTATTGCTTGTTGCAAGCGCTGGGTAAAATAGAGCAGCGTTTGGAAGCTTAAGGTATAGAGTGCTGTTTGTTGGGCAATAAAAAAAGGACAACCTACCTTGAAGGTAAATTGTCCTTTGAATAAAGTCGGGATGACAGGACTTGAACCTGCGGCCTCACGCCCCCCAGACGCGTACTCTACCAACTGAGCTACATCCCGATTTTTAAGGGTGGCAAATATAAACTTTCAGTTGAGAAGTGGCAATGGGCACCAGCTTGTAAAAACAAAAGCTGCCCCTAGAGACAGCTTTTCAAATTTAGTTGTAGTACGGTTTCTAATGCTTCACCAACTTAAAAGTTTGATTACCGGTGTTTAGGAAATAAATTCCGGCAGCATAGTTTTCCATATTTATTGTTGCGTTACTTTCTGTTAGTGTAAATGTGTTTAACAGTTTTCCGGTAACATCTGTTAAATAAGCCGTTGTAGTTGTGTTTCCACTGCGTTGAATGGTAAACTCAGTTTCAAACGGATTTGGATAAATGCGTACACTGTTTCCTGTTAGCTCATCAATACCGGTTTCACAGTCTTCAACTGTAATAACGGTTTTGGTTCTTTCACTGGTACAATCGCCTTCTTTCACTTCCCAATCGTAGAAGAAATAGTAATAACCCGAAGCACTTGCAGAGCTTCCGGTAATTTCACAAACGCCTGAAAGCGTGTAAGGATAAACAGCTCCTGAATTGTTGCGGTATAAATTGATGGTACTTGTAGCTGAAACACCTAGTTGGTAGTTGGTTCCTGAAGTAACCTCAAAGTTGAGGTCAATTCTGCTTCCTCCAGAAGGAATGTTGATGACAGTATCTTGCAATACAGTTCCGCTGGCGTTGCGCAGTTCTATGGTACGGTTACCGGCACTCCCTGCAATGACATAAACCGATACCAATTTAAAATCTACAAAAACGTCAAAAATCTGGTATTGATAATTGTTAAAAATGTTCCCAGATCCAATGGTGTTGTCAGCTGGCCCAACATATTGAGACGGAGAGGCAAATACTTCTTCAATGTAAAAAGTAGTGTCGTTTTGGATTGTGCCAATGGTAACAGAATCTCCGGTGTAGAGCAGGTTACCTCCCAAAGGACTGTCGTACCACTTTAAAGTTCCTGAAGAGGTAGCAGAAACAGTAACATCATCGTTAATACAAACCGTTTGGTCTGCAACGTTTGGCGCAGTTGGTTTGGTAATGGTTACAAACGATGTTTTAGTTTCAGTATCGTTACCGTATTGGTTGGTTGTTGTTAATTCAACACTGTAAGTTCCGGATTGGGTGTAAGTGTGTGTTGGGTTTTGAAGGGTAGAGGTGTTTCCATCGCCAAAATCCCAAGCCCAAGAGGTAGGTTGATACAATGATTGATCGTAAAACGTGATTTCACCGGTACAGGTTTCTTGTGTGCTAGAGCTAAAATCACTTACCGGAGGAATGCTTGGAATGGTACAAATCCAATCGATTTTGAAACCAGCTTCATTAACAGACCCATCTGAGTAAAATAACAATGTAGCTGACCCACTAGGCGCATTTAGCGTTGTAGGAGGTGTGTTAGTGTTACAATACCTTCCCAATAAAGTACCGTTGGTGTTTGGGCCATCGTAAACTTCAAGGTAATCATATCCGCAGGTAGAAGATTCTGCTTCAACATCAAACTGGATGAACGTTAAATCGAGAGCAATTGCTCCTGTAGGGGCAATGGTTAAGAAAGAAACAATACCATCGTCATAATTAGCATTTGGCCCACCCGGATCGTAAACCGTTCCTGAGCAATAGGTTTGTGTAGGACCTGTGCCTGATTCTGGCATATTAACACTACACGGAATGCTAGGGTCGATATTGATGGTAACGTTTGTACTATCTGTTCCGCAGGCACCGCCATCAACCACTAAGGTTACTTCATAAACACCAATGTTGTTATAGGTATGCGTAGGGTTAATGTCTGTACTGGTTGAACCATCACCAAAATTCCAAGAGAAAGAAGCTCCGTTAGAAGAAAGGTTGTCAAAATTTACCTGAGCCGGAGTGGTGCAGAAATCGGTTTCAGAAGCCAAGAAATCACTTTCTACGTAGTTTGCATACGGATCTCCAACACCCACAGCATGCCAGGCATTGGTTACTGCTTCAACTTCATTGGAACATGCTCCAAATAAATCAATAGCAGAAAGAATAGCGTAGAAACGCGCATCTTCATATTCAGAACTTGAAGTAAGGTATACGGTTAGATTTCTAAATGCTACTGCTGCTGCGTCACTAATGCCAATACCAGTTACATTGTAACTGTCTCCCAAATCATTCGTACCGTTTTCGCCTTCTGTTAAAATGTAGAACCATTTGTTCTGAACACCAGAGTTGATGTGTACACCACCATTGTCTAACGTACCTATATAGTAATTTGTGCCACCATATGTATCCGGGTCTCCATAACTATTAGGGTTACTCATTGAACGAATTACAGTTCCTATGTCTTCACCAATTAACCAATCCCAACTGTTGGGATGAGCATAAGCTTCAATGGCAGCTCCGAAAATGTCGCTGAAAGATTCATTCAAAGCTCCAGACTCGTCTTGATAAACCAAATTAGCTGTATAAGAAGTTAGTCCGTGGCTAATTTCATGTCCGGTAATGTCAATAGCCGTAAACGGATTGGTAGAACCACTTCCGTCTCCATATGTCATACGCTGGCCATCCCAAAAAGCATTGCCGTAATTTACATCGTAATGGATGTAGCTTCTAAGCATAAAACCATTTCCGTCAATAGAGTTTCTGTTGTGTTCGTTTAAGTAGTAATCGTAAGTCATTTCTGCTCCCCAGTGTGCATCTGTTGCATATTCATCAAGGTTAGCATTGGCATTGTTCCAATAGTTATCGCTATCAGTAAAATCTACAGCTCCTCCGTAATTGGTACCTTCTTGCATGTTGAAGGTTTGAATACCGTTTCCTCTGCCAGACTCGCGCAATCTGTAACCACTACCGTATGAATCTGCAACAATTGTTTGGGTTCCACTGTAACCAGTAACGGCTGTTCCGGTAGCATCTGCATCGTGAATTAAGTTTTGACGAAAGATAACTTCGTTGGTAACGGCATCTACATAAACTTCGTTCTTAGAAAGTGGTTCATGGGCATAGATGTTGAATTTATAAGCCAATCTAAATGCATTGGTAAGTTTCCCCTCAACTGGAACAATTACCAAATCGGCTTTAGGAAAGGCAAAGTCTTTAAAATGCTCATCGTTAACTAGATCTTCTTCAACTTCCCATTTGTATTGTGTTGCTCCAATTTCGTTTAAAGCGGTTTGTAAAGCACTTGCCTCTGTAATTTGGGCTTGTGCAGTATTGGGAACGGTAGCGGTTAAATCGCCATTCATCATCACTACTTTTCCACCTTTAACGTGAAAAATGTATTGTGTTAAATCAATGGGGACACCTTTCCAGGTTTGGATGTACCTGTAATGGCTATATCCAAACTCATCATCTTTGCTATTTAACAATTGAAGTCCAAAGTAATGGTCTACCATCATTTTTTGGATGATTTGGATGGCTTTGCCTTGGTTAGGCTGTTGGTCTGTTATAAAGCGGATAAAGTTAGGAACCGGAGAATGGTCTTTCATTCTGATAAGGTCTGTTCCTGAGAGTTTATCATTCGCTTCAGTTCCGCGTAAAACATCGGAAGCCATTAAATGGAGTTGTGCAAATGCAAATAATGTAAACAGTAAAATTCGAGGGATCATAATGTAAATTAAATATTAAGCGATGCAATATACTCAAATAAGACAGATCAAATACATCAATCTTTTACCCTATTGGAAACCATACTTTTAGTGTATGTTCAAAAGGAGAAATTAAATATTGCATAATCTGTTTTGTGTGAAATATCCTTTTGAAAGTGTTAAGCCGGAAGTCTTCACTTAGATAAAAAAAGGAGGTTGCTTCTTGCAGCAACCTCCTTGGAACACACGAAAACTTAAGTGCTTCTAAAGCCCTAAGCTGTTTTGAAACATATAACTGGCGTCAAATATTCAATTACTTCAGCGTATTGGAAAGGCAGGAATGGGTGAAGCCGTTCCGAATAGAATTGAAAAGGTGAAAAACAGGGGGTGAACTATTTTACAACCTGTAGATGATGCCAGATGTTAATCCAAAACGCACAGAGCGGTTGTCTATAAAAGCATATCGCTGAAGGATGTCCATTCTTACAGAAGGAGCTATGCTTATTCGAAGGTGAGGTGTTAAAAAGTAAGCAACACCTATTTGTAAAGAGCCATCTAACGTAAACCGGTTAAAATCACTCAGCTCAGGAAATGAGGCGGCATTTTCTGTTGAAGTGCTTTTAGAGATAGAAGCAAGGTAGTTGGCATAAATGCCTATAGCACCATATGCATCCCATCTTCCAAAATGGTGTTGATAGCGCAATTTTAAAGGAACCTCTATCCAGTTTAAGCGGTAGCGGGCAGTGCTTCTCAGATTTTGAGTATCACTTTTATTAATGTAGGTAGTATCAAACTGGCTAATGTATGTTGAGTCTAAGAGTTGAACAAGGTTCGAGTCCATGTAGGTTGGAACCCCGTTGTTGAATGTAAAGTTATATTGCCATTGTAGGGTAGAGTCATAGTTCCAGTAACTGTTGTCGGTAACATCACTATCTGTCCATTCAGATATTTCGTCATATGTTTTAACAAGCTGAAAGTTTTGATGCTGGTATCCTACACCAACTTGGACAGAAAAATGTTTGTTGATTCCGTATTCGGCAAAAGCTCCGGCTGACCACAATTGTTGTGCATTCAGCTGCAACTCATCCATTACAATATCTTTTGGGTTAAAGTAATACTCACCATAAATGCCGTAGCCAAACTTCTTTGGTTGGGGTAATTTGCTGTTTTTCAAACGTATTTCTTTTATTTCAGGCATTGAAGCAGTCAACAGTTTTGTACCCATAACATCGATTCCCGGTAAGTAGCAAGCACCTATTTCTTGCTCGGTTTTTAGGGGGGGCGACATCGTATTGATGGTAGTAATAGTCGACTGTTTGTCTGTTATAGAACGTTGACTCCCTATTTGTGGGGAGATGTTTTTCGCCAAATTTTGCTGTGAGGCATTTTGAGTAGCTATAGCATCAGCAGTTGTTGTACTTGTTTCAACACCACCATGAGTAGATGATTGACTATTCTGAGCATGTATAGCTTCTTTAGTAGCTGTCTCATTTACAGTGGTGAAAGAATGAGATGTTGTTTGAGGAGAAGTGGTTGGAGTAGAAAGGTTTTCTTTCTCTTTTGGGTTGGTTTTTATTTCTTCTTGAGAGGTGATTTGTTGTGGAGACTGTGTGTCTTTACCACTTAAAGCATAAATAGCCAGCCCGGCAGAAATTACTGCAACAGGTAGAATTAGAAAAAAGAAAAAATAGCTTCGGTTTTTCTTTGAATTATTTTGGGTATCAATGTATTGCTTGGCAGCATTCCAGTATTCGTCTTTGTACTCATACTGTTTTTCAGCAAGCTTATCGCGAAGTATTTTATCCAAGTTATTCTCGCTCATAGCAACATTGATTTAATTCCTGATTTAATCAATTTGGCCATTGATTGTGTCAACTTTTTTCGTGCAGAAGACAACAACCATTTTGATGTTCCTTCAGGAATATCAATTAAAGCACTTATTTCTTTGTGGTTATACCCATCGATGGCGTATAGGTTTAAAACTTCTTTTTCTTTTTCAGGTAGCTCGCGGATAAGGTCTAGTATGGCGTCAGCATTAATTTGTTCGTTAATGTGGTCAAAGTTATGGTCGTTGTGGTTGATTGGATCATCAAAATCAACGGGCTTGTAATGGTCTTTATTTTTCTTGTTGGCTTTTAGCTCATTCAGTATAGTAGTGATCATTACTCGTTTTGCCCAGGCTTCAAATTGTTTAGTAGTATCGTGTTGTTTTAGTTTGGTTAGGATTCTGTAAAACCCTTTGTTTAAAGCGTTTAAAGCGTCAGGCTCATTGTTGTAATAACGCATGCAAATCCCCATAAGCAGCGGAAAGCACAACTTAAAAAGTTGGTTTTGTGCCCTTTCATCATTTTTGATACAACGTTTTATTAATTCCGGGTCAACTGTCATTGTATTAAGCCGGAAGAGTAACCAACTCTTCCGGCATTATAAACAATCATCTATAAACTACTCTCTACTTATCTGATTGTTGGTAAGTTAAGTTATTTAATCAAGCGAACAGTAGTAGAGCTTGTATTCGTTTGAATTTGTACAAGATAACATCCTTGGTCTAAGTTGCTGATATCAAATTTATTGCTTTGGCTAAGTGTTACAAGTGTGTTGCTCATTAGGCTACCGTTCATGTTGTAGATAGAAACATAAGCTGTTTGTCCCAAATCATTACTAGAAGGTACTAATGTAAACTCATCAGTTGCAGGGTTAGGGTAAAGTTGAAACGGATGAGAGTTAACACCGGCAATTCCTGAGGTATTGTCAATGTAAGTATCTACATGAGAAGAATTCACTTCAACACGAACCAAATCAGTAGAAGTTTCACTTTGTGTTAGCGTAACAACACCCGGTGTAGTTGGTATTCCGGGAACTTCGGTATACACTTTATAGGTTCCCAATGCCAGGTTTGAAAATTCAAAAGCTCCTGAAGCATCAGAAATGGTGTAAGCAACCGGATTGTCGTTATCATCTAAGAGTAAAACCAGTGCTCCTTGTACAGGATCGCCTTCAGCATTTGTTTTGTTTGCGCCCTGAGAAACTAATCCGCCAATAAATCCGGGACCTCCTGTATTTGTACCTGCAACCAATTCAAATGAAGCTGTTACACTATTTCCTTGACTAACAGTAATGGTAGCTGCATTTGTCCAGTGTAATTCGCCAACACCAGAAGTGCTGTTAGCATAATAAGAAGGAAGATAATCTGAATAAGATGAATCAGAAGTAAGAAGAGCGGCTTTTACAAAGTAGTTACCGGGTGCTACATTGGTAAATGAATAATTCCC
>CERC01134292.1_pt1 | contig 14300 bp, 12 predicted proteins | sample 530921 | NCBI WGS metagenome assembly CERC01 (sample SAMEA2621099, study PRJEB7988) | marine metagenome | isolation source: saline water (ENVO:00002010), including
CGTGAAAGAAAATGGGAACAACAGGAACATCTGCTTTTTGAATTAACCTTAAAATGCCATCTTGCCACTCACGATCTGTAATCGATTTGCTGTTAGTTTGAAAACTAGAAACTTCACCGGCAGGGAAAGTTCCAATAGGATGGCCTTCACTCAAATGGTGTAACGACTGCTTTATTCCTGCAAAACTAGATTTTAGGTCTTGTTTGTCTTCAAAAGGGTTAACCGGAATAATGTGTGGAGCCAATGGAGCAATGCGGTTCAACAAAAAATTGACCATCACTTTTGAGTCTGGTCGTTGCTGAAGCAGTAGCTTAATTAAAAATAATCCTTCAATTCCCCCATAAGGGTGGTTAGAAACACTTATAAAAGCACCTTCTTTAGGAAGGTTGGCCAGTTCTGTAGGGTCAATGTCAAATTCAATGTTTAATTGTTCGAAAAGTGCATCAACAAAATCAACTGCATTTTTATGCGCATTATTCGCATAGAACTCATTAATCTTATTGATCGAAAGAACATTCATTAAAATACCGGCAATACGCGGCATTTTTAACTTCCCAATACTGGCTATATCTGCGAATTCATCGCGTTTGATCAATTCATCCATGTGTGCAAAGTTTAACACTACTATCGCTTGATTGCGCGTAGTTTAGAATTACTTAACGGAAAGTTAAACACGGAATGATATTCAACGGATGTTAAAGAATGTCAAATTATCAACACAATTATTCGATGGTTTTTTCTTCGTAAGCATTGACAAACAGTATGTTGCCAAGTTGATAATAACCGTCAAATACTTTTTCTTTTTCGTGCTTTAAGTTGTCATCGTTAAAACCAATGATGGTAAGGTCTGCATCAGCCGATTTTTTGTTGATAATGTGTCGCATGTTTTGCTCCGACTGCTGTGGAACCAAAACAATATTACGTTCTGAAATGGGCAGTCTCCCGGCTTTTACAAGTGCTTTCATTTCACTTGCTTTCTCTTCATATTTCCCTTCGGGATAGGTGCTGATAATCTTAATGATTCCTTTTTTCCATTCAGGATGACCAAGAATAATATAAGCCAGCAGAATCATCAAATTGGCATTGATGTAATCATCTGATGAAATCCAGACATGAATTTCTTTATGATAGCCAAATCCTCTGAGAGTACTCTTTAAAATACAAACATCAAACTCAGTAGCTTGTAATAGTTGTGAATTCTGGATGACGTTTGATAACGTATGCGGTTCCTCCTCAGAAAATTCATACAACATTAAGTTGTTTCCTTTTCCGGAAACACCTGAAAGCTGAATGGATTGTGCAATAGCCGAAGTGTAACTGGGAGAAATAATCGTATCGAGAAAAATACGGCTTTTGACACCTTCGGTAAGGTGCAACAAACGGTCTTTGATTAGTTTACTTTCCTGATAAGTTTCTTGGTTCAGGTATCCTTCAATGTAATGAATATAGGTGCCAAAACCATATTTGTGCGAAATCCAGCGCACTAAATCCAATGCAGACCTGCGTTTGAAACTGTCTTTGGAAATACAAATGATAAAAGGTCTCCAGCTTTCTTCTGCAAAAACAGAATCACGCTTCTGTACAAATACTTGTAATTGGCGGGTAACCTGGAAAATCAATCCTTTAAAAAGATTGACCATATCGCGTTTGTGCTTGTTGAGCGATCCTACCCAAATGTAAATTCCTACCATAATGGCCAATGACAAAGCAGCGTAGCCAAAGTTCATTTTGAACATAAGGTAGAAACACAAAATGGCTCCGGTTAAAGAGAAATACCACTTTGAACGAAAGGTGGGGCGATAAGAAGGGTCAGCAGCAAAATGTTCTAATAGTGAGACTAAACAAATGGCACCGTATGTTACCATAAAAAACATGGAAATGATCTGTGCAACAAAATCAATATCTCCGATAGCAATAAAAAAGAAAGCAATCGCACAGGTAATAATGATAGAATTGGAGGGTTCATTGTCTCGTTGTCTTCCCTTGGCCAAAACCTGGTTTAAGTTGCTAGGAAAAATACCATCTGCAGCTAGCGCTTGCAATGTCCGGGGAGCAATAATAACAGAGCCCAAAGCAGAAGAAATTCCGGCAGCTGCTAACCCAATTGGAATAATTGGTCCCCAAGTGGCAATTTTCTCCATGATCAGGACATCAGTGTTGGCCAAGTCTTCTAAACTAGCTGAGTAGAATAATTTAATGGCAATAGCGATGTAAACAATAATTCCGGCTAATGTGGCCCACATCGTTCCTTTTGGAATGGAACTTTTAGGGTCTTTTAAGTCCCCTGATAATCCCAATCCCGCAGCAATTCCTGTAAATGCCGGGAAGATAATGGTGAATACATAGAAGAAATCATCAGCATTGCCAACTGTAGCAAAAATGTCATCTGAAGGAGTAGAATAGGCTGAACCACTAAAGAACATCGCCAATGAGGTAAAAAGCAAAACCACAACAAGATAAAGTGCTTTTACACCAAGGTTAGCCCCTTTGGTAAGCATTAATGTGGTTAAGAGAACCATTGTTCCCAAGCCAATTAAACGGTTGCTGATAAAAATGCCGTAATTATCATAGAGTAAATCGCGAAGCGGTTCAATGGCTACAGCAAAAGCGATAACGTAAAATGCAATACTGATAGCTTGTGATAGAAATAGAGCAATTCCAATAGCCGCTCCAATACGTAGCCCAAATGAACGCGAAATCATGTAATAAGCGCCACCACCTTCAACTTTTTGGTTGGTAGCTATTTCTGCTACAGCCATTGCAGTAGGCACCGTTACCATGTGACCGATTAGGATAATGAGTAAAGCACCTATTAATCCTGTATTTCCTACAGCATAACCAAAGCGGAGAAAAAGAATAGCTCCTAAAATGGTAGAAATTGCCGTCATGAAAACCGGCAAGGTTCCCATGGTTTTTTGTGCGTTGTTGCCTGGTGCGCTCATTTGATCTCCAATATTAACCAAATCACACGATCTTAGTAGAGATTCAGGTGCTATTCTTTTTATTTTTACTTCCCGTATGAAAACGAAACAAATAAGCTATGTCTTATACTTACTACTTCTCTTGGTAGGAGTGAACAAGGTGAGTTATGCACAACGTCAATTAGATGATGCTTTCTTTTCTTTTGAAGGAGGTTTTCTACTCAACTCAGCCCGGGATGAATTAGTGTCTCCGTTGCGCTATACAGGATTGAACAGTAGTTTTAGTTTAGGAATGAACTGGTACCGCGAAAGACACCTATCAAACCTTTCGTTACAATTTACAGGAGGAAGTGTTTACAGTACACAGGACAATACAGAAAGAGGTGATCCTCCATCGTTGAGTAGAATAAACCTGAATTATGACCGATTGTACCAGTTGAATTTCTCGTTTAAAAAGTGGGATTTTTATGCCGGAGGGAGTTTGGCCAATACGTTTGTATACAGAGTAAACGATGAGTTTGATAATGCAGCGTATACCTATGATTACTATTCTACACTAGGGCCTGCCTTTGGAACAATTCGCAGGTGGCAAAAAGAAAAACGCGATCGTCACCTATGGTTCTTGAAATGGCATCAGAAGCCCCATTTTATGGAGTTGTCATATCAACTTTCTACAGGGTTGATAGGTGTAGGTATTCGTCCCGGATATCAAGTGATTCAGAATTTTCAAGGAGACGATTCTTACTGGGAGGTATTTACACGAGATGAAAACGTTTTTGCAGGAACGGTAAACCGTATTTTTTCATTGGACTCACGCCTAAAACTGACTTGGTTTTTCTTGAATGGGAACGCTTTTAGCTTTAATTATCAGTGGAATTATTACCGTCTAAACAATACCCGCCAATCTGGAGATAATGTAGTTGAAGGAAGTATGAACGGCTTCTCTACATCATTGTATTTAAAACTCAATTCAACAGCTAAAAAATGAAAAAGCAATTGATCCTTTTCTTATTGGTGCTGGCTGTGAGCTTTGCTGGCTGTGAGCAGATTTTGATTGAAAACAACGACTCTATAGATCCACAAGAAAATTTCGATTACCTGTGGAAAGAAGTGTGTGATCATTACGCCTTTTTTGATTACAAACACGTTAACTGGGATTCAATTTACAGTGTATACAATCCAATGGTAACACCTACAACATCAGAGATTGAGTTGTTTGATATCTGTGGCGCAATGCTCAACGAATTGGAAGATGGACATGTGAATTTAACTTCTCCGTTCAATGTGTCTCGTTACGATTTTGAAAGTGTTTCTCAAGAGAATTTTGACTGGCGATTGATTACCGATAATTATTTGGGAGATGATTATTACATTACCGGAGCACTGTACAATGATGGATTGGATAGTGGACGAATTGGCTATATCCGCTATGCTTCATTTCAATACGATATTGAGCACAATGACTTGGATTTTGTGCTTTCACGTATGGTCAATACAGAAGGGTTAATTATTGATTTGCGCAGTAATGGAGGTGGAAGTTTAAGTAACTGTGAGAAGTTGATTAAACGACTTGTAAACCATACGGAGCCGGTAATTTATTCCGAAACAAAAAATGGTTCCGGAGTTAATGATTTTGCATCTCCGGTAACAGTCTCATACAGTGCTTACAGTGGCATTCGCTATACTAAACCAATAGCACTTTTGGTGAACCGAGGTTCGTTTAGTGCAACATCGTTTTTTACAACATTGGCGCGTCAGTTAGAACATGTTATTGTTATTGGCGATACAACCGGAGGTGGAATGGGAATTCCAACCGGAGGTGAACTTCCTAATGGCTGGGACTATCGCTTTTCCGGAACAAGAACACTTACCGCAGCGGGAGAGAATTTTGAAAATGGCGTGCCCCCGGATATTTATGTGACGCAGACTAACATCGATAGAATTCAGGGAAAGGATAGCATTATTGAGCGTGCGCTGCAAGAGCTGTAGTTGTTGCTTCGATTAAATCCATTTCAAAAGCTCCATCTTCCAAAACATTGTGAATAGCAATGTGATTGGTTTTGCACCAAACGATCCATTCTTTGCGCGTTTTCCAATGTAATGATCCATCAAGAATAACTTTTTGAAGAGATGTTGGTGTAATGTTATTGGGTAGAGATTGGTTTCTGACCAAGAGAATAGCATTGTTGAAATTGTTCTGTTGAACAGATGTCTTATTGAGAATGATTAGCTGATTGCCATCGGGCAGGTTGATGTGGACTTGAGGAACATCTAGCGGAATGAAGTGATCTTGAGTAAGGTTGTTTGCCCACCAATTGTGCCAAATGTGAAACTGCATACTGCTCTTGTTAGAAAGTAAATCTGTAGTTGCTATAAACGTATGATTATGCCCTTGAATTAAGTCGATCGCAGTAGATTTTCGAACCGCATAAATTACCAACTTTGACTGCCGATCAAGTTGCATTTCCTCAACAATTTGTAGTGTAATGAGGAAGTTAACAAGACCAAATGCCCAGAGTAATTTTCTCACCTTTTTATTCATAAAGTAAATGGCGATAAATACAATAGAGGCGTAAATCATCCACGTTTCTATAATTGAGATATCAATTTCAGAAGTAATGGCATAAGGCAGTTTTCGAACCATTGTAACAACTTCATTTAAGACTTGAGTTACTCCGCTAAGAAGAAAAGCCAATACCTTAGCAATAGAAGAGAAAGGGCTAAGCAAGAAGAGCAAAATTCCACCGATTACAATGATAAAAGCTGCGGGAATAACAATTAAATTAGAAAGTAAGAAGTAATTCGGAAATTGATGAAAATAGAGAAATCCCAATGGGGCTGTAGCTATTTGAGCCGCGATTGAAACAGTGGTAATTGTCCAAATTTTATCCAGTAACCAAGAGTTAAAGGTCAATAAATCGTAAAGCCGAGGCTGAAGAGCAACAATACCTAAAACGGCCAGAAAGCTAAGTTGAAAACCTACCTCCATAATCATAAAAGGACGGAACAATAAAATGAAAAATGCAGCAGCGGCAAGTGTATTGTAAATGTTGGTGTTTTGATTTAATGCCTGCCCAAAAGCTAAAAATGAGAACATCGTAGCAGCTCTAATCACAGAAGGAGAAAATCCGGTAACTAAAGCAAATGACCATACACTTAAGAGTTCAAGTAGCAGTTTTAGAAATTTTAAGTAGGGATGTTTTTGAAGCGGCTTTAACAAAGTAGAGACTAGCAATAAAACAATTCCCACATGAAGTCCGCTTACAGCTAAAACATGCATTGCACCGGCACTTGAAAAAGCCTGTGTGATTTCAAAATCCAATTCATCTTTATTGCCTAAAACAAGAGCAGAAAGAATGGCATAGTTATCTCCATCAATGCCATACGTTTTAAAAATGTTAAGCAGATAGCTTTGTAGTGCTATCGCTATTTGTTGGATAGAGTTTCCATTGTTTCCTAAAAGCTGAATTTGCTGGTGCCTGATGTAGCTGCTGTGGTAGGTATAATGATGCGACAAATACCTTTTGTAATTAAATTCATGAGGGTTTAAGGGAGGAGGAATGAGGTCAGGAAAAGCAGAGATCAATATTTGATCACCGTACTTGATGCTATCGGTTGAAGGGTGCTTTTCAGCATAGATAATTAGATTCCCGGATGAATTTTTCCAGCTACTACCTGTAGCAGTCGCAATAATTTTAGTTGTCCATTTATAACTGTTGGTCTTATTTTCAGGAGCTGTTACAAGCTGAATAATGAAGGAGTCGTTTTCTTGCCTGCCATCTTTGAAAAAATAATCAGAACTATTTTGAGGATCATAAAATTGAGGCAGCCAATACCCAAAACTCAAAAGAGTTACAGCTAAAATCAATCCGTAAATAAACCGGTTCTGATATTTGAGATAAAGCGGTTTGTAGAAAGCTATGAATGCAGAAACTATCAATAAAATGATTACAAGGTAATCGTGGTAGCTACGGTAAAAAGGGAAATACGAAGCAGCCACAATACCCAACACAAAGGGCGCAAGTATGCGCACCAATGGTATGGCATTGAATGTGTACATTTTCAGAGGTACACCTAAGATAATGAAAACAATTGAGTGCTAGGGTTGATGAAAAAAGAGTTTTACGGCTGAAAATCGAAAAATACAAGAATTCAGAATGTGAGCAAGAGAGCGATTATTCGCCTCTGAAAAAGTCTATCGCAGAAAGCTTAATCAAATGGATGTCGCTGTAATAATGGTGCAAAATTTCGGTGTAAGGGTAACCCATCTCAGCCATTTTCATAGCACCTTCTTGTGATAATCCCACACCGTGTCCATATCCCTTTCCGGTAATTAAAACAGAGTCTCCGATTTCCTTCACGCAGAAAAAAGTTGATTTTAAATGGAAATCCTGTCGAACAGTTTTTAATTCAGCCCGGGGCTTAATAGGATGCATAATGTTCATGCGTTCCTGAGGACAGAAATTAAGAATGTAATCAACCTGGTGCTGATTGGTGAGGTCAACATTGTAGTGAGATTTAAAATAGTCCAGCCATTTTGATTTCGGTAGGGTAGTTTCCCAGAGGTAATGAGGCATGTTCAAACTAAAAGAGTCTGGTGTAGATCTTAAATAAGGCACAGGCTTTTGCCACACATCTTCGCTGTTTAGCGTTTCTCCTCCTGAGTTAGAGTGAAACGCTGCTGTAATCAGGTTAATTTCATGATCAACAATAACAATATCCTTGGTCATCTCAACAGCTTGAAGAATAGTGTCATTATCCGTACATAAACTATGGTAAACCTGAGAGTTCACTCTGTCGCAAAGGTTAAAACCTTCATTGCTGTATTTGTACCAGTGTCTCAACGCATAAGTACGACTGATAATCGCCTGAACTTTGTAATATTCTAACGTATGCCCATTTCCTGATTCAGAGCGGACAACACCTCCAAGATAATCGTCAAAATCAGTTTCATTGATCAGTTTTAAGCGATTACCAACAACAGATACATGTAACCAATCAGGGTAAATGCGATTGTTTAAACTAGGCTTATTTGGCTTAATGTTGAAGCTACAATCTTTATCAGCCGGACGTAACTCAACACGGTGGAAATTTCCTAGAGTTTGACTTAGTGTAGCTATCTTAACAAGGTCTCCTGCACTTGAAAATACAACCATGCTGCGCTTGTCTAAATCCATGATTTTCTGACCGTCTGCATAAACTGTATATTCTCCCTTGTGAACAGTAATAATGGTAGAAAGCGGACGCGAATCCCAAAATATACCCACCTTGATGATGTCGTATTTTGGAGTAGCCATTCCTACCTGAATGCAGACTAAAAACAGAAACAAAAACAGGAAGCGCATAAGTTGTCCTAATGAATCCAAAAATAACGATGAAGCGTTTCTTATTTTTTTGTTGATCGCAGAGTTTTCAACATAAGAGTGGCAACATTTTTAGAAGCACCACTTCCTCCTAGCTTTTCACGCAACAAGCGTAAATTGGCTAGTAATTTTTCGCGTTTCTCTCCATTGGGAAGAATGGCATCGAGCTCTTTTTTTAGATTTTGAGGGTTTAGTTCACCCTGAATCAACTCTTTAACCACCTCCTGATCCATAATCAGGTTAACCAACGAGATGTAGTTTACTTTAACGAGTGAACGAGCAATCCAGTATGAAACCCAATTTCCTTTGTAACAAACTACTTCAGGAACATTGAATAAAGCTGTTTCTAGTGTTGCTGTGCCTGAGGTAACCAATGCCGCTGTACTTTGCTGGAGCAGTTCATAAGTCTGACCAAAAATAATTTTGACATTACTTTTTGTTAGAAATGGATCGTAAAATGAAGGATCCTGAGAGGGAGCTCCGGCAATAACAAATTGGTATTCGGGATAGGCCGATGTCGTTGAAAGCATAATCGGTAGCATTGTAGAAATTTCTTGTTTTCTACTTCCCGGAAGCAATGCAACAATGGGTTTATTACTAAGCTGATGTGTGGCGCAAAATGTTTCAAAGGCAGGCTTTTCAGCATTGTAATCCTCAATAGCATCTAATAAAGGATGCCCCACAAAATTAACATCAACATTGTGTTTGGCGTAAAACCCTTTTTCAAAAGGGAGGATTACATACATCTCGTCTACAAACTTCTTGAACTTGTGAACACGGTTTTCTTTCCACGCCCATATTTGCGGACTGATGTAGTAATGCACGTTTAATCCTTCTTCATGTGCCCATTCAGCAATGCGAAGGTTAAATCCGGGATAATCTACCAACACCAATACATCAGGCTGATATTCCTGAATGTCTTGCTTACAAATTTTGAGGTTAGATAAAATAGTACGAAGGTTAAGAAGCACCTCAACAAATCCCATAAAGGCCAAATCTTTATAATGCTTTACCAATTGAGCACCTTCGGCTTTCATTAAATCTCCTCCCCAAACCCTAAAATCAGCACCTTCGTCTTGAAGCTTAATTTGTTTCATTAGGTTAGAAGCGTGCAAATCTCCGGAAGCTTCACCGGCTATGATGTAATATTTCATACGCCCTAGAACTATGGGTTAATAAGAGATGTGTAATAATAGATAACATGACTAAAAACCAAAATCATAGTCATTACAAGGATACCTCTACCAATTTTATCCTGTTCGCGCTTTATCATAAACTGGCGCATCATAATGGCGTTTACAGCAAAAAGGAACAATTGTAGTTTTTCACCCAACGATTCGGTCATTTCTTTATCCATCAATTCGAGTATCTCCTGCCCCAGAAAAAAAAGTCCAACAGGAAGAAGAAGGCCAATGATTAGGCCGGTAAAAAAACTGTCTTCTCTAAGATTCATTAAAATTTATACTTCTTGAGATTGGCTAAAAAATTATAAGCGGTCATATCGTATTGAACAGGAACCACAGAAACATATCCATTTTGAATGGCATGTAAATCTGTATCTTCTCCGGTATCGAAATTTTCAAACTTACCGGTTAGCCAGTAATAAGGATTTCCAGAAGGATCCGTTCTCTTGTCAAATTCTTCTGTCCAATTGGCATCAGCTTGTCGGCACACTTTTATTCCGGCAATAGCATCTAGCGAAAGCTTTGGAATGTTAACATTCAGGCAAACACCCCTTTCCAACCCGTTTTCCAATACTTGTTCTATAATTTTTTCGGCAAACACTTTTGAGGCTTCAAAGTCAGCATCAATACTATGGTCGCACAGCGAGAAGCCGATCGATGGAATCCCCTCAAGGCAGCCTTCAATAGCGGCAGACATTGTTCCTGAATAAATGACATTGGTTGAAGCATTTGAACCATGATTAATACCACTAATTACCAAATCGGGTTTGCGATCCAAAATTTCATTTACAGCCAACTTTACACAATCAACAGGTGTTCCGGTAGTGCTGAAAATCTCAACTCCGTCTTTAGTTGTATGCTGGTTAATGCGCAGCGTAGCGTTAATGGTAATGGCATGCCCCATTCCAGATTGAGGTTTGTCAGGAGCAACAACTATTGTTTTCCCAAATTTTTTGGCAACTTCTGTTAATGCTCTAATTCCAGGAGCCGTAACCCCATCATCATTACAAACTAAAATCAATACATCTTTTTCTTCTGCCATCAGATACAAGTCGTTTAGAATGCGAAAGTAACCAATTTTAACCCCTTCTGATGTGGAAACTTTTCAAACCCTGCATCTTAAAAAAAGGCACGGCCTTTGAATGTAAAACGATCAACAAACACACAATTATGAAGCAACTTATTTTCACACTATCAGTATTGCTCACTACCACCGTTTTATTAGGAAATGATAAAAAAGAAGTAACCTCAACCATTGATGAAGTGATTGTTTATTCTTCAGGGGCAGAGGTTTTTAGAGAAGGAAGTATTACACTAGAGTCAGGTGTGCATGAATTAAAATTTCCGGAACTTTCTCAATACCTTAATCCCAATTCTATTCAAGTAAAAGGCAGAGGAGACTTTACAATCCTTTCTGTAAATCATGGGTATGACTATTTGCGGAATCGTCCGGTTCCTGCATACATTAAAGAGGTGAAAGATTCCATAGAGTGGGCAAAAGAAGAAAACATCAAGTTTGGCAATGAGAAAAGCGCTTATGTAAGCGAGCGTGATTTGGTGTTGAAAAACCAACAGGTTGGAGCACAAAACCAAGGCGTAAGAGCTGAAGACCTAGAACAACTGGCCAATTTTTACCGCAAGCGGTTGATAGAGATCAATAAAAAGATTAGTGACCTTAACCGCAAGGAAAAAGAAATGGCAGAAACCATTGCTAAGCTCAACCAACAATTGAATGAGTGGAATGTAAAGCTTAACCAGCGTTATGGAGAGATTTATGTTACTGTAATGGTAAATGCCAGAACAAATGCAAAATTGGAAGTTCAATACTTGGTAACAGCAGCAGGGTGGACTCCACGCTATAACATTAGAAGCAATGGTGCCGGCAGTGACCTAAAAATAGATTACATGGCAGATGTGCATCAAAATTCGGGAGAAGATTGGAACAGTGTGAAAATGAAAGTTTCTACAGGTTCACCTATGAATAATGCAACTAAGCCCGAAATGCATCCGTGGGTGTTACACTTTATGCAAGACATGAGGTTGAGAGCAGCCTCATATTCAAACAGGGCTTATGCATTGAATGAAGTGACTGTTACAGAAGATGCTGAATCAGTATACAAGGAGGAAAAAATAGCAAAAAGTACCAGTGATTTTACAAATGTTATGGAAGGGCAATTAGCTGTAACGTTTGACATAGCAATTCCTTACACTATCCCTAGTGATGGAAAACAACGAACAGTTAAAGTGCAAGAGTTAACTCTTCCTGCCAAATATGAATACTATGCAGCACCTAAATTAACTCAAAAGGCATTTCTTGTTGGGAAGATCACAGACTGGAATCAGTATAACTTGATGCCAGGTGAAGCAAACATTTTCTTTGAAGGAGGTTTTGTTTCAAAAACATATTTGAATACCTTTACCACGAACGATACACTGAATATAGCACTAGGTCAAGACGACCGAATAAATCTTTCGCGTAAGCGGGTTCATGATTTTAGCAAAGAAAGCTTCGGAAATAAAGTAGAGACTATCGGACTTGAATTACAGGTGAAAAACAACAAGAATGCACCTGTTGAAATAGTCATTCAAGATCAATATCCGATAAGTTCTGATAAAGAAATTAACGTTGAACTAAACCAAAACGGAAATTCTTACGTTAATGATAAAACAGGGTTATTAACATGGAGGTTTACACTCCAACCCGGAGAAATGAAAAAGATGGATTTCACGTATACAGTGAAATATCCTAAAGATAAAAAAGTCAATCTCTAATGTTGGGGTTTAGAGAGTGAAGATGAGGGGCACCAATTATTGGTGTCCCTTTTTATTTTTGCACGATGATAAAAGCGGCAATATTTGACATGGATGGGCTTATTATAGATTCAGAGCCTTTTTGGCGACAAGCCGAAATTTCAAAATTTGGAGAAGTTGGTATCGCATTAACCGAAGAAGATTGTAAGAAAACAATGGGAATGCGTATCAATGAGGTAGTAGCCTATTGGTATGAACGTTTTCCATGGGAAACAATTAGTCAAGAAGAAGTGGTTGTGAATATTGTGAATGAAATGGAGCGACTAATTCGCACCCAAGGAAAAGCATTGCCCGGAGTGATACAAGCACTTGAAATTTGCAAACGAAATGGGTTAAAAATAGCTTTAGCCTCTAGTTCTCAAATGCAGTTAATTAAAGCTACGCTTGAAACATTGTCAATATCGGAATGGTTTGATGTTGTAAGAAGTGCAGAAACGGAATTATATGGTAAACCTCATCCGGCAGTTTTTATGCGAGCTGCTGAAGCTATGAATATAGCTCCTCAACATTGTGTTATTTTTGAAGACTCTTTTCATGGAGTAATTGCCGGTTTGGCAGCGCGTTCGTCTGTTGTTGCCGTGCCCGATGAAAAAGATGTTACAGATCCTCGTTTTAAAGCGGCTACCATTCTACTTTCCTCATTGAATGAATTTACTCAGGAAACCCTTCAGTCATTATGAGTAGTAAGAAAGAGTTTGTTGAAAATCAAAAGTTTAAAAAACCTGCGTTAGATGCTATCCTAGTAGGAATTATGGTATTGTTTGCCTACGGTTATGTGCAACAGGAATTTTTTGGAAAAACATTTGGGACTCAACCTATAGCCAGTAGTGGACTTTTAGGTGGTTTTTTAGTGGTTTTAGTACTGTTTATTTTTGTGAAGATCAACCGACTTACGGTAAAAATAGACGAAGTTGGAATTTACTACCAGGTTTTTCCATTGCCGCTCTCTAAGCGATTTTTTACGTGGGATGAAATAGAGCATTTGAAAATTCGCACCTATGATGCCGCTAAAGAATATGGTGGATATGGTTACAGAAGAGGGCTGTTTAATAAAGGTAGGGCACTAATTTTTGCAGGAAACATTGGCTTAGAGTTTCAGGCAAGAGGGAATACTATTTTACTAGGGACGCAACACTCTAAAGAGTTACAGCAAGTCTTAAGTGAGTTGGGAAAACTCTAATTTTCAGTATAATCGGTTTCAAACTTCTTGATTAAAGACTTTACGTATTTTATTGATTTAATCGTCCATTCTAACCGTAACTGACTTTTATCTTCTTCTTCTAGTTTCCATTGAATTTCTGATTGGTGAAGTCGTTTGGTAAGGTCTTGTAGCATAACAGCAGCTGCCACCGAAACATTGAAACTTTCTGTAAAACCATACATCGGAATGCGTAAAAAAGCATCGGCATGTTGTTGCATATCTTTTGATATTCCAGTTTTTTCGGCACCGAAAACAAAGGCTGAAGGTTTTGAAATGTCGAAATCATGCAAACTATAATCGTTGGTATGAGGAGTCGTGGCTACAATTTGATATCCTTTATCTTTTAAATCGCGAATACAGTCAGTTGTAGCACTTTTACCTTCGTCATAACGGTGTTGAGTCAACCATTTTTCGGCACCTTTGGCAATTGAATGTGCAATTTTCTTGTTGTACTTGCTTTCAATCATATAAACATCCTGAATCCCAAAGCAGTCACAAGTGCGCATAATAGCACCTTCGTTTCGATCAATAAAAACATCTTCTAGGACTACTGCAAAATGGCGCGTTCTGTAGGCCAAAACATCTTCTAGTCTGGCGAAACGTTCGGGAGTTAAATAAGTTTGTAGATATGAGAGGAGTTCTTGTTCTTTTTGAGTCATAATACAAATGCGTACAAAACACTATTTCAATTGAATAGCAATTAGCTTATGATTTTCGGGAATAGTTTGAATAGCGTTGTTAAACGTGTTTAATTGACTGGATAATGCATTTAGTTGAGGTAATCTCTCTAACTCTAAATGAGCTCCGTTGCTATCTAAAG
>CERC01066827.1_pt1 | contig 14297 bp, 12 predicted proteins | sample 530921 | NCBI WGS metagenome assembly CERC01 (sample SAMEA2621099, study PRJEB7988) | marine metagenome | isolation source: saline water (ENVO:00002010), including
AACGATTTTTGTGCTGCAAGGTCTTTAATCAGCTGAGCAATCGCTTTTTCATCATTGATAAAATGATACGTATGCTCCGTATTTTCTATGGTTTGAGCCGTTGGTTCTTCTGCCGTATCAGGCTCTTCTTGTTGTTTTTCTTCTATTGGTTGATCAAACAAACTGGGCTGACCACCATTGGCAACAGTTGCTCCGGCTGTAGAAATTTCTTCTCCTAAATAGCGCTCTGCCATTCTACGAAATTCCAACTCAGTAAACACCTCTTTAAGTGCATCCTTATCGGGATCTTCCAGAATCAATTTTTGGGGCTCAAAGGGCACTTCTACATCGGTAATGATGGTTGCCAACATTTTAGACATGAAGGCTTGCTCTTTGTTGGTTTCTACGTTGATTTTTTGTTTCCCTTTCAGGTCATCAACGTGCTCATAAAGGCCTTCCATACTTCCATAAGCCTTGATGAATTTCTTAGCGGTTTTTTCACCTATTCCGGGAATTCCAGGAATGTTATCGACAGAATCGCCCCACATTCCAAGAATGTCAATTACTTGTTCTACACGCTCTACTTCAAATTTTTCTTGTACCTCTTCAACTCCCCAAATCTGCGGTGGATTGCCCATTCTACCGGGCTTGTACATGAAAATGTTTTCTGAAACTAACTGGGCATAGTCTTTATCTGGCGTCATCATATACGTGACAAAACCTTCTTTTTCGGCCATTTTAGCCAGTGTTCCGATAACATCATCGGCTTCGTAACCGTCTTTCATTAAAATGGGAATTCTGAACCCTTCGCAAATGCGCTTAATGAATGGCACAGAAAGCTTAATATCTTCTGGTGTTTCTTCTCTGTTGGCTTTATACTCGGTATAATCTAACGCTCTATTGGGCGGACTTGGTGGATCAAAAACCACCGCAATGTGTGTAGGTTTTTCTTTCTGAAGGATATCGATCAACGTATTGGTAAAACCAAAAATGGCCGATGTGTTTAACCCTTGTGAGTTGATTCTTGGATTTTTACTGAATGCGAAATATGCACGATAAATCAAGGCATAGGCATCGAGTAAAAACAATTTTTTTTCAGCAATATCTTTAGAAATCATATGTGTAAACCGCTTTGCGTGTAAAGATAAGATTCAGCTCCGAATGAAGCCTCAAACGAGTTTTTAGCGCACAAAAAAAGGAGCTCGTTAAAGCTCCTCTTTTGACAATCTAAAATGCATTTGTTCTGTTATTCTTTCTCCCAAGAAGTTCCTTCTTTAGAGTCTTTTAAAACAATGTTCAGGTTTTGCAAATGGTCTCTGATGCGGTCTGATGTAGCGTAATCTTTACGCTGACGAGCATCTAAACGCAAATCGATAATGGTTTTCATTAATCCATCTACTAATTCATCATCTCCTGAAGCTTGTTGTTCTTCTTTTTCCAGCCCAAGAATGTCGAACACAAAAGCGTTCAGCAATTCTTGAAGCGCTGCTTTATCTGTTGCCGCAATACTTGCTTTTCCGTCTTTAGCAGCTTTAATGAACTTCACGGCTTCAAACAAATGAGCAATAAGGATAGGCGTATTGAAATCGTCATCCATTGCTGCATAGCACTTGCTTTTCCATTCTTCCAAGTCAAATGCTGTAGTTGTTTCTGCCGGTTTCAGCTCTTCCAAATCGTTAAGCGCTCCCATCAAACGGAGATATCCTTTTTCTGCTGCCATTAATGCATCACTTGAAAAATCAAGCGGACTGCGGTAATGTGCCTGCATCATGAAGAAACGCACAACAATAGGAGAAAATGCTTTCTCTAATTTGTCATTGTTCCCAGTGAACAGTTCGTTGGGCAACAGGGTATTTCCTGTTGATTTACTCATACGCGCACCGTTAAGCGTAAGCATGTTGGTATGCATCCAGTATTTTACGGGGTCTTGATGGTTGGCCGCTTTACATTGTGCAATTTCACACTCGTGATGCGGAAATTTCAAGTCCATTCCACCACCATGAATATCGAACGAATCGCCCAGGTATTTTGAGCTCATTACTGAACACTCTAAATGCCATCCTGGAAAACCTACGCTCCATGGAGAATTCCAACGCATAATGTGTGTTGGAGATGCTTTTTTCCACAACGCAAAATCTACCGGACTGCGCTTTTCGCTTTGTCCATCCAGATCTCTTGTTCCGGCCATTAACTCATCAATTTTTCTACCGGATAATTTGCCGTATTCATTGCCAAATTTGGCATTGTATGTTTCTACGTCAAAATAAACCGAACCATTTACCTCATAGGCAAATCCTTCATTGATGATGTCTTGAATCATATCGATTTGTTCAACGATATGACCAGTTGCTGTAGGCTCTATATTGGGCGGAAGGTTGTTGAATTTATCTAAAACTTCGTGAAAATCGAGCGTGTACTTTTGCACAATCTCCATCGGTTCAACGGCTTCTAAACGCGCTTTCTTCGATATTTTATCTTCTCCTTCGTCTGCATCATTTTCAAGGTGACCGGCATCAGTGATGTTACGCACATAGCGCACTTTGTATCCTAAATGCAATAAATACCTGTAAATGAGGTCAAATGAGATGAAGGTTCTACAGTTTCCCAAATGCACATAACTGTATACGGTTGGCCCGCACACATACATCCCTACAAAAGGTGCTTTAATAGGTTCGAACTTTTCTTTCTTGGCAGAAAGTGAGTTGTAAACATGCAAATTGGTGTCCATAGTTTAAATTTTGCGCAAAGATAGCTTTTGGCAATAGCGTTTGAAAGCTAAACTTTAATGTCTGTTTCGATTATTGTTCCCTCATCTGGTTTTTGAAGCATGTCTTCAGGAACTCTTTCTTTAATCAGGTTTGCCAAGTTGTCGATTAAGCGTTTTTTCAAAAACTGACGACTAACTACCAAAGAGACTTCGCGTACGGGTTGTACATCTTTAATCACTTTAATCATATCGTCTTTTTTGGCAGAAATCAGTTTCGCAGCCAACTCAGGAATCAATGTAATTCCATCTTTTACTTCAACAATTCGCTTCAATGATTCGATGGAATGGCTTTCGTACCTGAATTGGTTAGCAAAATCATCTTGAGAGCTCTTCGCACAAATATTAATCACTTGGTTTCTGAAACAGTTACCGTCTTTCAGCAACCACAGATCAGATACCTTTAAATCTGTAGCTGCCAGCTCTTCTTTGTAATACAAAGGGTGGTTTCTGCTAACATACACATAGAACTTCTCGTAATACAACGGTATGGTAATTACACCTTTGGTTTCAATTGGTGTTGCAATAATTCCAGCATCCAACTCACCGTTTTTCAACTTAAAAATCACCTCTTCGGTAATTTCTTCCCTTACGCTTACATTAACTTTTGGGTGCTGTTTGTTGAAATGATTGATGAACAACGGAATAAGGTAAGGAGAGATCGTAGGTATAATTCCCAAGGTTAAATTTCCTTTTACCTCTGTATTGAACTCACTTACAATGTCTGGAATTTTACGCGATTGCTGAATAACTTCGCGTGCTTGTTCTATAATTTGCGCACCTATCTCAGTTGGAATAATTGGCTTGCGCGTCCTGTCGAAAATAACAACGTCCAATTCATTTTCTAAGTTCTTCACCTGAGTGGTTAAAGCCGGCTGGGTTACAAAACATTTGCTGGCGGCTTCAACAAAAGAGCCATAATCTGCTATGGCTACAATGTATTCTAGTTGTACGAGTGTCATGCGACAAAATAACTAAAAATAATCGATTTATAAATGTCTTCAATTTGATTAATACATGATGGAAATGTACCTTTGTTTAAGAATAAAAATATTGCACTATGAGCCAGAAAAATGATATTGATTTTAACGAAGAAAACGTAGCTAAAACCATTGAAGGATTGAATGGTTTATTGGCAGATCTTCAAATGTATTATCAAAATATGCGCGGTTTCCACTGGAACATTCGCGGAGAGCAATTCTTTGAATTACACACTAAATTTGAGGAGTTGTACAATGCAGCAGCATTAAAAATTGATGAAGTAGCTGAGCGTATTCTAACATTGGGCGGTACTCCGCTACACACATTTAGCGACTACATTAGCAACTCATCTATCGAGCCGAAAAAAGACTATAGTGATGCTGCTCCGATTATGGAAAATATTCATGCATCGCACATTCTTTTGTTAAATAAAATGAGAGCTTTGATTAGCATTGCCGGAGAAGGCGATGATGAAGGGACTCAAGATTTGATTGCACCAATGATCTCTGAAATTGAGAAAACCAACTGGATGTTTGGTGCATGGTTAAAACGCTAATAATTCAACCCTTTGTTTTTAAAGCTAAGAAGCGACCTGATTTCGGGTCGCTTTTTTTATGCTTCAGGAATTGTGATCGATTTGATCATTGCTTCTGTTTCTCTAATAAACTCTAGTTTATCAAACTCAGGAGCAAAAACATAACCACTTGCAAGAATGATCTTGTTGTTCTGTTCATCTAGAAAAACCAACGAATACATAGGGCCACCCATAATGTCAACCGTCATTCGCCATAGTCCTCTCATTTCTTTTGCATAATGATTTCTGTAGTCAATTTCTCTCACTAATGGCGGAGCATACTTATAATCCGTTACCATATGTGCTCCTTCTGAAGTACCAATAACATGTGTCCCAATTAGCGAATCTCTTACCGCAAATAAATTTGAATCTGAAAATTGTTCTTGATCTGTATAGTCATAAGAATACACCAATATACCCTGCGAAATTTGGTGCATATAGCCTCCTTTAGGGCGCTCTCGCTCAATGCGTAACCACATGAAGTTAGAGTCAAGTTTGGCGATGCGAACATCTTTTTGGAGCACCATACTAACACCTAATGTTGCTTCAATGGTTTCAACTTCTTTTTGGCTCCCAAACTTGTTGTTACGCTTGATTAAACGATCAATTTCTTTGAGGTTAAAAATCTCTTGAAGGTTGGACTTGTTCTCTTCAAGTAATGTCACCATCGCGTCTTTATCAGGAGCATAAAGTTCTACTACTATTTGATCTTTTGCCCACTGATTTTTTTTCATTTCATAGTTCGCCTTGCCTTGCATTTGAGGATCAATGTGAACACGAACAATGTTTCTAAATGTTTCAAAGACACTGGTAAAATTGGCTTTTTGCACATTAATAACCGTAAACATTGGCTCTTGCTGTGGCAAGCCATATTGAGGCTCCTGATAGACAGCTTTTAATGCGTCTCCAACTCTTCCGTTCCAATCGGGATTGGGAACAACAACCACTACTTCACCAACACTTCCTGAAAAAGCAGGAATCATTTTTTGGCTCGAAGAAGAACATCCTGTTAAAAGAACAACACTGCATATGAATGATAAGAGGTAACGCACCATTTTTATTTCGCTTTTCAAATTTTATTTAACTGCCTGAACCGACAATAACTTTCATTCCTGGTTTTAAATCGCGATAATTCATGTTTCTGTTAAGCTTTTTCAGCTCATCTACAGATATTCCACGTGCTTTAGCAATGTCCCACAAAGTATCTCCTTGCTGAATGGTGTAGTAGACATAATTACCATCCTTAACCACTTTCACTTCTTCTTTCGGCTTTTCTGTTGTAGAAGAGGTCTTTGGCTGAGCGTATGAACCACGTGGATAAATCACTAATTTTTGTCCGGCACGAATGTTATTGTTTCTCAATCCATTCCATGCTCTCAAATTTGATACCGAAACATGATATTGCTGTGCTATTTTTCCTAAATAGTCTCCAGATTTCACTCTGTAAATCACCCTATCTTCAGAAAATTTCTGTGTAAGCTCCTTACCATCATTTTCTTCTTTTGCACTGTTTTCGTAGACAAGTTCTTCGTTTTGCACAAACAAGCCTATTTTCTCGGTAGGCAATACCAGATAATTGGTTTTGTTGCTGTAAGCCGGAATGAATTTCATTTTATACGATGGGTTCAGAAAGCTCAAATAGTCTACTGACTCATCAATAATTTCGGCTATTTCTTCTAAAGAAACCGGCTTGTTAACATGAATGGTATCTACTTCAAAGAAATTGGCTTCTGGAGCTACAGGGTATAAATTGTGAGCTGAAGCATTTTCCATAACATAATTCACCGCGATAAATGCCGGCACATACCCTCTGGTTTCTCTCGGTAAAAAAGGATAAATGTCCCAGTAGTTTCCATCACTGGTTCCGGCACGCCTCATGGCCTTATTCACATTTCCGGGACCACAATTATACGCTGCCAACACTAAATCCCACTTGCCATAGATATCATACAAATATTGCATGTATTTACAGGCTGCATGTGTAGATTTTATCGGATCCATGCGCTCATCCATGTAAGAGTTTTGGTTCAATCCAAACAATTTTCCAGTGCTATACATAAACTGCCACAAACCTGTAGCTCCGGCATGTGAGCGCGCCTGTGGGTTCATTGCTGATTCTACAATTGCCAAGTACTTCATTTCAATCGGAATGTTGTATTGGTCTAAAATCTGTTCAAACAACGGGAAATAATAATGTTTTAGCCCCAACATTCTTGAGGTTTGCTCTCTTCGCTTTACCGTATATAGATTAATGAATGCCTTTACTCTATCGTTGTACACCAAATTAAAAGGAGTCATTGAATCTAACTGGGCAATGTGTTGCTCATAAAAAGCATCATCATAAGCAGGGACACTGTCTTTTGAGAAGTTGAAAATATTCAACTGATCCGTATCCAAAATGCAGACATTGGCTTCGTAATAAGGTGTTTGTGCTAATTTATCGAGCATTTTTAGCACAGGATCATCTTCACGGATAGTTACACTATCTACCTTGGTTTGGTTGGTATCTACCGGATTTGTACTGGCTAAGGCCACAATGGTAGAAAACATGACAACAAGGAAAGTAAGTATTGCTTTTCTCTTCTTCATAAGGAAACGGTTCATTGGCAAAGTCATAAAATTATTATTTGTCTGCCTGCACATTTAACACAGGTGAAAAGAGCTTTGAACAAATGCCTGTTCAACAATCTTTTTAAGCTTTTTCCATTAAGTTGTTAGCAAACTCCAACAACGCTTTTTCTTCAAACTTATTGGCTGTAAGCTGTATACCTAAAGGCAAGTTTGAAGAGTGTTTTCCCAGGGGTAATGAAATAGAGGGTACTCCGGCTAGGTTGGCATGTACAGTAAAAATATCTTCGAGATACATGGCTACAGGATCTCCGCTTTTTGCGCCAAATTCAAATGCCGGATTAGGTGTTGTTGGCGTAAGCATAAAATCATACTCACTAAAAATAGCTTTTGTTTGATCCTGAATTAGTCTTCTTACTTTTTGTGCCTTGGTATAGTATGCATCATAATACCCTGCACTTAGCACAAATGTTCCTAACATAATTCTACGTTTTACTTCTTGTCCGAAGCCTTCTGAACGAGAATCAACGTAAGTTGAAGTTACATCATGAGCATTTTCACTACGGTAGCCATAGTGTACACCATCGTAACGCGAAAGGTTGGATGAAGCCTCTGCATTACTGATTACGTAATAAGTTGGTACTAATTTATCGAGTAACGGCAGGCTCACTTCTTCTACTGTATGGCCTTCGTCTTTTAATTTCTGAATGTAAGAAAGTGTTAGTTCTTTTATTTCAGCATCGATGTGCTCGTTTTCTATTGCTTCTTTGATGTAAGCAATGCGCTTTGGAGCAGTAGACACTGACAACTCGCCCATAGCAGGAACTTCTGTTTTGGATGCTGTAGAGTCGTACCCATCGGCACCTGCCATAATTTCCAATAGCAAAGCCGCATCTTGCACACTGTGCGTCATGGGGCCTATCTGGTCTAATGAAGAACCATATGCAATTAATCCCCAACGCGAAATTCTTCCGTAAGTAGGTTTCAATCCTACAACACCGCAAAATGCTGCTGGTTGACGAATTGATCCTCCGGTATCAGACCCTAATGTGGCTAAACACAGGTCTGCAGCCACTGCTGCTGCACTTCCTCCTGAGCTTCCTCCGGGAACACACTTTTCATTGTGCGGGTTTAAAACAGCACCGTATGCCGATTTTTCGTTGGAACTCCCCATTGCAAATTCATCGCAATTGAGACGACCTATGATGATGGCATCTTCTGCTAACAAACGCTCTACTACAGTAGCATTGTAAAGCGATTTAAACCCTTTAAGTATCTTGCTTGAAGCAGATACATGATGGTCTTTATAACAAATGTTGTCTTTTATTCCGATAACCATTCCTGCTAATCTACCGGCTTCATTTGCAGCTATTTTAGCATCAACTTTTTTAGCCTGCTCAATAGCTGTTGTATCAAATGTTTCCAGAAAAGCATTGAGGTGCTTTTTTTCTTCAATGTTCTTTAAATAGCCTTGTGTAAGCTCTAAACATGAAATTGCGCCTGTACTAAGATCGGCCTGTACTTCTTGAAGTGAACGGTATGATTTGAACATGGAACCTTTGACGAATTAGTCGTTCGATTTTTTGTTTTCCTCTTCTACTTTTTTCTTGCCTTCGCCTTCTTTCGATGCATTCTTGAACTCTTTAATGCCTTCGCCAAGACCTTTCATCAATTGAGGAATTTTTCGACCTCCGAATAGCAACAATACAATGATCACAATAATGATCCACTCTGGTCCTCCGGGAAGTCCGATTAAAAAGATACTGTTCATAATTATCAACTAATAAAATTGTTGCAAAAATACAATAAAGGCGGCTGGTATATGGAATTTATATGAGGAATCTGTTAACGGGCATTGTAGAGCCAATATTCCGGATTGATGAGGTCAAAACTTTTACGCAATTCAAATTGAACTTCTGTTTTGTTATTGCTGGTCATTACCGTACCAATCTTTTGTTTTGTTGCTACTTTATCGCCTTGTTTAACATACACTTCATCTAATTTTGCATACACTGAAATGTAATCTCCATGGCGTACCATAACGGCTTTTCCTGAACCAGGTATAAGAAAAATAGCAGAAACTTCTCCTTCAAAAACAGCCCTCACAGGAGCTCCTTTTCGGGTGCTGATGGTTACTCCGTTATTTTTTGTTTTTACCTCTTTTAATACCTCGTGTGAGTTGATTCCAAAACGAGAAACAATAACCCCTTCTTCAACCGGCCAAGGTAGTTTCCCTTTGTTGGCCGCAAAATTACTAGCCAATGCTTTTGCTTCAGGTGTTAACACAAACTTCTCTGATTTGCTGCTCCCTTTGGCCATTTTTTCCATCTCAGCTTTGATAATTTCATCAATGGCTTTCTGCAGGGCCTGACGCTCTTTCTCTTTCTTTTTAATCTCTGCTCTTAGGTCGCGCTCTTTATCTTGTAGCTCTGAGAATACTTTATTTTGCTCGGTTTTTTCAACGGCTAGATTCATCCGCTCAAGATCTTCATTGCCGTAAAGCTTTTCTTTCTCTTGCCGCTGAACGGTTAGCTCTTGATTTTTTGCTTTTAAGTCTTCTTCTTTTCTTCTAATGGCTTCTGCCTGCTCTTTTCTGTAATCTGAATATTGCTGAAGGTAGCGTACTCTTTTGTATGCCTGGTTGAAATCATCTGCCGCAAAAACAAACATTAACCGATCGAGGTTATTGCGCGTTTTATAAGCAAACCGTATCATTTCTGCATACTCGTCTTTAAGGGTTTCAATATCTTGCTCTAACTGATCGATTTTACCTTCGTTCTCCTTCACCTTTTTGTCGATGAGGCTAATTTCATTTTTGATGGTTGCAATCAGCTCCTCACGCTCTTTGATTTTTTTGTTGAGGATAACCAGTTGGTTGAGTGATGCTTTTTTGTTCGCTGTAGTTTCTTTGAGTAGTTTGTTCTTGTACTCAATGTCTTTTTTGAGGTTTTCTTTTTTCTTTTCGTACTCTTCTTTGGTTTGGGCAGAAGCCAATAATCCTATTCCTACAAAGAGCGCAATAAGCAAGCTATAAGCAAAAGATTTATTTGGAAATAGGTTCATATTTCGAAGGTATGGTAAAAGGAAAACTTAACGACTCTTCAATACTAATCTTTTGAAATTCTACTTCTGCTTCGCCATGTTGATTGGCTTGTATAACAGCTTTTAAGACTTGTGCTACATTGTTCTTTTCAAGCGGTTCAAATTTAGAATACAAGAACGTGGCAGATTGGTTAGACTTCAAATCCAACACCGACATTTTAGCCACTCTAAAGTTAGACGGATCTACCCAACTGCTATAGAAAATATCGTCATCAAAACGATCAGGCTTTTCTTCCAATTTCTTGAGTTTTCGCTTGTTAACGCTACTCAACATATAATGCTCTTTGGTATTTGACCGCTTAATATTTTCTAAGGAATCCAATCCCAGAGGGTTACCAAGCAAAATGTCTTGCAATGCACCAAAATCAAGTGTTACATTGAGTTTTTTATTGAGAAAATCGAATTTCCCTTTAAAGTATGATTTCTCTGACCGGTTGATTAAAAATACAGAGTCTGGAGTTGCCAGCAAACGAGCTGCTTCATAACCATAAGCACTTACAGAAATCCAAATAATGCTATCGCGCTGCATGCGAATATTAGCTTTAAATGAATTGGATGTGTTGCCACTTTGAAAACGTGCATTGGCACGCATGCTTACATAAGATGGCTCAAAACGATTGCTATCTACTGCTTTCAATAGCTCTTGTGTGCGAATATTTTCTGGTTTCTTGCTCGGTATAACTGCTCTTTGCTTACAGGATGAAGCCAAAAACATCAGCACCACAATTCCAATAAGAAGTTTCCTAAAAAACAAACTCATGTATTTACTCTAGTATCTTTCGTTGTTGAATCTTTTCTTTCAGCCCTTCGTTTTCTTCCAGCTTAAAAGCCTCTTGCCATTTTGCCACAGCTTCTTCTACGCGATTAAGTTTATACAGTATATCGCCATAATGCTCAACCACTTCACCACTTTCTTTTCCTCCGTATAAATAGGCTTTATCAATCATTTCTAGTGCCTTGTCAAAACGATCCATTCTGTACAATACCCATGCATAGGTATCAAGATAAGACGGAGAGTTAGGACTGGTCAAAAGGCATTTTTCAATCATTGTTTTTGCCTTCTCTAACTGTTCGTTATTTAGACTAAGGAAATAGGCATAGTTGTTTAACACATAGGTATTTGAAGGATCAATACTCAATGCTTTGTCGTAATTGATGTATGATTGTTGGTACTTTTTAAGTTGATGATAGGTATCTCCCAAATTGGCATAAAACTGCACTTCAAGGGCAGGGTTATTGACCACCAAGCTTTTTCCTTGTTCAAGTGCCAAGACAGCCTTATCGTAATCTTCTAGCTGTAAATTGGCAATGCCATTGTAGAGATAAACTACAGGTTGAGAAGGAAATAACTCCATGGCTTTTTCGCTGTGTGCGGCCAAAGAATCATAATCATTTAATTGGGCATCAATAAACAACATCTCGTTCCAAACCATATAGCGTGAGTTGTCTAACGCTATTGATTTCACAAACATTTCGCGGGCTTCTTTATAGCGGTTGTCACGATTATAGATATCTCCATAAAGCGCAAACCCTTTTGCTTCTTCGGGATGTGTTGTAACAATTGAATCACAGAGGTCGTAAACCAATGCATTCAAGGTTTCGTCTACTGCCGAATTTTCATAAAAAGAAAGAATAACCTGCACCTTGGTATCAATGTCTAATGTTTCATTGCCAAATGCATTGCGCAATGCTTTGTGTGCTTTTTCTACTTCTCCACCTTCAAAGTAATATTCAGAAAGTGATAACTCAACCAAAGGATTGTCCGGATCTATTTTTTTAAGCTTTTCGTATGTTTCAATGGCTTTCTCTTTTTCACCTATTGACTTGTACAAGCTGGCCAGTTCTCCGTAATATTTTGTTGAGTTCGGATAATATTCGATAAGCTTTTCTACCTCTTTTACGGCTGACTCATTATCATTTAAATTGAGGTATATTTTTTCTTTTTGAAGACTGATTTCTTCGGTGATGCCCATTTTTTCTTCAATCAGATCATAAACCTTAACCGCTTGTTTTAATTGATCTGAAAAAATGAGATTATTGGCCCAATTGTAATAGTATTCTAATTGGTCTGGATTATTTTTTGCCAACTTCTCATAATCGATTGCAGCCTCGGCATTTTCGCCCATTTCATCTAAAAGGTAAGCTTTGTAAGACAGGTACCACATGTTTTCAGGCGCTACCTCAACAGCTTTTTCTACATATTCTAGTGCTGCTGCTTTACCATTTTGTACCTCATAAATTTGTGCTAGTTCATAAAGAGTAGCTCCATCCAGAGGGTTCATTTTATAGCAGCGTTCAAAATATACCTGCGCTTTTTCAATGTCTCCGGTTATTTTAAACCGATTAGCATTGATAAAGGTGTTGGTAAACTTGATGCTATCGCTCTCTGTTTTTAATTTCCCTACCGGGTCTTGGCCGTCTTTTTTTTGAGCCGTAGCCTCAGAAGACTTACACGATACAAATAAGGCCGTTAGTGCTATAACGACCAAAAAAGGGAATGCGTTTTTAATTTTCTGTTGTATAATCTCCAATACTTGCAATTTTTTGCCCATGATCTAACTTCACGAAGTTACCAATCATTGAGTTTGTAAGGTTAACATTCTTTAACGAGGTATTCGCATATACAATGCTGTTTTCTATAACGCTATTGCTTATGGTCGTATTGGAATGAATTGAAACATGCGGACCAATTATTGATTTTTCAATGACTACATTTTCGCCAATGTAACAAGGTTCTATTATCACAGCCTGATTGACCTTTGCTGATGTGGCAATCAACGCTGTGTTGCGGTTAAATTCCAAGACACGTTGATTGGTTTCAACCGTAGCATTTTTATTTCCGCAGTCTAGCCACTCTTCTACTTCTCCGGGAGCAAAACGTAACCCTTTTTCTGTCATGTTTTTCAGCGCATCCGGAAGCTGATATTCTCCCCCTTTAATAATGTTATTGTCTATGAGGTATTGTAACTCTTGCTTTAGGTTGGCTCCATCTTTAAAATAGTAAATACCAATCATAGCAAGGTCTGAAACAAACTCTTTGGGCTTTTCTACAAAATCAGTGATTTCCCCTGATTCATTAAGCTTAACAACGCCAAAAGCACTCGGATCTTCAATTTGCTTTACCCAAAGAATTCCGTCCTTTTCTGCATCTAGCGTAAAATCTGCTTTAAAAAGGGTATCTGCAAAGGCAACTATTACATTTCCTTCCAATGCACTTTCTGCACACAAAATGGCATGTGCTGTTCCAAGTGGGTCGTGTTGATAACAAATGGTTCCTTTTGCTCCTAGGTTCTCTGCCACTTTAACCAGCTCTTCTTCAACTTGTTTTCCAAAAGATGGACCTATAATGAATGCTACTTCGTCTATTGCCTGATCACAAACTTTTGCAATATCTTCTACCAAACGTTGAACAATTGGCTTTCCTGCAATAGGAAGCAATGGTTTCGGAGTCATTAAAGTATGAGGGCGCATGCGTTTCCCCATCCCTGCCATCGGAACAATTATTTTCATCGGTCTTTTCTTTCCTTCTAAAATTTGTTTGCCAAAAGTAAAACTTAATGTGTATGAAGCCCAACCATGTGCACACTGATCTGTAGTTTTGAAAAAAACCGATTTTCATGAACATTAAGATTACTCCTTTACACTTGATTGGGGAAAATGAGCGCGGAGCTACTTTTGATTTTTCTACCCGAAAAACCGGTGATTTTTTATTTGCATCAAGAAACGCGGGAAGCATTAGTGGAAATCATTACCACAAGGGGCTTTCTTCATCAAAGAACCCCGAGATACTTTTACTTACTTCTGGCGAAGCTGTGCTTTTTGCACAAACATTGGATGGTAAAGAAACGTTTGAAGAAACGCTTAAAGCGCCTGTTAAGGTTGAAATTGGCACGTACATTATCCACACTATCAAAGCAACAACAGACATTTCTTTCGTTGAATTTAATTCTCTGGAAGAACACAAGAAAGACACCTTCTACCCAAAAGATCAAGGGTAAGGTCTAGTTGCTTGCGCAGAAGAAGGATTTTCTCCTTCAGAACCTGATTTTGACGATTTTTCTGTAGCATCAACTTCAGCAGAAGAGCCTGCTACTTCATCATCAAACAACATATCATCATACATTCCTTTCTTGCTACCTCCTTTGATTAAAGACCAAGTCATAATTAAACTGGTAGAAAGAATAACGTACAATAAAATACCTGAATCAAATTCTGGTATCTGAAGGTTAGAGGGAATGTTGAAAAATAGCAGAATGGTAATCAGTCCGCGAGGAGCAATATAGATCTGCGGATCGATGTCTTTACGCTCCACTGCTTTTATGATAATTA
>CERC01066819.1_pt1 | contig 14241 bp, 10 predicted proteins | sample 530921 | NCBI WGS metagenome assembly CERC01 (sample SAMEA2621099, study PRJEB7988) | marine metagenome | isolation source: saline water (ENVO:00002010), including
AAAAATTAATTTGTATCAAATACAAGATAATTCATATCTAATATTAGTATCATTACTATTTTTTTATAAAAAGTTGATAATTTTACATTAATATGGATAATATTGGTATAAAATTAATAAAATGAGCAAATCTAAAGCCTTAAAAAAATTAAAAAAAGTTTTTGGATACGAAAGTTTTAGACCTAATCAATATGAAATAATTAAAAATATTTTAGATAAAAAAGATACTATAGCGGTATTACCAACAGGTTATGGTAAAAGTCTATGTTTTCAATTACCCCCTCTTTTATCTAAACAATTAGCAATAGTAATAAGTCCCCTTATAGCATTAATGAGTGATCAACAATCAATTCTTGAAAAATTAGGAATTAAAAGTTGTTGTTATAATTCATCTTTAGGATCAGTTGGAGAAATGGAAATTGAAGAAAAACTATTAAATGGTGAATATGATATACTTTATATTACACCTGAATCATTACATAAATCATATGGTTTTATTCAAGAAGTGTATGAAACTAGAGGTATTTGTGTTTTCGCAATTGATGAAGCTCATTGTGTAAGTTCATATGGTTTTGATTTCCGTCCGAAATACCGTGATATATATAAAATTAAAGAATATATAGGAGATACACCTGTATTAGCAATAACAGCAACTGCAACAGATAAAGTTATTATGGATATTGAAAAAACTATGAAAATGAAGAACCCTTATAAAATAAAAGCTAGTTTTGATAGACCTAATTTAGGATTAAATATTCAAATGTTACAACGTGATTATGTTTCACAAATTAATCAAATAATTAAACCACCGTGTATTATCTATTGTATTACTAAAAAAGAAACTGGAAAATTAGCAGAAGAATTAGATAATGCTGTAGCTTATCATGCTGGTTTATCATCTAAAGTTCGTGAAAAAAATCAAAAAAAATTTATGGATGGTGATTATGATACGATTGTAGCTACTATTGCTTTTGGTATGGGAATTAATAAACCAGATATCCGTACAGTGATACATTTTGGTTGTCCTCAAAATATTGAAAGTTATTATCAAGAAATTGGTCGTGCTGGTCGTGATCAAGAATCATCTAATTGTTATCTTTTCTATGGTGCTAAAGATTTTGTAATACAACGACGTTTTATAGACAGTATTAAAAATAATCAATACAGATTAGTAAGATCAAATCTTCTTGGTATTATGAGTAATTATGTATACACAACTGATTGTAGAAGAAAAATATTATTAAAATACTTTGGTGAAGAATATAAAATGGAAAATTGTAAAAAATGTGATAATTGTGTTAATATAAAAAAAGATATAGATGAAGAATTAATTGATGATGTCAAAATAATCGTATCTCAAGTTTATGAAACACAAAAAGATTATAAATTCACTTTTGGTATGTCAACATTGACTTTAATTCTTAAAGGTTCTAAAAGTAAAAAGATTAAGGATTGGATGAAAAAATTATCTCATTATGGATCGATGAAAAGTATGAAAGATACTGATATTAAAGAATTAATTAAAAAAAGTATCGAATATAGATATCTTATTAATTCTGAAGTTAAAGAAGGAGTTCATGTGGTGAAATGTACTAAAGGAGGACTAAAATTAATCACATCTTAATTTATAAAAATTGATTTTAAATTTTATATTAATATTATTTATTTATAATAAATTTAATGTATGTTAAAAAAAAATATTCAATTCCATATGATTTATTAGAAAAAAGTAATTCTTATTTCCATAATGATTTTTTACAAGATATTACTAATGACCCAAGTTGCACAAAATTATTATTTTATATGGGAAAAAATAAAAAAGAAAATGAATTAATAGGTTATTGTATATATAGACATATCGATAAAAAACTTTTTTTGTATATTTTGTTTGTAGAATCAAAATTAAGAAAATGTGGATATGGTAAAATGATTTTAAATTATTTAGAGAAAGTATGTAAACATATAATAGTTCCTACTTTAAATAGTGCTGTTAATTTTTATAAATCTAATGGATTTTCTGAAACTTTGAAATATCGATATATTTCTAAAATAATAATTGAAGATGGTATTGTATTGGAAAAGAAAAATGATTAATATAAAATGCATTTTATAGTTATAGATTGTGAAACTACAGGTCTAGTCAAAACTATTAATGAGGAATATCCTATATATTCTGATGAATGGAAATACAAATTTGCTCGTATGATACAATTCTCATGGTATCGTACAACATGTTTTGAAAACTTATCTATTAATAAAGTTAATGATTATTATAGAAAAATAACAGATGATGATTATTTTAGAATCTTTAATCATAAATTTCATGGAATAACTAATAAGATATGTAATGAAAAAGGTATTGAAATCAAAATTATTATTGATAAATTTATAAATGATTTAGAAAAAAGTGATATAATAGTAGGATATAATGTAAAATTCGATTTAGCAATATTAAAATATGAATTATATAAATTAGATAGAATTGATTTAATCGAAAAAATAAATAACTTTGAAAATAATAATAAAATATTATGTTTGTGTAAGATGGGTAAATTACAAATGGAAATAGAAAACTACCCTAAATTTACTACTTTTTATAAATATAAATTTGGTATAGATCCTAAAAATTGTCATAATTCAAAATATGATACTTTTTATACAACTAAATTATTAAAACGTTGTATAAAAGATAAGATAAAAGATAATCTAAAAATTACTAATTTAACATTTTCTTTATAGAAATATAAATTATTTTATCATGTAATTCATATAATAAATGAGTGGTCGAACGGTTAAGATAACTAGAAAAAGACAATTTATTAATTTTTTCAGAAGATCTAGTAAAAATAATCCAATCACTAATACACGTATTATTATCGCTCCAAGAGAATTTTCCAATAGGAGAAGAAGAGAAAATGGTTTTGTTTTTAGGGGAAGAGATTTTAGAAATGTTTCTATATGGATTGGTAATAATGTAACTATTACAGGGGTTGCTAATAATAGAGTTTCTGTTGGTCAAGGTTCTGCTTTATTATATTTAAATTATAATAATATACGTACTTTCTGGAATGTTGATGGTAATAATACAATTATTCAGAATTTAATATTTAGATGTAGAAAACCTAATAGAGCTAGAAATACACGTACATTAAGACAACCATTATTTGGTAAAAATGTAAAAGGAACATTTATTAATGTTGATATTGAAAATGCAGTTTTTAAAACTGGTCGTAGTGGAATTTTAGGAGACGTATTTTCGGGTACTGTTGATAGATGTAATGTTACTAATTGTAAAATTCAAGATAGGAGAAATGCTTGTGGATTATTTGAAGAAGCTAATCCTAATGAATCTAGTTTCTTTTCAAATATAATTATGAATGTTGATTTTAATGGACGAAGACAACCAGGACGAGCTTCTATATGTAATCAAATTAGATTAAATAATACTTCCTTTCCAAAACCTTTACCTAGCATTATTCCTGTCCCTAATAATTTTGTTACATTGAGAAATGTTGGTGTTTATTTGAACCAAGTTCCTAGAAGAGGATCTGGATTAGTTGATACTATCTCTAATAATTCTTATGTTTTATTCTCTGAGTGTTTTGTTAATGCAGGTACAACTAATACACCTCTACTTGTTAATAATATTATTTCTACACCAGATGAAAATATATTTAACTTTGATTTATTTAGAATTGGTAATCCTATATTTCCACAAGCTCCAGGAAATTCTTTCGGATCTTCTGTTGATATGAGTACTGATGGTACTTTTATTATAATTGGTCAACCTGAAGCAACTACAACCCCCTCAGGAAGAGCTTATGTTTTCAGATTTGATCAAGGTTCTAATGATTGGGTACTTAGAGGTACAGTACAATCAAATTCAAATGAACCATCATTTGGTAGAGTTGTATCTATTTCAGGTAATGGAGAATTTATTGCAGTTGTTGCAGTTAGACCTGGAAATGCTTCTGGAACTGGAGGAGGTGGTGGTAGTGGACCAGGTGGTGGTAGTGGTGGTAGTGGTGGTAGTGGACCAGGTGGTAGTGGTGGTAGTGGACCAGGTGGTGGAAGTGGTGGTAGTGGTGGAAGTGGTGGAAGTGGTGGTAGTGGACCAGGTGGTGGTAGTGGAGGATCAGGAGGTGGAAGTGGTGGACCAGGACAACCTCAAGCAATTGTTATTGATACATTTAGATGGAATGGGACAAATTATGTATTATATGGTACTAAATTAACAATAGATGAAGATGCTATGTCAGGAGCAGATCCATTAATGACTCTTTCTATTTCTGACGATGGTGGATCATTAGTATTTGGTGATCCATCTTATAAATCACCATTGTTAGGAAATCCAGGAGATACACCAGGAATTATAACAACTTATAGAATAAATGATATTAATAATCCCACGTTCTGGACTAATCCAGGTCAACGTGTAGGATTTAATGATGATACTAGATTAGGTATAACTGTATTAAGTAGAGACGGTACAACAAATATTCGAACTAATAGATCTACAGCCACTCCACTTGTAACTAATGAAATAGTTGTAGGAGTATATAATGGTTTTGAATGGGGTATAGTAGATACAATAACTGAAAATGATGGAACTTTAAAATTAGGTACTGCATGTGATGCAAATGTAGATGGTTCAACATTTGTTGTAGCTGGTGAAGGTTTTGGAGTTGGTTCAAACCAAGTAGGTTTCAGAGTTTATGATTTTGATGGTGTGACAGCAACACAAAGAGGAGGAGATGTAATTACTCCTGGATTCGGTGATTTACTTGCAATTCAAGCAAAAAATAAAATAAAAATAAATGATGATGGTGATTTAATATCTGTAACTGCTAAAGATAATAGTGGTTTTAAAATTAATACATTTATATATGTTTGGAATGGTACATCATGGTCATTAGAAGAAACAATTGACTTCCAAAGATTTAACCAAGCTTCAGTCGATACAACTACTGATTTAAGTATGAGTACTGATGGTCGTGTAATAGTTATGGGTTCAGGTAATACAAATTTACCAGGAGAAGTTCAAATTGTAAATATTTTACAATCTAAATTCTTTATTCCAGCTACAAATCCAGTTGTAATTATTGAAAATACATATACTGTTACTGATAATGCAGATCCTGACTCAACATTACTTCAAAATATTAATGGTGGTACTGTACAAATTAAAAATGTTTATGCCGATGGTGATGCGGTTTATTCATTAATTGATAATGTAGAAGGTGATTCTAATGTTACTATCACAGATTCATTTGCTAAAGGAGGATTTATTACAACTGATAATAATGAAAATTTCTCAAATATATCAGGTGGTGATGGAACTTCAACAGAATCATTAGCCACAGGACTTCCACCTACTTGGGATCCAAATATTTGGGGATTAGGTTCTGGAGGTGATGATAATCGTCCTTTATTAATTCCATTTACTAATGAAGAAATCTTCAGTGGAAGTTATACAGGATTTAGAAGTGAAACTATTATTGAAAGAGAAGAATTCCCTGCAATTGATGAAACTGGAAGATCATTCTTAAAAGCTCTATTTGTTTCATCATCTATTGATAATGATGATTGAATAATAAATAAAATAAAAAATAAATTATAATAACGGTAGTAAGTTTTGTGGTAATGTTGGTAATATATCATATACAACTTGCTCTCTACTATAAATTTTTAAACCTTCTGCAGTTGTGTACATATTATCTAAATATGAAATTGTATTTAGATAATAACTACTTATCAAATCTATCGGGGTAGTCTTAATTATAATAATATCCTCTAATTTTGGATCTACTAAATTATTCCATGGAATATAATTTACTAATATATTTGAAATGATTGGAATAGTATTCATACCTACTAATTCATTTTTTGATACTAAAATTTTATATTTATAATTATCTTTTGACATTCCTTCAAGAAAATACATTGTTTGAGAAGTTTTTTCTAACCCTAATATCTGTTCTTTTACTGCAAATTCTGAAATATCAATTATATTAATTAATTTATAACTCCCATAAATCATTTTTGATACATTATTAAATTGTAACAAATATAAATTTAGATTATTTAAAAGTTCATAACCATTTTTCTTTACTACATAACTATTTATATAACTATTTTTAATCGCTTCAAATATATTTTCCTCTGTATCATCGAAAAAATACATATCAGATTTTTTACATTTCTCAAGTTCCATAATTTTATCCAAATATTGAACTTTTTGTTGTGGCCAATCTAACCGAGATAAATGTTCTCTATCAATCGCACCATATATTTCAATGAAATACTCTAATAATTCTACTTTTTCTAAGTATTTTTTAACAATTTCCTCAATACCTCTTGTTACTATATACAGTTTGTGAGATTTTGATAAAACATCTAAAACCTTTTTTAATTTATCTAGATTTGTGAAATAATTAACATCTAGTGATGGTGAACCTTTGCTATGTACGCTTGTTAAAGTTTTATCAAAATCAAAACAAATAATGTAATTAATAGTTTTTTCCGACATGATTCAAAACTTATATAATTATATTTCAAAAGTTTGGAATAAAATTAATATTCAATTTTTATTATGTAAAGTTAAGAAGAGTAACATTTTTGTATGATAATATTGTAATTTACTATTTTCAATTTTGAATTTTTTTACTATTGGTTCATATTTCATTATTTTTGATTCTATATCTATTCTTTTTCTTCCATATAACTTATGTATATTTTTTTTTAAACTATCTAATGATGATAAATTAATATAACTTAGTAAGGCATAATTCATACCACTATTTAGTGATAATATAATATTCCAATCATATTCTTCTTTTAATAATTCTTCTACCACCATACAATCTATTTTTTTTGAAATTGTATCCAAATTTGTATGCATATCAATTATTAAATCTCTATTATTTATGATTCGGTATATATTAATATTATTAATAAGTTCAATTACTTTTTTTCCATTATAAAATTTAAAGTTTAAGAAATTATATATTCTTTCATTAATAAATTTATTCAATACAAATTTTATCATAGTTTGATTATTAATCTTTTGAAATGGTAATAATTTTAATGTGAAAATTTGATATATTTCATTATCATTTAACCCAGTTAGTTTATTTGCTTTTTTAAACCGGTCATATAAATTAAATAAATTATTATTTAATGTAGAACTTTTACATATGTATGTATAAAATAATTTATCAAAATGGTTAGATACTTTTTCGATATTTGTGTAATTACTATAGGTCTCTATCCGACAAACAATATCATTTAATGATTTAAATGTGTCCAATTCAAACTTTAATGAATGATAAATATTTATATCGTCCCAATAATTATCATCACATAAATCATCAATAGTTTCTATAAATTTTTTCTCTCTTTCATTCATATCTTGTTTTATATCAACTTCACATTTTATATTTTTTGGTATTTTATTAAGTTCTATGTCATTTTTTATATTTTTAACCATCATTCTAATACCACTTACAATATACATGCTATATATCTTCGCATAATTATCCAAATATTCATATATCGATTTTATTGTATTTGAATAATCTTTTATTATTCTATCTTTATTATCACATTTATTTAATATTATTATTAAATTAATTATTTTACCATTGTTTATTTTATCTAATATATTTGTACATACTATTTTTAAAAGTTGTTTTTCCTTCTTTTTTTTGAAACTTTCAATTGACATAACATAAATAATTATATCCTCATCATCTAATATTTTGCTTATATTATTTTTACATAATACAGGGTAATCTGAAATTATTGAATTATTATTATCAAATGTTAATTTTTCACATGTATTTTTTTTTAAAGAAATTGGAGATAAGTATTTTTTTAATATTACATTTGTAATAGTGGATTTACCAATTGATACCATTCCACCAATTATTCCAATATTAACCATATATTAATCGAATTTATTATAATATTCAAAAATAAATTCAGGTATTAATACTGATTATCATAAAAAAATTGAAAATATGATTTATTAGTCTATCCATGCATTTACATTTATATCTCTTCACAATCTCATTAGCTACATACAAACATACTCTCGTTCATCTTGCTAACCATGGCTTCTGCTGATGCATCAATTCTTCCCAACAATTTGGTTTTGCACCCCAGTGATGCTATGTTTGATTTCGTTAATAATCAAGAATTAATTATGGAATCCGGTTTCCAATTTGAAGAATTGACTTCTGTAGCTATGGATGCCGAAGTCTTAGTCAACAAAGCCGCTGAGGCATCTGAGGCATATCACAATTTGCCAGACTATACAACAACAAACGTACTTATAGCTTATCAAGATTACATGCTGGAAAAATACGACGAATTGAGATCTGCGATGGATCAGGCAAAAAGATTGTCATTTGACTGGAACGTACCTAGTTACCACGCATTTGTTGCATCCATACATTTTCATGCTGGTCCCGACTATGTAGTATGGTTGCAGGAGATGATTTTTTTAGAAAAAAAGAATTAACCAATCAAGAAATGAAAAACAAAAATATTACTAATATTCTTGTCTTTCATAATTTAGATTAAAAAAAATTGAATAATAAATATTCTGTTGCAACTATTAAATAAGGAATATCATATTGTATCTCGAACAATTCTCTTATTCAAAACATACAAACATAACTATGGCTTCTACTACTAATACTACTAATGATACTACTTCAGCAGAAGAAACAAAGATTCTTGATCTTAAAGTTGCAATCACAAACTTCCTAACAGATCAAGAAACCCGAGCAGGTCAAACACTGATCTATCTATCTGATGACGTACATATGGTGAGTAGTTATGTAGAGATGGTGGTTGATGCTTCAAATACATTCCATAATTTGCCTTCTAATGCTACAATACAAGAGAAGTTTGATGCAAATCTGGAAATTTTGAAGCGGAGTTCACTATTGCATTATAGCTTGTGTTTGGTACGACAGTCATCATGGGAATGGGATGTTCCTGCATACCATACACTAGTTGCATCTGCACACCATGAAGCAGGATCAGATTATGTAGATGGTTTGCGACATCCACATTATCACTCTATATTGCGAGATTGTCCTACGCATTTGCCTCTATATACATCTTTTGAAGGGTAAAATAGATCACGAAAAAATTATTATTAATATTCTTGTGATTTAAAAATATTATTTTTTTTTATAATAAAAATTGATTTAATTATAATTACCATAAAAAAAATTATATATTAATCTAATGTCATTTATAAAATATCAATCTATCGAAAAAAAACTCAAAGATGAAATAGTATTAAATCATAAAGAATGGATAGCTACCGAAAAAATTCATGGTACTAATTTTTCATTTCATATATTAAATGACGAAATAAAATGTGGTAAAAGATCTGGATTTATCGATAAAAAAGAAAATTTTTATAATTACCAAAATATACTAGAAAAGTATCGTAATAAACTATTTGAATTATTTAATTTTTACAATAAAAAATATAAAAATCTTAATATGGTTATAATTTATGGAGAGTATTTTGGTGGATGGTATCCTGCAAAAGATTATAACTATTCTGATACTATTAAATGTGAAGGGAAACCTATTCAAAAAGGGGTTTATTATCATTATGAAAAAGAATTTATTGCATTTGATGTAACTATAGAATATGATAATTTAATATTAGAACTTCCATTTGCAGAATTTAAAGATACTCTTCCCAAATTTGGTTTTAAAGTAGTTCCTATATTAGTTTCTGGAAATTATACCGATGTTATGAAAATTGATTTAGAAGTTAATTCAATTATTCCTGATTTATATTCTCTTCATTTATCGCCTGATAAAATGAATATAATTGAAGGGGTTGTGATTCGTCCTTTAAATTTTACTTCATCAGAAACAAAACTTAAAATTAAAAGTGGTAAATTTTCAGAAGTTTCAAATAAAAATAAACCAAATATATTTGGTTATATAAATAAAAATAGATTTAATGCTGTTAAATCAAAATTTAAAGAAAATGAAAGTAAAGAAGTTTTATGGAATGAATTTAAAAATGATGTTATTAAAGATTATGAAAAAGATACTAATAAAAAAGTTACATTCTGGAAAAATATAGAAGCGACAGTCCAAACTAAATTTGATAAGTTTTTTTATTAAAAATTTGATAAGTTTTTTTATTAAAAATTGATATATATATATACTAGCTATCTATGTATGAGTTATAATATTTACTAATAATGAGTCTTTCTAAACTAGAAAGTTATACAAAGCTATTATGCTTTCTAATGAAGCAAAAAAAAGAAAAATGGTTATATGAAATTATTTTAGATAAAATATCTGAAAATGCTTTTTATGATATAGATTTAAGTAATGTTTCAATTGATATTTTGCTTCGTATTGGAAAATTTATGAAAAGTTCATTTTATATTTTAGTTGATGATAAAATGGTAAAGTTTACGTTTTGGGAATATTTAGATGATATTTCTAAAAAACATATTCATACACAAGATTGTGGAAAATGTTGTTTTCACCAAGAATCTTTGATTTGTCATTTAGTTCTTTCGATGTTAAATGCTATATCATATTCAACTGTAGGTAAGTATACATCTGATGAAATTTTTTACATTGGAGTTTGTGGTTTATTACATGATATTGGAAAATATATTTGTGGTTTTAGAACTGATGATCATACATTATTCCCATTTCATGGGGCTTATGGTGCAGGTTTACTAATCCGTACTTGGAATTCTAGTTTTGATATACCACAAGATATATGGGAAGCTATTTGTCGAACTATTTCAGTTCATATGTGTGGTATGCATGAAACGGATAAAAAATTATATACTACAGAAGTCAAATGGGATCTTTACAAATTTGAAAATGATATTGTAAAAAGATTTTTAGTACCTTTAAGTTTTGCTGATAAGTTTTCAGGTTTTCCAGAAGAGAAATTTGCATATGACCAATATTTTTTTTTAGAAAGTAGAGTTGATTTGATAAAACATATTAATAAAGAGATTATTATATCTAATTTCAAACAAAAATATGGGTTTAGAGGTGTATTAATTTCAATTTGTGGGTCTTCAGCATCTGGTAAATCTACAATCTCTAAAAAAATTATTGAAACTTTGTTAGAAAATGGTTCAACTGAAGAATCTATCGAATATATTTCAAGAGATAATATTAGAAAAGAAATAACAAAAAACCATATGATAAAAGCAAGTATTACAAATTTTGAAAGTATGAACTACAAGGAAATTTACGATTATTCTATGGAAAATAACTTAGGCTTTGAAATTAATCAATTAATGATGCAAAAAATTGGGAATTTTCTAAAAAATGATAAAATTGTAATAGTAGATACTGTTATGACTCGTTATGAAACATATAATTCTATATTAAATGATTCGTCAAAATACGCTTTTAAAATCACAATTGATTGTATCCGAAATAAACCTATCGAGATGAAAGATGCAGACAGGTTATCATTAACTCTTCCAAAACAAAAAAAGTTATTTGGAAATACTGATAAATGGAATTGGTTTGGCGGAAAAATTACTAAAAATCAAGCTAGGTTTTTATCAACTGCACCAACTGTTTATGCTGATGGTTTTGAAAATAAATTTTATGATAAATCAAAACCACATTTAAGATTTCAAGTTTCATGGAATAATGGATTTTCATCATTAAAACATATCTTGAAATATATCCCTAAACTTTCAAAATATGATAAAACTACTCTAGAACTAGAAGATTCTATGAATATGATTGAACTAGCTAAATTTCTTGGTTTCAAGGGATTACGTAGTAAATTAGCTGGTTTCGCATATTATGTTAGAGAACAAACGTATAGTGAAGAATCAGTATATAATGTAATTTTAATCAAATATTTTGATTATTGTAAATTATGGAGACCTAAATGGGCCCGTCAAGGTCGAGGACTAGTACTAGCAGAATCTAAAGAAGATGGTTCTATTATTTGTTTAAAAAGTTTATTACAACGTGGTGCTGAAGTAATTACTGGTTTACATTTATCTGAAGGTATTGAAAAAACCGAAACTTACAATCCAAATAAATTAGAAATTTATGATGATGAACAGAAAAAAGTTATCCAGAAACTTGATTATAAATCATTTGGTGTAGATGGTAATATAGAAATGTATTTAACTGGAAAAGTAGATGGTTCTCTATGTGGCGTAACTTTGTATCCAAAATCTGCAAAATCTTATGATATTGTTATAAATATTATTAATAATGAATTTGAATATGCAAAAAAGATTTATGAAGATGATAAAAATGAACAAAATTTGAAAAATTATCAAAGCTTAGAATTTGCAAAAACTTTTATTGATAAAGCTATTGAATTAGATTTACCATTTATTCCACTTATTAGTTCTCAAGGAACTTTTAGATTGGGAGATCTTATGCATGGTTATACTATTACTGCTATTTTGACAGGTTTATTTAAAATTCCTATCCAAGAAATTGATCATACTGATAAACCTATTAATGCATTTAATCCATATATTAATGATTTTATGAACGTTTTGTTTAAATTTTATGATAATATGGAAGATATATATAAAAATAGCACAATGTCATTATCTTTTGAAACAGTTTGTCCTAAAAGAACTTGTGCTTGGAGTGTTGTACATACTGAATTAGCTGTATCTTATGATATCGGTAGATTTAGTTTTTTAGGTGTATCAGTATTAATTGGTGAAACGATAGGTATATTTTTACCTCATTTTGATAGTAAATTATCTAAAGCAATTCAAACAGCTAGTTTTTCAGAACCTGTATATTGGAAATTTTCACACGCTGACCAAATTTGTGATATATTCGGGGCTATTTCTACAGTTATTAGTAGTGATATTACAATTGATGAATTTTGGGATAATTACCCACCTCTCAATAATATAAATACTCGCGACGAATGGATATTTGATTACGAAGGATTTGTATCATATACAGTATTAGAAGATGGTACATATGATTACGCTAAGATGAAGACAATTGAATACTATTTCTCACATAAATTTCACATTAAAAATATACCTAAATTATTAAATCTTATTCCAGAAGCTCAAGAAAGATTCCCATTGGCAAAAGCTGTTAATGAATTTTTTACAGATTTAGATAAAAAAATGATAACAATAGTAAATAATTTATTTTTACATATTAAAAACATTGAAGATGAATTAAAAGTTGAATTAAATGAGAAACAACTTAAAAGTTATATGAAAAATAAATCTTGTAACAAACATGGTGTATGTTATCGTATTCTTTTGGCTAATACAGATGGTTGGAAAGATAAAGTATATGATATATATTCTGCGATATTTACAAGTTTAAATGAAAATAAAATTTGTAGTATTCAAAGTAGTTCTAAAGAATTAATATTTTATGTAGAACCATGGAAAAAACAATGGAAAGATTTGCTATCTAAAATTATTAAAGATGGATTAAATGAATTGAAAACTTCTCAAATTAATAAACAATCAAAAATATTTAATGAATTGTTTGCATTAGTTATATGTTAATTTATTATTGAAACTTAATTAAAAATTGAAAATATAAATTATTACTCTAACCAGTTCATAATATTAATACTAATTATATCTTTTACTAACATTATCTTTCACATTTTTTTTTACTAACTATTTACTTTTTCATTTTGTCAATATGACTGATCATTATCATTATCAAGTAATGTCAGTGATTATGCGTCATCGTATCGCCCTAGGTAATAGTGCTTATTCACTTCGGAATATTTTTAATGAACATTCAAAATATGAATCAACATATGAACTCTATAGAATGTCATCATCAGATATTTTAAATGAATTTTATTGGCTCAATGATTTTTTTTTTGAAGAAGGAAAGAATGATTATATACAACATAATTCTGTTTCAAATATGATAGAGTTTGTAGAAGAACATCCACGAAAGTGTATTGCTTTAAAAGTTATGTTATCATACTTTAGAGATTGCTGGGGATTTCTAATGGAAAGTTATAATGCTGGATATGACTACCAACAAGATATTGAGTCTGATAATGCTTCTGAAGTTGTGCCTGAAAATGCTCCTGAAATTATGCCTGAAAATACACCTGAAATTATGCCTGAAAATACACCTGAAATTATGCCTGAAAATACTCCTGAAGTTGTGCCTGAAAATGCTCCTGAAGTTGTGCCTGAAAATGCTCCTGAAGTTGTGCATGAGAATGCT
>CERC01000249.1_pt1 | contig 14231 bp, 9 predicted proteins | sample 530921 | NCBI WGS metagenome assembly CERC01 (sample SAMEA2621099, study PRJEB7988) | marine metagenome | isolation source: saline water (ENVO:00002010), including
TTCAATCCACCCTCAGCCGTTTGCACTAAGCTGATACCGTCGTTAGCATTTCTGTTTGCTTGTCTCATACCTCTGATTTGTCCACGCATAGTCTCTGAAATTGCAAGACCAGCAGCATCGTCGGCAGATTTGTTGATTCTTGATCCACTAGACAATTGAGCCATTGATTCACCCATTTTAGACTGACTGCTCATTAAGTTTCTTTGTCCATTGATCGACGCAACGTTAGTTGAAATTCTTAAACCCATTTTAATTCTCCTTCATAGCTTTTTTCCTTCCGTGAAGATTAATTATGAATTCCGTCTCATAAAAATTATTTCTTCTTGAACAAATTTTGGCCCATCCAAAACTGCTCATAAACTTTTACTTAGGAAGGGCAGAGCCCTTCCTTAAATTTATTATCCTAATAATTGCAATGCCAATTGAGATGATTGAGAGGCCTGCGCTAGTGTTGCAGTGGCAGCTTGTAACAATACATTGTTCTTCGCTAAATCTGCAGAAGCGGCGGCTACATCAGTATCTCTAATTCGAGAGTTTGCAGCACTCATGTTTTCTTCAGCTACACCCAAATTATTGATTGTAGATTGAAGTCTGTTTTGGATCGCACCCAAGTTAGAACGATTTGAGTTCACTCGAACTTGCGCTTCGTCTAACTGCTGTAGAGCTGTTTGCGCACCATCTTTAGAACTAAAATCAATTCCAGCAATTCCAAGGGCATCGATTGTTGCAGAGTTTTTGCCTGCTTCAAATGCGATACGATCTTGTTCTGGGTTGTTAAATAATCCAACTTGAAATTCGTAAGTAGGAGTCGATCCATCGAGTAGGGAAGTGTCACCCCATTTCGTTGTCTTGGCGATCCTTTGAATTTCGTCTTTTAACTGCATTACTTCTTTGTTGATAAAAGATCTTTCTCTATCTCCCACAGTGTCGGAAGCGGCTTGCATTCCTAACTCACGAAGACGGATGATCATATTTCCGATTTCATTTAGCCCACCTTCAGCGGTTTGCACTAAAGATAAACCATCGTTGGCATTTCTGTTTGCTTGTCTCATTCCACGAATGTGTCCACGCATGGTTTCAGAGATTGCTAGACCGGCGGCATCATCAGCTGCTTTGTTGATGCGGCTACCACTTGATAACTGTGCCAAACTTCTGTTCATAACCATTTGGCTTTTCGATAAATTTCTATGCCCATTAATAGCGGCAATGTTCGTCGAGATACGTAATCCCATAGTTCTATCCTCCGTTGATTTTCATAACACCCTCCTTAGGTTTCTAGCTTTCCTTTATAGCTAGATGGCATCCGAGCCTTTTAAAAATAGTTTTGCTCTCAATCCAAGAGCTCCTTGTGTAAACAGGAATTCATTTTCCCCTTTTCACATCAAGCTCTTCGACCTTTACAGAAACTTCTGAACAGCCTTTTGGTCTAGAAAATGGAAACTTTTGCCTAATTCTTTGATAGTCTCTAGACCAATGTAGGAGTAAAATTTCCTCCCTTAGCGAAAAGTCGAGGAAAAGCGTTTTAGCATGAAACAGTTTTTTCGCAGAGCAGTTCTGGCCAAAAAAACTTTTAAGGAATACAATGTTTTTTAAGTGAGGAGAAATCTCTTTGAACCAGGATTGGCAAACAATTTTATTCTATATAATAGTGCTTGGTTTCATGCTACTCACTTTTTTTGTTGTTCGTCGCTTACTCCAGACGAAGAAAAAGCTAGACCATGTAACTGCAAGCTTGGAAACCAGCGAAAAATACAAAGAGTCCTGTTTTTTTGAGTATGAAGGGCAAAATCTCTACTACGAATTCAGTAAAAATACTTTGGCCGAGGAGTGCATAGTTTTTATTCATGGAATTGGGGCTTCGAGCTATAGCTTTCGTTTTATGGACGACTACTTTAAAGACTCTTATTCAATATTAAAGCTAGACCTTTTAGGCTTTGGCAAAAGTAGCAAAGACCCAAAGATAGATCTAAGTGCCGCCTTTCACGCCAAAGTGATTAATGCATTGATTGAGGATTTAAAGATCAAAAAGCCAATTTTAGTTGGCAGCTCTATGGGTGGAGCGATTAGCTTATACTTAGCAAAATTCTACCCCAATAGTTTTTCAAAGGTGATCGCTATGACACCAGCCATTGCTTTAAAAAGATTGCGATTTTTTCATCTCGCTACCTTTCAAGGGCTGGCAAAAGGCATTGGTACTCGTTTAGTCAACCGAGAGTTTATCCGCAGACAATTAAATAATGTAATGAATGATAAATCCAAGATTACGGAAGAGGTCATTGATCGTTATTATGAACCATACCACCAAGACGTAGATGCTATGTTATGTCTTCTGCATTCAGCGCAATTGATGAGAGATCAAAACTCATGGAATGAATTGAAAGAAGTCTCAGCCAAAGTTCTGTTACTTTGGGGGGAGAATGACAAGGTTACACCGATCCGGCATAAGTTTCGATTTCATAAGCATTTTCCTGATTGGCAAATTAAGGTTCATCCAGAGGCAGGTCATCATATTCATGAAGATGACCCAGAATGGGTTGCCCAATCCATTTTGAAGTTTATAAAGAGCCAATAAAATTATCCAAGGCTGAGGCTTGACAGATTTCAGAATGACACCAGATTAATAAGGTAGAACTTAGGTAGTGAGCTATCCTAAGTATTTGAAATGAGGTGAGAAAATGAATATTGATAAATACACTCAAAAGAGTCGAGAACTACTGCAGGCAGCCGTGCAATTGGCAGAAAGTAAAGGCCATCCTCACGTAGAAATCGAACATTTTTACTATGAATTATTAAATCAAAAAGACAGCTTTTTGGGACAGACCATAATAGATGCTGGCGCAGATTTTCGCGCTATGAAAAACGACCTTCTTCGAAAGATAGAATCTCGTCCAGAAGTTAGCGGTTCCAATGCACAGGTGGGCTTGAGTCCTCATTTGGCAAAGCTACTCACTGAGGCTGAAAAAGAAGCGCATAGAATGAAAGACAGTTTCATCTCTGTAGAACATTTTATTCTAGCGGGATTTTCTGGCGTTAGTCAGGCTATGAAAGAATTGTTTGCAAAACACAAGCTAGATAAAACAAAGTTTGAAGCAGCGGTAGAGAAAATTCGAAACGGTCGAGGCGTTCACTCTGCAAATCCAGAAGAAGCTTATGAGGCATTGAGTAAATATGGTAGAGACCTAACCGAGTTGGCAGAGGCGGGAAAATTAGATCCTGTAATTGGGCGTGACGAAGAGATCCGTCGAGTGGTGCAGGTTTTATCTCGTCGTACCAAAAACAACCCGGTTTTAATCGGAGAACCTGGTGTAGGTAAAACAGCCATCGCTGAAGGTTTAGCATTAAGGATTGTCCAAGGCGATGTACCAGACACTTTAAAAGATAAAAAAATTATCACTCTTGATTTAGGCTCTTTGGTTGCCGGGGCAAAGTTCCATGGGCAATTTGAAGAACGATTAAAGGCAGTGATACATGAAGTGGTATCAGCTGATGGCGAAATCGTTTTGTTTATCGATGAGCTTCACACATTGGTTGGCGCAGGAAAAACCGAAGGTGCGATGGATGCGGGGCAATTGTTAAAACCAGCCTTAGCCCGTGGTGAGCTTCGTTGTATTGGCGCGACCACATTAGATGAATATCGCAAGTACATTGAAAAAGACAAAGCTTTAGAGAGACGGTTTCAAACGGTACAGGTAAATGAACCAAGTGTTGAAGATACGATTTCTATTCTAAGAGGAATTAAAGAAAAGTACGAAATTCATCACGGAGTTCGTATTACTGACGCTGCTTTAGTGGCGGCTGCTGAGTTATCAAATCGCTACATTACTTCACGTTTTCTACCTGATAAAGCCATTGATTTAGTGGATGAGGCCGCAAGTAAAGTAAAAATGGAAATTAGTTCTCGTCCTGTAGTGATTGATCAGTTAGAAAGAAAGATCACTCAGTTACAAATTGAAAAAGAGGCTCTTAAAAAGGAAAAAGATTCTCCATCAAAATCTAGATTAGAAAATGTAAATGAAGAGCTGTCTAGTTTAACCAGTGAAAGAGATGAATTAGTCAGTCGCTGGGAAACCGAACGTGGTGGAATTGATTTAGTAAACAGAACAAAGCAAGAACTTGAAGATCTACGTTACGAGATGGAAAAAGCAGAGCGCGAAGGTAAGTTGGAAGTAGCTGCTGAAATTAAATACTCTAAACTACCAGTGGTTGAGAAAAAGTTAAGTCAAGCCCAGGAGCAAGTCCAGCAACGAGAAGAAGGTGAGAGTATGCTTCGTGAAGAAGTGGACTCCGAAGAGATTGCAAGCATTGTATCTAAATGGACAGGAATACCTGTTAATAAAATGCTGCAATCTGAAGTGGATCGTTTATTAAATATGGAAAAATTCCTGGCCGAAAGAGTCGTAGGTCAAGATCACGCTTTGCAAGTTGTGGCGGATGCGGTTCGTAGAGGTCGTGCAGAAATTAGTGATCCTCAGCAACCCATTGGTAGTTTCTTGTTTTTAGGCCCAACAGGAGTTGGTAAAACGGAGACGGCAAAGGCCTTGGCAGAGTTTCTCTTTGATACGGAAGAGGCGGTGATTCGAATCGATATGTCAGAATATATGGAGAAGCACGCCGTAAGTCGTTTGGTTGGAGCCCCTCCAGGCTATGTGGGTTATGATGAAGGTGGTCAACTGACGGAGAGAGTTCGCAGGCGACCATATTCTGTTGTGCTTTTAGATGAAGTAGAAAAGGCGCATCCAGATGTTTTTAATATCTTGCTGCAAGTACTAGATGACGGTCGACTAACAGACGGTCAAGGACGAACGGTTGATTTTAAAAATACAGTTGTGATCATGACTTCAAATGTTGGATCTAGTGCTATTATCGATGAAACAAAATCGGCCGATGAGAAAAAGGCAGAGGTTCGTGAGGCTTTAAAGGCGCATTTTCGTCCTGAGTTTTTAAACCGCTTGGATGAAGTGGTGGACTTTAATCCACTTGATCAAGAAAACCTAAAAGGCATCGTGGATGTTCACCTTGAAGATTTACGAGTAAGATTAGAGAAGAAGCAGATTAAACTTGAACTGAGTGATGAAGTAAAAGCCTACTTGGCTAAAATTGGCTTTGATCCTGTTTATGGCGCTAGGCCTCTAAAACGAGTCATTCAAAAGAACATTCAAAATGAAGTGGCAAAAATGATAATTTCAAGGCAAATCCAAGAGCATTCCACCTTGAAAATTGAGATGAAAGACACGGCATTAAATTTTGAAGTAGTGTAATTAGATTAGAACGAAAAGGCTTTTAGAAATAAAAGCCTTTTTTTTTAGCTAGCTCTTCGATACAACTGATTTTTTGTAAGAGTAGCTAAGTGTATTTCTTATGCACATCAGGCTTTTTTCTATAATTTGCCCCTCATTTCCGCTATGAAATCTATATGAAAAAACAGATTGAAACGAGCTATCGCCCTGACATTGACGGCCTACGAACCATTTCCGTAATTGCTGTTTTTTTGTTCCATCTTTTTCCAGATGTATTTCCTTCGGGCTTTTTGGGTGTCGACTTCTTTTTTGTTATTTCTGGATATTTAATAACTAAAATTATTTTAAGGGAACTGATTGAGCATCAAGCTAAGTTTTCATTTTTAAACTTTTACGCGCGACGGTGCAGGCGCATTCTTCCTTTATTGTTTTTGGTACTATTTGTTACTAACATCTTTGCCTTTTTGTCTTTAGCTGCTACCGATTATTTATCGTTTTTAGAGTCTAGTCAGTATGCTTATTTACAAATATCAAATTTTTTATTTTTACGATCCACAGAGTATTTCTCCGAATCAAATTTAGAGCTGCTACTGCATACTTGGTCTTTAGCGGTAGAAGAACAGTTTTATTTATTTTGGCCGTTGATTTTATATGTTTGTTATCGCTTCCGAAGACGGATTAAGCCTATCATAGTTGTTAGCATCATCTTTCTTTTCAGTTTATTGGCCAGTCAGTGGGCCACTTCGAACGCTCCTCAAGAAGCCTTTTATATGTTTTTATTTCGGGCTTTCGAGTTTTGTGTGGGAGCCTTTCTTTCCTTTGGCTATCAAAAACCTTTTAAAAATCAATTGCACAATGAAATCGCTGCAAGCTTGGGGATCGGGTTTATTGTATTGTCGTTAAGTGGTATTTTTACTAACAGCGAGTATCCAGGGTTTAGAGCTTTATTGCCTTGTGTGGGAGTGGCTTTATTGATTTTTACCGGCGAAAAATCTCATAGATTTTCATTGGTAAATAGGTTTCTAGCAAATCCAGTTTTTGTTAAAATAGGTCTACTTAGCTACGCTATCTATCTCTGGCATTGGCCTGTGATCGAGCTTTATAAATACATTTTTGACAAAACAGAGCTTACACTTTTGTCGGCTTTCTGGATCTTCATAATTAGTGTTATTTTGTCTGTAGTCAGCCATGAATATTTTGAAAAACCAATGCGCTATAAAAAAGATTATGCTGCTTTTTTCCCATTTCTCCCTAAAAAGGTTTTAGGGCGCGAGTCAAACCAAAGAGTTATCCTGGTCAGTGTACTAGTGGCTCTTTTGTTTGTTGGCATAAATTCTTCATTGAAAGCTCTAGGCTCTAGTGACATTCGGATGGCAAAGATAGATATTGAAGGAGAGAAAAGATTAGAGATCAATGAAAGTAACTCTTGTCATTCAATTGACGAGATTGAGCCAAATTATTTTGCTTGTGACACAGGTGATCTGTAGGCTCCTCTAGAGTATCTAATCATAGGTGATTCTCATGTAAGGCATTATTTCTTAGCTCTGCAAGCATTACTTAAGAAAAAACACATTCGCATGAGGGTATTCAGTTACAACAATTGTCCTGCTCTTGCGGGGGATTTTGAGGTAACTGATGAAAATGCAAAAGTGATTAATAAAGACTGTAAAGATTTTCGCAATCGAGTTTTTAAATTCTTAAAAGAAACCCAAGGCATTAAAAAAGTTTTTCTTGCTAACCGTAACTCTCTGTATGTGTCAGAGTCTGAAAGTTCTAAGTTTCAGTACAAGCGCCGACTTGTTTCTGAAGGGAAAGCCATTGGCTGGGAATCCTCAATGGAAACCTTTAAAGAATCGATGCAAAAAACACTTAGGCTTTTAGAAACTAAAGTGGATGAAGTTTATATTTTAGGCGAAGTTCCTAATTTTTATGAGTCCCCGCATGAATGTCTACAGAAGAAGACTTCACTCATAGCACGTGCTCTGAGGCTTTGGACCAATGATGAATTGCAAGCATGTGTTGGCTATGACGAGAATTCATACCAAAGATCTACAGAGAGCTTAAATAGTTTCTTTGAAAGTCTTGGCAATGCATCTACGAAAATACATTTTTTTAATCCCAATGGAGTGTATCCACTAGCTATGCGAGAAACGGATCAAGTCTATTATTTTGATGAAAATCATATGAATTTTAGAGGGGCAAAGCTTTTGCAAAAAGCCTTAGTGAAGCGTTATTTCTCAGAGGTTGAATAACCTCTGAGATTAATTTTATTTAAAGTTTGATATTTAACTTCTTCACCATTTCACGAACAGGATCGTACTGTTTGCTGGTGGCTAGCTTTACTTTATCTACATCTAGCAGCTTTTTAAGAGGGTGATTAGAGTTTTTAGCAGACGAAATGTCTTTTAAGAAAAACATAAAATCATGGGCTACGTTAGGATGTTTTTCGTAAAAATCGTTTCTTACACAGAAAGGATCACTAGGAATAGGTTTAGACACCCAAATGGCTCGCATTTGTTTACCTTTATCAAAAAGGTGAGTCCAAGCTCCGGTCTTTCCTTCTTTGTCTGCGGCAAACATTGCTGCAACTTCAGCCTTTCCATCCTCTAAATCAAGTACTGACTTTTTATGATTTCCACTGAAAATCACTTTAGAGAAACTACTCTGTGGGTCAAGTCCTTGGTCTTTTAAAGCAAGGCTTGGATATAAAAAGCCAGATGTAGAATCTTTGTCTACATATGCAATGCTTTTTCCTTTTATGTCTTTCAATGATTTGATCTCACTGTTTTGTGGAACTACGAGAGATGAAAAGTAGTAGTCGCGGCCTTCCCAAACTTTGCGAAGAAGAACCTTTGCATTTGCTTCTTTTTCTGCGTGAACAAATGTCATGGCCGTAAAAAAGGCAAAATCAACTTTCTTATCCTTCATAGCTTGAACCAAAGATTCATAGTTTTTAGGGATAAAAACTTTTACTGGAATTCCCAGCTCTTTTTGTACCAATTCAGCAAATTCTAGGCCCTTGGCTTTGAACTCATTGCTTGGTCCAGCAGGAATAAAACCGATTGTGATTTGCTCTGGTTTTGCAGCCCAGATGTTCAGGCTAAAGATGGAGCTGATCAGAAGAATTAAAATATTTCTCAATTTAACCTCCGTTGGGAATTAGGAGCAGTTCTCCTAACTCCAGACATTATAGCTACTTGATGCAAAATGTCAAAAAAATGGAAAATACTCCAAGGTGGTGGAAAATAGGCATGAAGCTTTTTCAGGCATAGGCCTGAATAGGGCATGAAAAGGCCATGTTTAGCCGAAATGTATTCTATTCTAAAGCGATATTCTTTGCAGTGTAGTAGACTCTGCGGAAATCGGAGGGACATTTTATGAAAGCTATTTTCATGCTTTGTTTGATTGTATTATTCGCCAAGCTTTCGAAGGCCCAGGTGGAAATGGATAAATTTATTAGCCAGGCCGAAACAGGGCAAGTGATAGCCATTTCTCAAGCTAACTACGATGGTAGTACGTTTTTTTTCGAAGCAATCACCGGGAGTCGTTTTGGACATATTGGCGTAGTTGTTGTCGAACAGGCTAAAAAGCATGGGATGGCAGACAAAGTGTTTGTCTATCATGGCACTCCTCCTTACGCACAAAAGTGGAGCTTGAAGCATTTTTTGGAGAGCTCCATGGATGACAAAGGCCAAGTGAAAGCGAATCTCCTAGAAATGAGAAAGTCCTTAAGCAAGGAACAAAAAATCAATTAACGAAGAATTTGAATCAAATGATCGAGCAAAAGATTCCCTATGATTTTTTTCATGATCCCGTGGATGACCGTATGATGGATTGTAGTGAATTTGTTCATAAAGCTTTTTTGAAAATAGGAATTCAACTAGGGAAAACAGAAACTTTAGCAGACTTAAACCATCGAAGCTTTCAAGGGCTTTTACTTCAAAATTTATCAGAACTACTTGGTGAAAAGATAGAGATGAATCACAAGCTAATTACGCCTTTTTCTATTGTCCTTGATTCTAAGTTAAAAAAGAAAGTTTCTAGCTTAGGAATGAAAGTTCTTTCAGATCAACAAATTTTAGATCAATGGTATAAATCTGGAGCCATGGCGAGTTTGATTCGAAATATAATTCCTGGCAAATATGATCAAAGCGTTTCGGAGATGGAGAAGAAAATGTATTATGATAGTTTTCGGGAGCTTGCTGGTACAGAGGCTTATAAGCTAGGGGCTTGTGGGCTTAGTGCTAAGTAGTTTTTTGGGGATTTGGTTTTGTCTTTTTGGTTTACTCCTCGGTTTTGATCTTTGAATGAGCCGGTCTTTTGAAGCAAGGGTATTATTCGCAGACGGTTTTTTGGCCTTCGGCTCTGGGTTCTTTTTTATTTATGATTTTTTGGTTTACTCCTCGGTTTTGCTCTTTGAATGAGCCGGCCTTCTGAGAAATGTATTTTTTCAGAGGCGCTATTCCGGTCGCAGCCTTCGCTGCTCCCTGCCTTCCTTGGGGCTTGTTGAATCCCATCCATGGGATTCAAAACTCTGAAAAAATACATTTCTCATACAGCCTCTTTCTCACTTCTTTATTTCTAAATCTCGTCGTCTCTATTTTGATTTTGCTGGCGCGGGTGGTGTTGGGCGGCTTTGCCGCCGATGGCTGTTTGAGAGCATTGCTCTCAAAGGTGCTTTTGTTTTTTTATGATGCTTTTTTTAGTTCTTGGGATTTTTCGTAATGAAGGACTCCTGGGCAAAAACCATGTCTACATAGATCGGCAATGCTTTGGATTTTTCCTAGGTCGATTAGGTTTTTAAGGCGATTTAGGCTTAGTTCATTTTCTAGATATTTAGCAGTAGAATGCACTCGCTTCATTAATACCCCCTCAGTAAAGCTATTTATAGAATAGCCTAGAATGGGGATTAATTTGGTCTAGAAATGATTTTGCTTATCAAATACAATTCAACTGAAAATATTTTCAGTTGGTATTCATTTTCCTGAGTAACTTTATTTCTGAGTCTGGCTTAGGTCGAGGAATGCTGATAGGTGAAAGGAATGGGATGGAGTTTCAGTGGGGGCGTTGAGGCAGTATAGTTTAATGTTTGGAAGTCTATGGCTAAGAATGTTTTTATAAATTTAAAACTGAGGTGTTAACTTCTAGTAATACTGTCATCTTTATATCTTTTTAACCTGTCCTAGGGCTAGCTAAATTTCCCACATTCAAAATCATACACTAATTCGAGAGTTCAAAATGAATGCTTTTCAAGTCATATTTATTTGCCCACTAAAGAATAGAAAATATGATTATAATCAACTAGATGACCATTTAGTTTGTGATTAATACTAATTCTTTTTATAATTTTTAAATGAATAAGCTAGGAAAGAATCCGGTCAATGCCTTTGAGGCGCCTAAGAGAACAAAAACTTCAAATTACCCCGAGCCATTTGCCAGTAAAATGTCAGGGAGAACAAAACGTCCCTTAGGAGATCTGTTTGGCATTAACAAATTTGGAGTAAATCTAGCTGAACTTTCCCCTCGATCTGAATCTTCTATTTTACATAAACATTCTAAGCAAGAAGAGTTTATTTTTGTCTTATCAGGTAATCCCACGTTGATTTTAGAAACTAGAAAGATACATTTAAATGCAGGGGACTGTTTCGGCTTTACGCCTGATGGACCAGCCCATAAGCTTATTAATGAAACAGATGAGGTCGTGACTTATATTGAAATAGGTGATCGACCAATTGATGATCTGGTAACTTATCCAAACGATGACCTCGTTGCCAAATTAAATAACCAAGGCAAATGGAGTTTTTTTAAAAAAAATGGCGATGAATATTAATTCACTAGTTTCTTTAGTTGTCATCTATACATAAAAGCCTGTTGTCTCATTTTTTACTATTCAATGTAAAAGGCAGATTTAAATTAAGTATGCCGCGCCATTTTATTCTCCCAAAAAAGCAATAGAAGTGTTTTACGATTTTTTGAGAAAGCTTCGGTATGGTCCTGTTTCAAAAAAAGACTTCGACACTTTGCTGTTGTTTTTTGTTTTTTTCTTTTAAAAAAAGTTTTTGGTTTCAAATGAAAATTTGTTAAAGCTTTTTTCAGTTTTGCGATAAATGCAGGGAATCATCGCAAAGCGGCTTAAACAGTGGGTTTTGCGTCACTTTACCAAAGTCTAGAATACAGATCTTATTGGAAATAGTCTTAAGCCTTTGTTCCAGATAACCCGACTAAAGTTTCGAGACCTTTGAAGGGTCTAAGTTGGGAGAGAATTTTGAAAACAATCTTGTTCACATCTTTAGTAGTACTTTTTGGTTTGCAAAGCTTTGCAGATCCATTAGTAAGTATACAAGTAGAGGCGACCGAGGATCGATGGATTCATTTTCCTGATGGATTTAAGTTGCGTCATGGAATGGAAATCACGCACTTATTAAACCAAAGTCTCTATGAAAATGGTTCTTTTCGAGTTGAGTTACCTCAATCAAATTATGTTGGAATAGGTCTTTCTAGTGTTGTGAATGATTCTGAAATGAAAGAATTGGCACAGAGACTTCCAAATCAAAAACTTACTTATATAGATTCGAAACAAGCGCAAAATGGAATTGCTGCTAATTCTGCTCAAATAATTGTGAGACCTAAAGTTCATACCCTCTTGTACGCTTCGGGAAAGAGAAGTAATCGAGTGGTTTATGGTTTTAGTCCAGATCGTTTGAATCCTTATAATATGGGGATTGATAACGTGTCCAAAGACAATGATTTTACAGCCGCCCAATTTTCGGAAGTTCGCCAATGTAGTAATTTAGACTTCTTCAACGGGCAATTAAAAACTAGAGGTTGGGCCCACAAAAGAGGAAACTTTGGCGCCGATGCAGATGAAGGTTTCAGTTTTGAGATTTTTGGTTTTGGTGTGAGTTTTCGTCAAAAGAAATACTCTGTAAAATTAGGCATAGAATTTGATGTACACATTCCATCCAAAGGCTTCCGTAAAACCTATGACTATGAATTTAAGGCTAGTGGTAAAGACTTGTCCATTGGGGCAAGTTATGCGGGGATTCACTTAGGTTTTGAGACGCAAAGACGTAAAACCATGAGAAACGCTATCGAAGAAAGTCTTCCTAAAATTTTAGAGCAATTGATCGCCGATTTACCAAGCTACATTTGGACGGCAAAATTAGATCAGCTTTGGGACGGGCGATGGATCATTCCAGCTGGCGTATTTGAAGGTATCGAAGAAGGTCAAGTTTTCGAAGCCGCAAATGGAAATCGCTATGTGGTTACGGATGCCATGGAGACAGTTTCAGTGGTTCACTACTTAATTAGTAATCCACAGGCTCCGAGCACAGGGGAAGAGCTTCGCTTTGTTGAAGACTTAAGACTAAGCCCTTGGGGCCAAGGCATTGGCATTCAAAAGGCATTGGCTAATGAAGCGGTAGGCTTTAATACAAAAATTATGTCAGCAAGCTCTACAGAATCGGGAATATTAAAAACAATGAGTGGTGAATTGGAACAAAGCACTGCACCTGAATATGTGGCTAGCAATATCGGAAATTGTGCAGAGAAAAAACACTCATGGTTTGAAAAATTAGTGATGGCAATTATGACTTTCTACGCCCAATGGCGTTTTGAAAATGTCTATGATCAAGAGTTTACAGCGCAGAACCAAATTAAAACTGCTGCTGTAGCTCCACGAGTTGCCTTAATTGGATCAGGAGTTTTTCCGCGAGAAAAAGGCATAGAGCAGTTTATTGATAATACGGGATTTGATTTTATTTCTTGGGACAACCGTCCTTCTGATGATCAAGGTTCTGGGACTGCTGCTGCAAAACTATTAGTAAATGAAACGAACAAAGATTTCTTAATCGTACCAGTAAAAGTCTTCGGACCTTATGGACAAACCCATTCCTCCGCTGTGTATAGCGCAATGGACTGGGTGTCTAAGCGTCAAGACATTGATTTGGTTGTTGTCCCATGGGTACCAGCAGTGGAAAGCTCTGCCTACAAAGAAGGGATTCAGAAAATCATCGACTCAGGAAAGCAAGTTGTGGTTCCTGAAAAAGCAAAAATTCAAGGAGCGGTACTGGCAAGTGCTTCCTCTAAGAAATATAAAACAAAGGGAATTCGTAGTGCGAAGATTCAGTTAGCCGAGGAAGGTGCTGGCGTAATTCAAACTGCGGCAAAAATAATTAATAAGGGACTTTAATAAACGGGACAAACAAGGGGAGAGAGTCATGAAAAAACTCTTAGTGACAATTTTAACATTAGGTTTAGCAACGCCAGCCTTGGCAGAGCGAAATCTAAAGCGACGTGTAGAGCTTAGAAATATCAATAGCCGAGTTTTCAACACTCCGGCGGGTGGAAGTTTTGACTTCGGATTTGCTTTGAATGCAATGATGGCTGTTGAATTAGGGAGTAGTGACTACTTTTTGAACCTTGTAAGTTTTGATATTGAGGACCTAGGCATGAGTGCTGATGGCATTTCATTAGTGATTCCTCCGATGGATGCTTTTGGTAATGAAGTTCCTCAATGTATTTTAGATAGAAAGCAAATTACCATGACTGGAAATGTTACTAGTTTTGAACTTTCAAATTCCACTTCTGTTTCGATCGGCTATAGCCCAAGTGGTGATAGTGGATTTGGAATTGGTGGAAGTTTTAAAATGGAAAAGGCAAAACTTTTTATGGATTTGGGAGCTTATCATAGCTCAGACTTCGTAACTTATGGACCAGTGGGGATTGCTACTGGTGCTCATGAAGCAAAAACTCAAACCACTAGAATTGATCTTAGCTTTTCAAATATCACTCTATCTCCAGAGTTTTTTAAAACCTCTGAGCTTTCAGAGGTCACTCAAAAAGCGGCGAGAAAAGCCTTAGCGACCATTAAAGAGCAAGTAGATGCGAATGAAAACCTTCCTTGGGAAAGTGTAGTGATTAAAGTGGCTGAGCCTAAAATTACAAACCAAGCAGGAAGTTTTGATGGTTTGAAAAAGGATGACCAGCTGGTAG
>CERC01040747.1_pt1 | contig 14000 bp, 13 predicted proteins | sample 530921 | NCBI WGS metagenome assembly CERC01 (sample SAMEA2621099, study PRJEB7988) | marine metagenome | isolation source: saline water (ENVO:00002010), including
TGGTGCCGCAAGGTGTGAGAGTTCGAGTCTCTCCGTCCGCACCATTTTTCTTTCCTCAAGCAATATATTCCCTTATTACCTGTTTCTTATCTGAATGATCTCCAGCTTCACAACGCTAGTATTTGGCGCTTGATAACCGAATTCCTTTCTTGGTTTTATGCCTAAATTGATCTCTTTCTGTTGTGTTCTTTGTTCTATATCTATTTATTTAAATTATTTTGCTTGCAAACTTGACTAATTGGGCCGGTTACCGGAAAATTTCGCGCTTTGATTTTGCTCGGAATAGCCGAGTACTGTGCAGATCAATCGGCGCTAGGTTTTCGTCGGTCTGTTGAAGATTATTGATACAAGCATTTTTCATTTGTGAGGCATTACATGCAAGTTTCCGTTGAAACGACTTCTGGCCTAGAGCGCCTGATGACGATCTCCGTCCCAGCAGAGCGCATCGATCAGGATGTAAACAAACGCATCCAGCAGACAGCACGTACAGCAAAAATCGATGGTTTCCGTCCGGGTAAAGTACCTGTAAAAGTTGTTAAGCAGCGTTACGGTAAAGGTATTCGTGAAGAAGTTTTGGGTCAGGTAGTACAAGAAAGCTTCTACCAAGCTCTTCAGCAGGAAGAGATTAACCCAGCGGGCACTCCTGCAATTGATTTCACTAAAGATGTTGAAGGTGAAAGCCTTGAGTACACAGCTAAATTTGAAGTGTACCCAACTATCGAACTAGCTGACTTCTCTGGCGTTGAGATCGAGAAGAAAAGTGCTGAAGTTAAAGAAGCTGATCTTGATCAGATGATTGAAACATTACGTAAGCAGCAAGCTGACTGGACTGAAGTTGAGCGTGAAGCTGCAGACGGTGATCGTCTAAATATCAATTTCGAAGGTTTCGTTGATGGCGAAGCGTTTGATGGTGGTAAAGGCGAAGGCATGGATCTAGTGTTGGGTTCTAACACAATGATTCCTGGTTTTGAGTCTGGTCTAGTAGGTGCTAAAGCTGGCGCTGAAGTTGAGCTGAACGTAACGTTCCCAGAAACTTACCAAGCTGAAAACCTGCAGGGTAAAGATGCTGTATTTAAAGTAACAGTTGCAACTGTTTCTGAGCAGGTTCTTGCTGAACTGAACGAAGAGTTCTTCGCTAAATTCGGTCTTGAAGAGAAGACTGAAGAAGCATTCCGGGCTGAAGTAAGCAAAAACATGACTCGCGAACTTAATCAGTCGCTTAAAATGAAGCTTAAAGATCAGGTTTTCTCTCAGCTACTTGAAGTGAATGGCATTGAAGTTCCAACTGCTTTAATTGATAGCGAAATCGATAACCTTCGTCGTCAAGCTGTAATGCAGTTTGCTGGTCCTGATTCTGATATGGATCCAAACGCTCTTCCAAAAGAGATGTTTACAGACCAAGCTGATCGTCGCGTTAAAATTGGTTTGTTAATGCAGGAAGTTATCAAGGTTAATGAACTAGAAGCAGACGATGCTCGTGTTACTTCTACGCTTGAAGAGATGGCTGAAACTTACCAGGATCCTCAGCAAGTTATCGATTGGTACATGGGTAACGAAGAGATGCTAGGTCAGATTAAAGGTCTAGTTCTAGAAGAGCAGGTTGTTGATCTTCTTCTTGAGACTGCAAAAGTAGCTGAAGTTGAAGTTAGCTACGAAGAAGCAATCAAGCAAGAGCAGCCAGCAGCATAAGATATTATTCTTAAGCTCTAGCTAGCACTTGAAAAAAACGACAGTACGCTATGCGGCTGTCGTTTTTTTTTCAGGTTTTGAGGGCTAATAATAGATTTTTTACTCGCAAGTTCTAGTAATGCCTAATATATTGGTGATCTATACCTTGGATCAGTCAACTTAACATGGCAAGACCGGTTTCTTAGGTCTAGTTAACGTAGTATTATCCAGAACTTGGTTTAATTTTTTCCGTTTAAGGAGTGATAAATGACGGATTTTGGAAAGGGTGGCACTGATATCCTAAGCAGTCTTGTTCCTATGGTTGTTGAACAATCTGCACGTGGTGAACGGGCCTATGATATCTATTCCCGTCTTTTAAAAGAGCGAGTGATTTTCCTGGTAGGTCCAGTAGAAGATCATATGGCAAACTTAGTAGTTGCTCAGTTACTGTTCTTAGAAGCGGAAAACCCTGATAAAGACATCCACCTTTATATCAATTCACCAGGTGGTTCTGTCACAGCAGGTATGTCTATTTACGACACAATGCAGTTTATTAAGCCCGATGTTAGTACGATGTGTATGGGGCAAGCTGCAAGTATGGGTGCATTCCTGCTTGCAGGTGGTGCAAAAGGTAAGCGTTTTGCATTGCCTAATTCACGAGTCATGATTCATCAGCCGTTAGGTGGTTATCAAGGTCAGGCAACTGATATTGAGATACACACTAAAGAGATTCTTAGTATTCGTAATAAGCTAAATACATTATTGGCTGAACATACGGGGCAAGATCTAGAGACAATTGCTCGTGATACCGATAGAGACAACTTCATGGATCCGTACGCTGCTAAAGATTACGGTTTGATTGATGAAGTATTAGATCGTCGCAACACGGACTGATTAAGCGCTAAAATTGTTACTATACTCAGATAGCTCAGTTTCTTTTTTCAAACTAGGGTTGAAAGTCGAAGCGGTTACAACAATATTGAGTATGAGTCCGAAATAGAATAACGAGGAAGTCGAATGACCGACGAAATCAAAGGTAAAGACGGTGATGATAGCGGTAAGCTACTGTACTGCTCGTTCTGCGGTAAAAGTCAGGATGAAGTACGCAAGCTAATCGCAGGTCCTTCAGTTTTTATCTGTGACGAATGTGTTGATCTTTGTAATGATATCATTCGTGAAGAGATACAGGATGCTGAGCCTCAGGAAGAGAGCGATCATCTACCAACGCCAGAAGAGCTTAGCGCTGCGTTGGATGAATATGTAATTGGTCAGGAAAGGGCCAAGAAAGTATTAGCTGTTGCGGTTTACAATCACTACAAGCGTTTACGTTTTCAGAAAGACAACAAAACAGACGTTGAGTTGGGTAAAAGTAATATTCTACTTATCGGTCCTACCGGTAGTGGTAAAACCTTGCTTGCTCAAACCTTAGCGCGTTTGTTAAATGTGCCTTTCACTATCGCTGATGCAACAACATTAACTGAAGCCGGTTATGTTGGTGAAGATGTAGAAAATATCATTCAGAAGCTTCTTCAGAAGTGCGAGTATGATGTTGAAAAAGCACAGCTAGGTATCGTCTATATCGATGAGATTGATAAAATCTCACGTAAGTCGGATAACCCATCTATCACTCGTGATGTTTCTGGTGAAGGCGTACAGCAAGCACTATTGAAATTGATTGAGGGAACAGTGGCATCTGTTCCGCCTCAGGGCGGTCGTAAGCATCCACAGCAGGAGTTTTTGCAGGTAGATACCTCCAATATCCTGTTTATTTGTGGTGGTGCATTTGCTGGCTTAGAGCAGATCATCCGTGATCGTTCTGAGAAAGGTTCTATCGGTTTTAGCGCAATTGTTAAAGGCAAAGATGAAGAGAAAACTGTTTCTGATAGCCTATTAGAGCTGGAAGCAGAGGATCTGGTTAAATATGGCCTAATCCCTGAATTCGTTGGTCGTCTACCTATGATTGCTACGCTAGGTGAACTAGATGAGCAAGCGTTGATTCAGATCCTAACTGAGCCAAAGAATAGCTTAACTAAACAGTATGCTGCTCTGTTTGACATGGAAGGTGCTGAGGTTGATTTCCGTGACACAGCTTTGGATGCTATTGCTAAGAAAGCCCTAGAGCGTAAAACCGGAGCACGTGGTTTGCGTTCTATCTTGGAGGCGACTTTGCTGGATATTATGTATCAGCTGCCATCTATGGAGAATGTTAGCAAGGTTGTAATCGATGAAGGTGTTATCGAAGGTGATAATGACCCGATTTTGATTTATGAGAATGCTGAGCAAGCGAAAGCGATGCCTGAAGACTGATTACTAATTTAGTGATTCTTTTAAAAGGATAGCTCTGCTATCCTTTTTTTATGCCCGTTTATAATTTGCAGTGGTGTTAAATGACCGAAAGCAGCGATAGTTCCTTTCAAAGCTTAAGTGATGAATTGAAAACTGAGTTCTATACCAGTTTTAAAGAAGCGATGGACGAGTTGGATAATTGTTTTACAACACTTAATTGTCGCTACGATACCGAAACCATTAATGAGATGTTCCGTGCAGTTCATTCGGTTAAAGGTAATTGTCATATGGTGTTCCTTGATCCGATTGCTGATGTTTGTCACAAACTTGAAGATATAGTGCATCAGCTTAGAAAAGGAGACTGCCTTTATACGCCTGCCCAAGGTGAATTTATGACGTTTGTATTTGCTCGATTGGAGCAATTGATTGCGTCGGTTATCTCGGGTGGATCACTTTCCCTAAAAGGTACGCAGGTTCTGTTAGAAGGGGTTGCGCAAGTTTATGAAGCCCCAATGAGTTCACGTGACTCAGTTATTCAGAAAACTCTCGATAGTTTTTCAGGCATATTGTCCAGTAGCGATGATCTAAGCGATAAAGTGTTGGTGCGTCTAGAAAAGCAGGCGCTACGGGGTAGCTTTGATGAGCTTGAATTTATGCGTGAGATCTCGCTTCTCACCCAGGCTAAATCAATACAGCTTCAGGGTAACCGGGATAAGCTGCTTGAGCTTTGCTTAACCGTTAATCAGCATATGCCATTGCCGGTTGATGAAGGGCAGCTTAGCGCAGCTTTTCATTTTCAAATCCTTGGCGCGCGTTTTATCTCTTCTCCTGTTTTTGATGTTACTCCAAACTCACAGCGTTGGGAGCGTGAAAAAGTACAGCAGCAGTTAGAACTTTCAGCAGGCTTTTTACGCTTGGGGGATCGCTGGCTTGAAGCTGCCGAAATGATACAGCAGAGTTTTGAGCGTTATGACGGGCAAGGGCTGATAGGCTTGGAAAAAGATCAAATAGGCAGTGGTGCAATGATTCTATCGCTTATTCGTTTCTACCGGCAGAGTTTTTATAAGCTCAGTAAAGACAATAGGACGAAAATAGCGGTTTCAAAATCTTTAAGCCGTATCAACAGTGAAAAAGGGTACCGCTTTTCGCCACAAGTGGTGGAGGTTTTTAATCAGTTGGTACGTAATGATTTATTAGCTGTAACCTTTTAAGCTTTTAATTCATTAGCTGCAATGTTAGTAAGCTATTGTGTTGAACCTGATGTTTGATATCTAGTGTTAGTTGAAATACTGAAAATAGAACCAAAAAAATGCGCATACAGTTTCCTGATGCGCATTTTTTGTGTCTGAGAGAGTTTATCGGTTTGGTAAAACCGTTTTAAGCTTCTCATTCATTTCCACTAGGCATTTTTCAGTTGCATCCCAGTCTATACATCCATCTGTTACAGAAACGCCGTAAGCAAGCTCAGAAAGGTCCTCAGGGATAGATTGGTTGCCCCAGCCCAGATTACTTTCGATCATTAAGCCAACAATAGACTTGTTGCCTTCAAGGATCTGATTTGCAGCATTGTCAGCAACTAAAGGCTGAATAGCTGGATCTTTATTAGAGTTTTCATGGCTGCAATCGATCATTACATTGTTAGCCAATCCTGCTTTATCAAGCGCTTGTTCGCATAAAGCAACATTCACTGAATCATAGTTAGGCTTACCGCCGCCGCCACGAAGAACAACGTGACCGTATGGGTTGCCTTTCGTATGAACAATGGAAACCTGGCCTTCAGCGTTAATACCTAAGAAACGATGTGGTGCGCTGACTGATTTAAGGGCGTTAGTCGCTACGCTTAAGCCACCGTCTGTACCGTTTTTAAAGCCAACAGCACAAGATAAACCGGAAGACATTTCACGGTGTGTTTGTGACTCAGTTGTACGTGCACCAATAGCAGACCAAGCAATTAGATCTTGCATATACTGTGGAGAAATAGGGTCTAGGGCTTCAGTAGCAAGCGGTAGGCCCATTTCAGAAAGATCTAAAAGGAGTTTGCGCGCAATGTGAAGGCCTTCTTCAATCTCAAATGAGTCATTTAGATGAGGATCGTTAATTAAGCCTTTCCAGCCAACTGTCGTACGTGGTTTTTCAAAATAAACGCGCATGACTAGATATAAAGAATCTTTAACCTGTTCCTGAAGTGCAACGAGTTTTTTACCATACTCAATTGCTGCTTCTGGATCATGGATAGAGCAAGGGCCCACAACTACAAATAAACGAGGGTCTTTTCGATCTAAAATGTCACGAATAACAGATCGACCTTCTAGTACTGCGGCAGCCGCTTTCTCAGAAATCGGCATCTCTGCTTTTAAATCGTCCGGAGAGATTAGGACGGTATTTGATTGAATATTTAAATCGTCAACGCGTGTATCGGTCATTATCACTTTTCCTGCTAGAGAGAGCCTTTTGTCCGTAATTAAGTGTCAGACTTATTAAGCTTTCTTAACTCTTTGTCAATGTGTGGCCTTTTTTACCACAATCCAACTGAGGTTATAAGTATGCAGACGTTCTATTCTGCATCAATTTCACTAACAATTGATCTTTTACGGGATAATAGGCTGATATGTAGAGAATGTTTGGCGTGATACACTTATGTTTTAACTTTTTCCTCTTTATTCAGTGCGTTGCATAGAACTCAATCGCTATTTAATGGTCAATGTATGATTGAGATTGAAATAGAGTGACTATAGGATTTATCAGTGTTTGATTTTTTAAAACGATCCACATGGCAGCATCTTCTTTTTTTAGCACTGTTTGTGTCTGTTCAACCAGCCACCGCAGGCTTATTTGATAAAAGTCCTTATGCCGATGATGGCCCTCTACAAGTAGAAGAGGCCTTTGTATTCGGTCAGCTTCAAGATGGGAATCGTTTAAATTTATACTGGGATATCCCGGATGATTATTATCTTTACCGCGATAGGATAGAACTAAAAGGTACGGATAAGACACTCATATCTAATCGCGTTAATAGCCCGGCTGAGCAGAAAGAGGATCCTTTATTTGGTCAGGTTTGGGTTTATCACAATCGTGCAGATATTAGTTACGATTTGGCGAGCGCAAATGAAGACGTTATTGATGATACGCTAATTGTTACCTATCAAGGTTGCTGGGAGGGTGGTATTTGCTACCCCCCAGTAACTAAAGAGATAAAAGTAGCTGGAATTACTAAGAATGATCTTTCAGATGCTCCGTCCTCATCTACCGAAACCCTAGAACCGATCAAGGTCTACGCTGAGGGCGATGTTGCTGAAGTCAATGCTGCTGGGGATGACTCAATGGGGACAGAATCGAACGAGTCTGCTGGTCCCGTGTCTCTGAGTGAACAGGATCAGTTTGCTCAAATGATCGGTCAGGGCAATTTGTTTGTTATCTTAGGAGCCTTTTTTATAGCCGGATTAGCCTTGTCGTTTACGCCTTGTGTCTTCCCTATGATCCCGATTCTATCGAGTATTATTGCAGGGCAGGGACGTAAGGTTACGGCAGGGAAAGGACTGTTTCTATCTGTTGTCTATGTGTTGGCTGTTTCCATTACATACACTCTGGCCGGGATCTTTGCTGGTTTGTTTGGTGAGAACTTGCAAGCGCTGTTTCAAAATCCTTGGATTATTGGTTCTTTCAGTTTTGTTTTTGTCCTGCTTTCTCTTTCGATGTTTGGTTTTTATGAACTACAGTTACCAAATAGCATTCAAACTAGACTCAGTAAGGCAAGTAACAGTCAAGAAGGTGGTACTGTTGCGGGCGTTGCTATTATGGGTTTTTTGTCGGCATTGATTGTTGGCCCTTGCATGGCTGCACCTTTAGCGGGTGCGCTGATCTATATCGGACAAACAGGCGATCCTGTTCTTGGAGGTAGTGCGCTGTTTAGTATGAGCTTAGGTATGGGGGTTCCTCTTATTCTAGTGGGTACTTCCGCCGGTAAGCTTTTACCCCATGCAGGGCTTTGGATGGGTAAGGTAAAGGCTGTATTTGGTGTGCTGCTCCTCTTATTGGCTATCTGGATGTTAGATAGAATCGTACCTACAGTCGTGACTATGTGGTTAACCGCATTAGTGTTAATCGTTTCGGCTGTATATATGGGTGTCCTCTCCAATGCAGATAAAGCTAAGCCTGCTACGCATATCGCAAAGGGCTTAGGCATTGTTGTATTGCTCTATGCTATCGCGTTAATGGCGGGGGCTTTGGCTGGCGGTAATAGTGTCATCTATCCTCTGAAAGCGTTTGCAGGATCAGGAAGTAATGCGTCTACGCAAAAACTAGCATTTATCAATGTTACTACCCCGGAGCAGCTACAGAGCCAACTAGATGAGGCAAAAGCCAATAATCAACCGGTGATGTTAGATTTTTATGCTGATTGGTGTGTGTCTTGTATCGAGCTTGAAGTTTTTACATTTGCGGATGCGACGGTACAAAGATCGTTAGATCGCTTTAAGGTGATAAAAGTTGATGTCACTAAGAATGATGGTCCTGCTAAAGAGCTGAATCGTTCGTATAACCTAATTGGCCCCCCTGCGCTCATTTTCTATAATGCTGCAGGTGAAATGTTGTCAAATAAGACTTTAATAGGGGTTGTCGGCCCTCAAGATTTTGTTAATCATATAAGTAGTATCTAATTTAAAGTATACGTCAGTGTTAACAACTTAATAAATGCTGATTAATACGTCATGGAATTAGGTAATAATAATGATAAAAAATCTAGGGCCATCAACATGCTGAATAAACCAAGGAATGTAGTTCGACAGGCGGGTTTAACTGTATTTGCGGCAGCCTCGCTTATTGTAATGCCAGTACAAACCGTTATCGCAGGCGATGCTGAAAATGGAAAGGCGCTTTATCATGAAGTAGAGATTGAGCGTACGATTCGAGGTGAGGTTTATACGGATGCTAATTGTGAAACCTGTCATGAGTCATCTCTATATACAAGCGAGTCTAGAAAGGTAACTACCTATGCTAAGTTGGAAGCATTTGTAGAAGGGTGTAATACAAATTTAGATGTGGGCTGGTTTCCAGAAGACGTGGCCGATGTCGCCAGTTACTTAAATACTGAGTTTTATAAATTCGAAAAGTAAGCCCTTCCAATTTTCTGACGTTAATCATCTAAAGCCGCTTATGCGGCTTTTTTAATGCCTCTTTCTTAACTCCTTTTTCTTAATGTCCTTTGGATTATCAATCCTTTGAATGATCAATGTCTTTAATGATCAGTTCGTTTATTGGCAGTGCCTTTTAATCTTGACCATAGAATATCGCTGTCATTCCTAATCCATTGTGAATGATTCTGCTTGCCGAATTTCTAAATGGCTTTTTAGGCCCATTTCTTGCTGAAACTCATATTACCTATTTATTTGTTTTCACGTGTTTTTTGGTGAGCGGAAACTAAATGAACTGAGTTTCCCGATGTTAGATCGGGTTTCTCAGGGCTATTGTTTTTTAAAATATCATCGACACGCGTGCTTCTACGTCAAGTGAGGTGGCCTATCGGGACGATTAATCGAATTACCTAACTCAATAGCGGATAGCTTTTAACGCATCGTTTCATCTTTGTTTTCAAAAAGGTGAGGCTAAGACTGCGTGCTCATATCGTGGCAATTTGTGTCACGTCAGTAAGTAGTCGGTGGCAATCGATTTCCGCACAGTAATTAACTTTCTTTTTTGTTTTTGTCTTAGACAAGAACTGGTTTTTTACGTCTGCAAAAAAATAAAAATGTCATTTACAGATAAATGGCACAGGTTTTTGCACGCTAAAAAAACTGTACTGAATACTATGGAGAGAATAATGATTATTCAAACAAGTAACGTGCAGATGAGTTCTGAACATGAGAAAAAAGAGCAAAGTACGCTTAGTAAATCAATTGATATAAGTACACCTGGTTTTAATTTCTTTGCACAGCTGGAAGAGTCGCAGGCACTTTTTGAAAGAAGCAAAGCAATATCTTTTTCATCAATGACCGGATTAGCTCAGCCTGTTGCCGATAATGCAGACCAATCTAGTAATTCTATTTTGGTTATGACTGAAAACGGGCTTCAATTTAGGACCTCTGAGGAGAGGGTTCAGGTTAATCAAAGCCGTGAAGCCACAAAGCAGAGATTATTTGAGAGCCTAATCAATGCGATCAATCCTAAATACAGGCAGCGTGATGCAGCGGCACCGGTCCAAATTCCTGATCAAAATTACACTGCAGGAGCTGATGCTACAAAAGGGGCTGCGTTAGGTACAGGTGCTGTACCTGTTCAGTTGGAGCCTATTAGGCTTGAAATGTCTTTTAAAGTCACAGAAACCATTGAAGAGTATGAATGCTCTAGCTTTTCCAGTTGTGGCAAAGTAACGACTGCGGATGGCCAAGAGATTGAGTTTGGTCTAAACCTTGAGATGGAGCGCAGTTATTCGGCAACCCGTGAATTTGAAATGACCAAAACAGTTGAATTTACAGACCCTCTGATCATTAATTTTGAAGGCAATTATGCTGATTTGTCTGATGAAAAGTTTGAATTTGATCTAGACGCAGATGGCGATCAGGAGCTTATCAGTTATTTATCGGGCAGTGGTGGAATGCTCGCAATTGATAACAATCAAGATGGTGTGATCAATGATGGTACCGAACTGTTTGGTGCTTTGAGCGGCAATGGTTTTGCAGACTTAGCTCAGTATGATGAAGATGGTAATAATTATATTGATGAGGCGGATTCGGTTTTTGATGATCTGCTTATCTGGAATAAAACTGTAGACGAAGACTCTCTGCAAACCTTAGCTGAGGCGGGTGTTGGGGCGATCTATTTAGGATCAACTGAAACGCCTTTTGATCTTAAAGGTGAAGATAATCAGCACAATGGTCAGGTCCGTTCTAGCGGTTTCTATTTAACTGAATCCGGGGATGTAGGTACTGTGCAGCAAGTTGATATGGTTGTTTAGTAAGATAACTAAGGGGGCGCACTTCAGCCCCCTTAGTTTGTTTCGGGTATAATGTGCTTTTTGCTTATCATGTGGCTGTTTTTGATATGAAATGTTGGATATAGAATGCAGGATATGGAACATCAAAAAGTGAAAAGTGACATCATCCTTATACGTGTTTTACTGGTGGTTTCTGCCGTGCTTTTTGTTATAGGTTTATTTGCACCGATGTTAACAATGAGTAAATTTTATTTCTTTGAAAATTCGTTTTCAATTGTGGGTGGAATTTCCAGTTTATTTCAAGAAGGGCAGTTCTTAATTGCGCTAGTGGTTGCTGTTTTCAGTCTGGTTTTACCGGTGGCTAAAATCGCATTTCTTTTTCGAGTAAGCTTTTCCAAACTTGGCGAAACGATAAAACATAAACGTTTTCTAAGCTTAATGCATGAATATGGGCGTTGGGCTATGTTAGATGTATTTGTTGTCGCAGTGCTGATTATGACTGTTAAACTCGGAGCGGTTGCCTCAATCGAAGTTCACTGGGGATTATATGTTTTTGCCGCGGCGGTTATTCTAATTATGTATTTAACTCACAAAGTGACGAAGTTGTTTGATGTCTACACTGGATGAATTTTACCTAGCTCTAGCAAAGAGAAAGAATTCTTTAACCGTATTTAATCCTTATCGCCAAAGTGAGAATCTAGATAATCTCAAGGTCTATCTAGAGCAGATGTTCGCATTAGAAGGTCCACGGATAATGTTAGTCGGTGAGGCACCTGGTTATAAAGGTGGGCGTTTGACCGGTGTGCCTTTTTCAAGTGGCAAATTGTATGGCGAAATTGATCATCCCTTCTTAAAAGAGATCGCCCCTAAGCTTAGTCTTAATCCAGATACGTTAACCGCTGAAAATACAGCATCAGTTGTATGGCGCTACCTTTCTGATAAGCCGGTGATCCCGCTGTTCTGGAATGCATTTCCATTTCATCCGCACCCATCACGGATTCAGAAAAAGAACCGTGGGCCTTCTGTTGCAGAAATTAAAGAGGGGGCGTTCTATCTGACTGAATTAGTTAAAGCTTTTAATCCGAGTGTTGTGGCTGGATTAGGGCGGGCAGGCACTGCATGTGCACAACGCGTATTGCCAGAGTCTGAGATCCGTTATATCAGACATCCATCTTATGGGGGTAAGCGAGATTTTATTGCTGGAATGGATAGTCTTCTTTCTCAAAAATGAATCTGATATAGATGATTGGTTCAGTTTAGGTTTAACTATAACTGATTAGAATACAAAGAAATTTTGCAGGACGCATAAAAATGATGGCAACGGATGCTTTCTATATGGAACTCCGATGTCTCTTAATCTCCGTTGCTTCAACCTTACTTCTTTCTTCAAAAAAACATTTTATAAGCGATCTGAAAAATACCTCTTTTTAGTTTTCTTTATTCCTAGTTTTGCTGTTGCAGAACACCCTTCATCTTTCAGTAAAGCTAAAAGCTTTTAACAGGGGTTTATGAAAAACAACAGTCTTCATTTTATTGCGGTTGTGACTATGCATTAAAAGAAAAGAAACTTGTGCCAGACCTTAAAAGTTGCGGTTATAAACCACGTAAAAATGCGAATAGAGCCAGCCGCATAGAGTGGGAGCACGTTATGCCCGCATGGGCTTTTGGTCACCAGATGCAGTGTTGGCAGCAGGGTGGACGTAAAGCCTGCGGAAAGATTCCACAGTTTAAAAAAATGGAATCTGACATGCACAACCTTGTGCCAGCTATTGGCGAAGTGAATGGTGATCGATCTAACTACAGCTTTACTCAACTTGCGGGAGAGCCTAGAGTTTATGGCGCCTGTGATATGGAAGTAGACTTTAAAGCGAGAAAGGTTGAGCCTACTGATGCCGTTAGGGGAGATATTGCACGTACCTATTTTTATATGCGAGATAGATATGGGCTTAATCTAAGTAAGCAGCAAACGCAGTTGCTCAATGCTTGGAATAAGCTTGATCCTGTTGATGCATGGGAGATTGAGCGTAATCGTTCGATTAAAGAGATTCAAGGTAACGGTAATCCCTATGTAGAGAATGCTCTCACCCTTGCTGAGAACAGCGTTAAGCCAGCAGGTCTGGTCACTGATAAAGCAGAACAAGTGAATATATCTTGGTTACAAATAATTAAATCTAAACTTAAAATCGATTAATAGGATAGCTTAATGAATATTGTAAATTTGATACTTGCGATTCTACTACCGCCCTTAGGTGCTTTTTTGCAAGTGGGTGTGACGAAGCACCTAGTGATTAATATTGTATTGTGCCTTCTAGGCTGGTTACCAGGCATTTTACATGCGGTGTGGTTGGTGGCTACCAACAAGAAAAGCTAGTTTTAAGGTGTAAGCACGAATTAAAGCCACGGATTTACGTGGCTTTTTTATGACGTTTTTGGCCGCGCTTAACTCCATTGGAGTTCTTGTTATTAACGTGTTTGTGTCGATTGCCATTAACAGCTGATCTTTTATTTCTGCCTACTCTTGTTTGACCGGAGCTAGTTGATTCTATTTTAAGCTCTATGTTTTCTTCTCTGTGCTGCCCAGGTTGAAGAGCGTCTAAGCAATATTCGCCTATGGCATAGCGGATGAGTCTTAGGGTTGGAAAACCGACCGCAGCGGTCATTCTTCGGACTTGCCTGTTCTTTCCCTCAGTAATCTTTAACTCAATCCAGCTGGTGGGCTTATTCTTCCTTTCCCTTATAGGTGGTTCGCGCTTCCATAAAGATGGTTCATCAATACGCTTTGCAGAAGCGGGTTGAGTCAGTCCATCTTTTAATTCCACACCTTCAGTTAGCGATTTTAGGGCTTCGTCTGTAACTTCGCCTTCCACTTGGGCCCAATAGGTTTTTTCAAGCTTGAATTTAGGGTTGGCTAATTGGTGTTGAAGGGCTCCGTTATCCGTAAGGATTAATAACCCTTCAGAATCGTAATCTAAGCGACCGGCAGCATAAAAGTCAGGCTTCTCAATATATTCAGCCAGAGTTTTTTTATCACCGTCCGTTGTGAACTGGGTTAGAACTTGAAACGGTTTATTAAACAGCAGGCAATTAGGCATGAATAAATACTTGTGTAATGAATGTT
>CERC01035709.1_pt1 | contig 13994 bp, 11 predicted proteins | sample 530921 | NCBI WGS metagenome assembly CERC01 (sample SAMEA2621099, study PRJEB7988) | marine metagenome | isolation source: saline water (ENVO:00002010), including
AAAACGTGCCAGTGGCACGTTTTTAGTCTGAAGGTCGAGCACGGCGAAGCCGCGCGCAGACTGCGCAAGGGCTACAAGCTCACGTCTAACCGATAGCCACAGCCCGCAGGCCGGAGCTGGCGGAGCCCGAAGGGCGGAGACTAATCCTGCCCCCGCAACTTTATCCCAGTCCAAATTCCCGCTCTAATGAGTCAAGTTCACTATTCCAAGACAAACCAGTGGGCTAATCACTGTTACAGATTTTCGCTACGGTCATCTACTAAAGGTGACAACGTATTTTAGGACGGCGCAGCGAAGATACTGTTTGTCATTGAAACTGTGATTTGGAAACACGACCCTTTCGGGATCACATTTGAACTGAGCTACAAAGCGGGATGAGCATAAAATGAAGACATCAAGAATAAATCCACCCAGCCTCTTTGACAGTCGCGAATTAGGATTTTCCCAGGTCGTCGTGAAAAAAGGCAGCGGAAAATCCATCCACGTGTCAGGACAAGTGGCGTGGAACGCGGACAGGGAAATTACTTGCGAGGGCGACCTCTATAAACAAGTTCTTCAGAGCTTGAGGAACCTTGAAACTGCTCTGCAGCATGCGTCTGCGGCTCTGACTGACGTCGTGGCACTCCGAATTTATATCAAGGAAAGCCACATTGATGACAGCGCTGCCATAAGTCGGGGCCTGATCGAGGTCTTTGGTGAGGAGCTACCCTGTGCAACCTGGATAGGTGTGCCGAGATTGGCACGTGAGGAGTTTCTCGTCGAGATTGAACCGACGGTCGTTGTCGCAGAATGATCGCGATGTACCGAAAGGTTAGTGATTGTTCCTGTTAGGTCACCAACACAACAACCCCGCAAATGGCGGGGTTGTTGTGTTTTAAGTATCTGACCAACTGTGGCGCCTTAGCTGCGTGGCTTGAGGTTTTCCGGGTCGTAAATCGGTTTGTAGCCGATGCCATAGACTTCGACCGGATAAATCTCGTCCATATAGGACACAGTCAGTTTGCGACCTTCCTGGCAGTAGTCCCACGGCAGGTAAGCAAGGGCGATGTTTTTACCGACACTCGGGCCAAAGGCGATCGAGGTGGTGTAGGAGCGACGGCCCAGCTCATCAATCAGGGTCTTGCCGGTTTCCGGATCCATCACCGGCAGGCTTCCGACCGGGTAGCGGGCAACACCGTTGGCATCGACATTGTCGGTCATGATAAGCGTGCAGAGCATTGCCGGTTGATGATCGCGTTCGCGGTATTCGACATGCTTTTCCTTGCCGCGGAAGTCGGCTTCCTTGACCTTCGGGCGCGCGAGATCGGCTTCCAGCAGGTTGTACTGGGTGTGCAGATCAGCGTTTTGCAGGCGCAGCGATTTTTCCAGTCGGCGCGAGTTGGCATAGGTTTCAACCCCCACAGCCAAAACGCCGATACCCCGCAGCGCATCCCAGACAACAAGGCCGTCTTCGTAGCGCATGTGAAGTTCCCAGCCCTGCTCACCGACATAGGAAATGCGGAAGGCCGAAACGGTCTTGCCGGCAATCTTGATCTGACGGATCGCGGCAAACGGGAAGTTTTCCACATTCAGAGCTTCGGGATCTTCGACAACCTTTTTGAGGTTCTCACGCGCGTTCGGGCCCCAGATACCAATGGTGGTGTAGTCTTCGGTCACATCGGTGATCGTGACGTCCCAGCCTTTATCCTGAGCCATGCGGCGCATATAGGTCAGGTCGCGCGGGCCGGCATCGGCACCATTGACCAGACGGCAGCGGTCTTCCATGCGGAAGACGGTGAAGTCAGCACGCACCATGCCTTCGTCATCAAGCATATGGGTATAGATACCCTTGCCGATATTGGCATCACCGCTGATCTTGGCGGCACAAAGCCATTCCATCAGTTCGACATGGTCGGGGCCTGAAATGTCGGTCATGTGGAAGTGCGACAGGTTGATGATGCCGCAATCGTCACTCATGGCCAGCTGTTCGGCGTTCGATACGCGCCAGAAGTGACGGTTGTCCCATTCATGTTCACGAACGGGCACGCGATCTGCGTATTTTTCCAGAAGGTGCTCGTTGGCGGCATAGCCATGGGCACGTTCCCAGCCGCCGAGTTCCATGAAGTAGCCGCCCAGTTCGACTTCGCGCTCGTAGAACGGTGAACGGCGAATGCCACGGGCGTTGGCGAACGGCTCGCGCGGGTGGACCGGCGGGTTGTAGATCTTTTTCGCCGTTTCATAGCAACGGTCATGGATATACTGTTCGTTCAGCTGGAACTTGTTAAAGCGCGAGAAATCGACGGATGCATGGTCAACATGGGTGCGGCCATGGGTCATCCAGTCAGCAATCAGTTTGCCCATGCCCGGGCCGTCTTTGATCCAGATGCCAACAGCGTACCAAAGGCCGCGCAGGTTCTGGCTTTCCCCCATGGACGGACCACCGTCAGCAGAGGACTGCAACAGGCCGTTGAAAGAATGGCTTTCGTTAAAGCCAAGCTCGGTCAGGATCGGGGTCAATTCCATGGCGCGCTCGAGCGGCTCGATTACGTCTTCGAGTTCGAGGTCGCGCTGGGACGGGGACAGGCGCGCCTGATCCTTTTCAAGGATGTCGCGCGGATGGACTAGACGCGGGTTTTCCTCATAGTAGTAACCCCATTCGATCTGGCCACCCTCGGTGCTTTTGGGGTCGCCTGTGTCGCGCATATAGGCCGAGTTACCCTGATCACGCAGCAACGGGTAACCGATTTCAACACCGGTGCCTTCGAACTCGTTATACGGTCCGAAGAAGGTCAGCGGATGGTCGACCGGCATTACGGGAAGGTCTTCACCCGCCATTTCAGCAATCAAACGGCCCCACAAACCGGCACAGACAACAACATAGTCCGCATGGATCGTGCCGCGTTCGGTGACGACACCCTTGATGCGGCCATCTTCGGTGATGAGCTCACGGGCGGAGGTGTTGGCAAAGATTTTGAGCTTGCCGGTTGCTTCGGCCTGATCGATCAATTTGCCGGCAACAGTCTGGGAGCGCGGGGTGACGAGACCGGCATCCGGGTCCCACATTGCACCCTGGATCTGGTCTTCTTCGAGAAGCGGGAATTTTTCCTTGGCCTCGGCGGCGGAGATCATTTTGACGTTGGTGCCAAATGCCTTGCCGGAATCAACGCGGCGCTTGAGTTCGCCCATGCGTTCGTCATCACCGACACGTGCAACTTCCAGACCGCCGATGCGCGCGTAATGGCCCATCTTTTCATAGAAGTCCATGGAATACATGGTGGTCCAGGTGGTCAGCAGGTCATGGCTGGTGGCATAGCAGAAGTCCGATGCGTGTGCGGTCGAGCCGATGTCAGTCGGGATGCCCGATTTATCGATGCCGACAATATCATCCCAGCCATTTTCAATCAGGTGATGTGCCACCGAGGAGCCAACAATACCGCCGAGACCGACGATGACAACTTTGGCCTTGCTTGGAAATGCGCTCATTTCTCTCAATCCTTCTTTCCGAGATGTTTGTCAGTGCTCGGCATGGCGAAAACGCGTCAGGGACCGGTCAAAGCCGGCCCCCTTGCAGGAGTTTACTATAAAGTGAAGACAACCGTTCGGTGATCGTTGAGCATCACCCGGCCTTCAAGATGGTATTTGACCGCGCGGGCGAGAACCCTTGATTCAATATCGCGGCCAGCCGCGACGAAATCTTCTGCCGACATGGCGTGGTTCACGCGTTCTGTTTCCTGTTCAATGATCGGGCCTTCATCCAGATCCGGTGTGACATAGTGTGCGGTCGCGCCGATCAGTTTTACGCCACGCTCATAAGCCTGATGATACGGCTTTGCCCCCTTGAAGGATGGCAGGAACGAGTGGTGAATGTTGATGATCATGCCGTAGAACTGGCTTGAAAGCTCGTTGGTCAGGACCTGCATGTAACGGGCAAGGACCACCAGTTCAGACTTGGTTTCCTTGATCAGGTCCGCAAGCTTGGCTTCCTGTTCAGCCTTGTTTTCCTTGTTCACCGGCCAGTGATAGAAGGGAATGCCTTCCTGATCGGCAACTTTGCGGGCGTCTTCGTGGTTCGAAACAATCGCCGCAACTTCGGCATCCAGCCAGCCCACCTTGATTTGGTAAAGAAGGTGCAGCATCGCATGGTCGAATTTCGAAACCATGATGATGATTCTCGGACGGCGTGCAACTTCATCAATCTTGAGCTTCAGGTTAAAGCGATCAACAGCTGGGTTCAGCGACAGGGCGATGGATTCCTTGTCGATATCTGACGGTGTGATGACCGCAACACGCAGGAAGAATTTGTTGGTGTGGCGGTCCCAGAACTGGTTGGACTCGGCGATATTGGCGCCGCGCGTGGCCAGAGCAGAGGTAACGGTCGCAACGATGCCCGGCTGATCGTCGCAGGCAATACGCAGGATATATGAGGTATCGTTCACTGGTTTGGTTCCGTTTCGATTTCTCTGGTGAGCTTAAAGCTGGTTTTCCAGCTGCGGCAGAATGTCAAACAGATCACCGACAATGCCATAATCCGCGACCTGGAAAATCGGTGCTTCTTCATCTGTATTGATGGCAACAATAATCTTGGAATCCTTCATGCCTGCCAGATGCTGGATCGCACCGGAAATGCCACATGCGATATATAGGTCCGGCGCAACAACTTTACCCGTTTGACCGACCTGAAGATCATTTGGCGCGTAGCCCGCATCAACAGCTGCGCGCGACGCCCCCACAGCCGCACCAAGCTTGTCAGCCAGCGGCGTGATGACGGATTTGAACTTTTCTTCCGACCCAAGCGCACGACCACCGGAAACAATAATCTTGGCGGAACCGAGTTCCGGACGATCATTTTCCGACAGAATGTTTTCAAGGAAGGAAGATTTCCCGTTATCGGTGCTTCCGGCATCAACCGATTTGATTTCGGCAACGCTGTCACCAGCCTCAACCGCACCAAAGCTTGAGGTGCGGATGGTCAGGACTTTTTTGGCATCGGTGCTTTGAACAACTTCGATGGCGTTACCGGCATAGATCGGGCGTTTGAAGGTGTCGGCGTCGACAACTTCCATCACCTCGGATACCTGCATGACATCAAGCAGGGCCGCAACCCGCGGCAGGATGTTCTTGCCGTTTGCGGTTGCCGCAGCGACGATGGTGTCATAATTACCGGCAAGCGAGACGATGAGGTTTGCAGAGTTTTCAGCAAGATGATTTGCCAGCGCGTCGTCCTCGGCAACCAGAACACCACGAACACCCGGAAGCTTGGATGCCTGTTCGGCAACGGCGCTAACACCGGCACCTGCGACCAGAATATCAACATCACCGCCGATCTGGGCGGCAGCACTCAGGGCCTTTGCAGTCTGTTCAGACAGAGCGGCATTATCGTGTTCGGCAAAAAGAAGAATAGCCATGTTTTCAATCTCCGCCTGGGTCAGATGACGCCAGCTTCATTCTTGAGTTTGTCGGTAAGTTCAGCAACATCGGCAACCTTGATGCCCGCCTGTCGTTGTGCGGGTTCTTCAACCCGGATCACACGCAAACGCGAAGCAACGGTTACGCCGAAGTCGGCGGCGGTTTTGGTATCAAGCGGCTTTTTCTTGGCTTTCATGATGTTTGGAAGCGACGCATAGCGCGGTTCATTCAAACGCAAATCGGCCGTGACAATTGCCGGCAGACTGACGCTGATGGCCTGAAGGCCGCCATCCACCTCGCGGGTGACTTTTGCATGGTCTGCCGAGAGTTCGAGCTTGGAGGCAAAGGTTGCCTGTGACCACCCCAGCAGGGCCGAGAGCATCTGACCGGTCTGGTTGGCGTCATCATCAATCGCCTGTTTGCCAAGAATGACAAGGCCGGGTTCCTCGGCTTCAACAACGCCCTTGAGGATTTTTGCGACATCAAGCGGTTCTACCGGACCATCGACCGTGATCAGGATGGCGCGATCTGCGCCCATGGCAAGGGCGGTGCGCAAGGTTTCCTGTGCCTGTGCCGGGCCAATCGAGACAGCGACGATTTCGTCAGCCTGACCTGCTTCCTTAAGACGGATAGCTTCCTCGACAGCGATTTCGTCGAAGGGGTTCATCGACATTTTGACATTGGCAAGGTCAACACCGGAACCATCCGCCTTGACGCGGATTTTCACGTTGTAGTCGACGACCCGTTTAACAGGTACGAGAACCTTCATCATTTCCCTCTCTGACGAAATCCGGATCAGATTTGGCTGGTCCGGGGTGGTCGCTGGCAATAGCGACCCGATTTAAGTTTCAAAGACTGGAAGCGTTACGTGATGTGACACTACCGGAGGCGACATTTAACTTGGTGCAATTCGGGATGCCGATTTCCGGGAACGGGACAATTGCTACACATTTTCGGACAACCTTCGGGGCGCGAATGTACTGTTTGCCGATTTTGGCATCTTCATCGCAATCCGATTGTTGATTCTTCCAAGACCCTGTGTTTCTCTTGCTTCCCCGATATACCCTTCGGTATCATGAAAATTAATCTGGCGACTTTTTGCGCCAAAAAATAGAATGTTTGCGTCAAAGTGAGATTACCGCTACGACAAACCTGACAACCTTGCCTGTATCGGAGGAACCGATGCTCAAGAAGACTGATTCCCGTGCCCAGCCCGCACCGCGTTTGAACGTCGGTTTTATCCTTGCAAAGCGCTTTACGCTGTGTGCTTTTGCGAACTTTGTCGATGTCTTGCGGCTTGCCGCGGATGAGGGTGATCGAAGTCGTCCGATCTTGTGCAAATGGACGGTTCTGTCCGATACGATGGACCCGATCACATCAAGTAGTGGTATTGCGGTACATCCGAAGGAACGGTTGGGCGATCCGCGACGGTTTAACTATATCGTGGTTGTCGGCGGCCTGATGGATGACGCTGAAAAGCTCAGCCCCGCCTATCAGAAGTTTTTGCATGAAGCTGCCGCTGCCGGGGTGCCGCTTGTCGGTGTTTGCACCGGGGTGTTCATGTTGCATGAGGCGGGTCTGCTTGACGGATATCGCTGCTGTGTCAGCTGGTTCCACCATTCCGAAGTTGTTGAGCAATTCGAGGGACTTGATCCGGTAACCGAGCAAATTTTTGTCGTGGACCGTGACCGGTTGACCTGTTCGGGCGGGGTGAGTTCGGCGCATCTGGCAGCCTATTTGGTCGACAAGCATGTTGGCCGGGCACAGGCCAATAAAAGCCTGCACATCATGATCATCGATGATGCGCTTCAGGCCGAAAAGCCGCAGCCGGGGATTCCACTGGATCTGAAGACCCAGGACCAGATTGTGCAGCGTGCGCTTTTGATCATGCAGCAGAATATCGACATGCCGATTTCGGTTCAGGAAATTGCCCGCCGCATGGGCAACAGCAAGCGCCAAATCGAACGGCATTTCAGGTTGGCGCTTGATACGTCCCCACAGGTGGCGTTCCTGAATATCCGCCTTGATCTGGCCCAGCACCTGATCGAGAAAAGCGACAAGTCTGTCGCCCAGATTGCAGTTGATTGCGGCTTTTGCGATTCTTCACACCTTAGCCGTATGTTCCGGCGTCGCTATGGCTGCACGCCACAGGCCTTGCGGCGACCGATCCCGGATTCGCTTGCGACCAGTGCCATGGTTGAAGAAGCACCTCAGCTTGACGCCCCTGCATAAAGAAAAGCCCTGCTCACATGTGATCGTGAGCAGGGCATTTTAAATCTTGTCGCGATTTCAGGCGAACCTAGAGTTCGACCTCGACATCAGAAAGCGGGGTCGAGCAGCAAATCAGGATCTTGCCCTGGTCGATTTCGCGTTGGCGAATGCCGCCGCCATGTTGCATGTCAACTTCGCCCGAATTCAGTTTCGACTTGCAGGTGCCGCAAATGCCGCGCTGACAGGATGACATCGGCAGAAGGCCAGCTTCCTTGGCAGCCGACAGGATGGTCATCCCCGGATTGCATTCAACAACATGGCCGCTTTTAATAAAGCTGACCCGGAATTTCTGGTCGCTGATTTCCGGTGCAACGGATTCATGCTCTTCGAGAGTGCCAGCGGTTTCGGCGCCGAAATCGAAGCTTTCCTCGTAGTATTTTTCCATGTCAAAGCCAGCTTCGGAAAGCATGTTGCGCACGCCCTCCATGAAGCGGGCCGGGCCACAACAGAAGACCTTGCGGTCCTTGAAGTCAGGCGACATCAGCGACAGCATCGGCAGGCTCAGACGACCAGTGTAACCGGTCCAGCGATGACTTGCCGACGTGCTGTCACAGGTCATTGAAACCTTAAGTCCCGGATTCTGCGACGCCAGCAATGCCAGTTCATCGCGGAAGATCAGGTCAGACGGGGTCCGTGCCGCATGCACGAAATGCAGGTCGGTTGGTTCCGACAGATCACAGGCCGTCCGCGTCATCGACATCATCGGCGTGATGCCACTGCCTGCGGAAATGAACAGCAATTTCTGATCTGCTGTTGCATCGGTCGTGAAGTCACCGGCAGGTCCGGTCACATTCACTTCTTTGCCCGGGACCATATAGTCATGCAGCCAGTTTGAGCCCGGACCGCCGGGAACACGTTTGACCGTGATTTCCACTCGGTATGGGCGTGCTGCCGATGCCGAGATCGTATAGCTGCGCGTGACCATGCCTTCGACCGGCAGTTCGAAGGTCATGAATTGACCAGGGTAGAAGCGGAATGCACGCGGCTCACGCGCGGAAAACACAAAGGTTTTCACGTCGTGGGTTTCCTGACGAACTTGCCGACAAACAAGGACATCGTCATGCTCCGGGTCCCACAAGGGGACCCGGTTGACTTCGGTCACGATTTCTTCGACGGGCTGGTCTTTACCCTTCGCGTCCTCGTTCGGGTTCTTCTCATTCATTCTGCGGCAATCCCGGCTTTAGTCGTTGCGTAGTGGTCTTCCAGGCGTTTGATGTACCAGTCACAGAACGCCTCAACATGCGGTTCGGTGAACTGGGAGTACGGGCCTGGTTCGTATGCAGGCTGCTCACTGCCAATCTGGGCCAGGCGCACAAGATCGGCGTCCTGCTGATTGGTCATGTTCCAAACATGGGTGAGGTTATCAAGGTTGTAGTCCTCGTTCTCATGCGCGTCCTTGTGAACCAGCCAGGTGGTCCGGACCAGCGTTCTGGTCGGCGACAGCGGCAGAACGCTGAAGGTCACGATATGATCTGCCATGAAGTGGTGCCAGGAGTTCGGGTGTGTCCAGAAACTCAGGCCGCCAAGTTTGGCATCCGTGAAATTGCCCAGCAGTTTCTTTGATGCCGATTTCGTATCAAGTGTGTGTGACTCGCCTTCGCGCATCAGCGGCAGGCGCATGGTGCGGAAACCGGTGATGTTTGAAAGGTGATCCTGTTCGGCAGATGGCAGGCCGCAGGCTTCCCAACGGGCATGGTCGTTGGCAATGGTGTCTGAATATTTTGCAACGTCTTCGGAACGGCGTTGATCGAGTTCATCGGGCGAGAAGCCAAAACCGAACTCCGAAAGCGGCACGGTCAGTTGCGGGTGGTTGCCTTCGCAGTGATAGCACTCGCGGTTGTTTTCCATGGTCAGCTTCCAGTTTCCTTCCTCGATCAGTTCGGAAACATGGGCGACCTTGCAGTTCGTGATGTCATGCGGCGCGAGATAGGGTTCCATTATCTTGGCCATTTCCTCGATATCAGCCGGGGCCTCCTTGGCCAGGCAGATAAAGATCAGGCCCGCGATGGAACGGACATGAACGGTCTTGAGGCCATGACAGCTTTTATCAAAGCCCGAGCCCATATGTTCGGCAAGGATGAGGTCGCCATCCTCGTTATAGGTCCAACCATGATAGCGGCAGACGATGTTGCCAATCGTCGTCTGGCGTTCGTCAATCAGCTTGGCGCCGCGGTGACGGCAAACGTTATGGAATGCACGGATGCCCATGTCGTCGCCACGCAGGATCAGGATGGATGCACCGCCAATCTCGACTGTGATGCAATCGCCTGGCTCTGGAAGTTCCGGTTCAACACCAACAAAGATCCAGTTCTGCCCAAAAATGACATCAAGATCGAGATCCAGAATGTCCTGGGCACTATAGAACGGTGCTTCGAGACTTTTGAATTTCTCGCGGCGGGCAACAAGTTTTTGTATGTCAGAAGAATGCATGGTCGGATACCTCGGCTTCTCTCAATGGTATCTGGATGGAATCCTGTGCAGGGCTAGCCGTTTGCATCAGGGCGTAAGCATATCACCGAACGTAATGGTCGGTGTACAAACTATTTGAAACCGGTTGTTTCCGGTTTCTGGCTTATTTCCTGGACGTCTTCGGTGGATATCTGCGCGCGAGAGAGTTGGTATAGCCGAGGTAGCTGGCAGTTTTGCGTCCGTACATCACGCGATGACGTCAAACGCAGCAATCCAGTTCCCGCAACGCGATGGTTGCCGTCACGATTGGTATTCGCATCCAAAAGCGAATACGAACAGTGGTTCACGTACGATGTACGTGCTGGATGGCGGGCTGTCAGTTGCACCCAAAGTCTCCCTCTTCTCCGCCGGCAGGTAACCTGCTCTTTGGCACGCCCACGGCATAGAGTGAGCGATCAGAAAATCTATTTCGGAATGTGGGTGCTAAGGGAGAAAAGTTAAGTCAATTGGGCAGTAGTTTTGCGACGTAGCGATATTGTGACCGCTTTCAAAGACGTATCTGTACCGGGGAATCTATAAATTCGTGCAAAATCAGAGAAAATATCATGCTTGTCGGTGGCAGATGATATGCCCGAAACATCACGGAACACATGCGCCCGACCCAAGGGGCGAATCAAAATCAACGGGCAAGGATGCCCACCCGCCCGTTGATTGTTTCCACATCACTGTACCCGGGGGAATTTCAGGTTCACAACTTTGAGATATCCGCGAACACAAGATAATCAGCGATCAGGTTGTCCCTGAAAACAAGTGTTGTTGAAAAAACAGCTGAATGTTCAGTGCCATCAAGGCGGACATAATGCACAGACCCGTTGCAAATGGTCGCGTTCCCGTCAGTGTAAACAGCATCAATCTGATGGGACATGCTGGCGATACTGTCAAAAAATGACTGGTTGGCCGAAAGAACGCTGTCCTTGCCGATGACAGGCGCATGATTGCCGATGCGAAAGCGGATATCATCTGCAAGGTGGCGGCCCAGCTCGGTCACGTCTTTTTGGTCAACGGCATTGCGGTAAAGGTCTCTTACAAAGGTCTCGCCGGTCATTTTCCTGTCCTCCTTAAGTGCGGTACCGACACGGACAATGCCCGAGGTTTCGCCCCCATACATGTTCCGCTCCGATACGTCGTCGCTGAAATATTCGATGAACTCGAATTCAAACCCGGCGGGGTCGGTGAAATAGATGGTTTTCCGATGAGGATGATCCGCACCGATTGTTCCGATGACATAGCCCTTTTCCGTCAAACGGCGGGTAATCCCATCCACATCGTCAACAGAAAACCCAAGATGCGCGAGGCCGGGATTGTTACTTGTCAGGTCGCGGTTGGGTGCGTCATCGCCGCTGTTCAGGGTGATGTATTGGCCATCCGTACCAACATGCAGCCATTTGCGTTTCTGACCGTACCAGTCGCCTTCTCCTTCGCCGCGCACCTTCCAGTCGGGAAATGCGGTTTGAATGAAGTCGAGTGTCGCGTTGATGTCTTTGACGACCAGGTTGACGTGTTCCAGATAAAACATTGCGTATGTCCGGTTCCATTTATGGGATGACGATACGGTATGCTGTTTCCCAAAATTCGATAATCATGTTATTGAGAAAGTAATTGTTGAGATAAACTCAACATGATGAGGGATGATGAAGGACATAAACGCGACATCCATCTTTGCGGCAGTGGTTGAAGTCGGAAGCTTTTCCGGGGCTGCCGAAAGACTTGGAGTGACCAAATCGGCGGTTAGCAAACGCGTCACTGCGCTTGAAGCCCGTCTTGGGGTTAAGTTGCTTAGCCGAACCACGCGCAAACTAAGCCTGACAGAGGCCGGGCAGCGATATTTTGTTCATGTTCAGGAAGCTTTGCGCGCATTTGATGACGCGGAATTTGCCGCGACAGAGCTGCAGCAAGTTCCGCAAGGAAGGCTTCGGGTCAGTGCACCAATGTCTTTTGGCCGTTTGCATGTTGCGCCTGTCATTCCGGAGTTTCTGGCGACATACCCCCAGATCAAGGTGCAAATGGATTTGAGTGACCTGTCACACGACATTGTCGCAGGGGGATATGATATTGCCCTGAAAACCGGGGAACTCCGCGAGACGTCACTTGTCGCCCGAAAGCTGGCACCGCTAAACAGCGTTCTGTGTGCATCTCCTGCATATATCGAGCAATACGGCGCGCCATTATCGCCAGACGACCTGACACGTCATAACTGCCTGCTCTACAGCTATCACACCACGGTGAATGAATGGGTGTTCATAAAGGACGGTGAGGAAACCCGGATTGAGGTTTCCGGCAGCTATCAAGTCAATAACAGTGAAGCGCTGCGCGAAGCCATTGTCCAAGGTGCCGGTATCGGTCGGATACCAACATTCATTGCCGGAGAGGATATCAAGGCTGGTCGACTTGTGCCGGTTTTGTCCGATTATAAAATGCCGATAAAGGAAATATATGCGGTGTTTCCGGAACGCAGATATCTGCCCATGAAGGTGCGTGTCTTTATCGACTTTGTTGTCGATCATTTTGGCGGAAGTACACCGTATTGGGATCGTTACTAACCATTTTTTTATCCTGTGCATGTCGCTTTTGGACTGCTTGATCCCGATTGCAATACAGCTGACATTGCCTTCCGCTCCTTTGACGTGACTTCCCCCGGATGGCATCATTTTGACGATCAAGCTCACAGAACGGATTTGCGGATCATGAAAGTCGGAATTGTTGGCGCCGGAATGGTAGGAAGTTCGGCGGGGTATGCGCTGGCTGTCATGGGACTGGCAAGTTCCGTGGTTCTCGTCGATCAGAACCACGATCTGGCTGTGGCACAGGCCGAAGATATCGCCCATGCGGTTCCGTTCATGTCTTCCACCATTGTCGAGGCCGCCGATTATGGCGGGCTGGCCGGTGCATCAGTGATCATTCTCGCGGCCGGGGTAAGTCAAAAGCCCGGGGAAACCCGGCTGGCGCTGCTCGAACGAAACGCCGCCGTTTTCAAGGGTGTGGTTGGCAAAGTTCTTTCGGTTGTGCCGGACGCAATCCTTCTGATTGCGTCCAATCCGGTCGATATCATGACCCAGATTACCCAACGGATATCCGGGTTGCCTGCCAACCGCGTGATCGGCTCGGGGACGATCCTTGATACTGCCCGTTTCCGCAGTCTTTTGGGGCGTCATCTAGGGATATCACCACAATCGGTGCATGCCTACGTGCTTGGCGAACATGGCGACAGCGAAGTTCTGGCCTGGTCGAATGCCAAGGTCGGATCGCTTTCACTGGCCGATATTGCCGCCCAGGTCGGATCCCCGATTACAGAGCATGTGCGTGCCACCATTGATGATGGCGTGCGCAATGCGGCCTATAAAATCATCAAGGGCAAAGGGGCGACCTATTACGGGATCGGCGCCGGGTTGGCGCGGATCATCAAGGCGATTGCGCAGGATCAGCATGACGTTCTGACCGTATCGTGCGTGACCCCCGAAATCGTCGGGGTCAAGGATGTTGCCCTGTCCATTCCCCGTGTGGTCGGGGCGCAGGGCATTGAGACCGATCTGATGCCTGACCTTGTCAGTACCGAGCGTGACGGCCTTGAAAAAAGTGCGCGGCTTTTGAAGGACAGCGTTGAGTCAATCCGGCTGTAAGTTGGTCTGTTATGTGCCCAAGACCGGGGCAGGTCGACGGTTGCTGCGCATCGCGCGCAAGGTTGAGCCAAAGGCCTGTGCATAGGCCCGGCTGAGTGCCGCGTGGCTTTTAAACCCGGTTTGCAAGGCGATGTCGGCAAGCTTCAGGTCGGTTGATCGTGCCAGATCGCGGGCCCGGCCCAGCCGCAGCATTTGATAATATTTGCCCGGTGCCATCTGCAAATTGTCCTGAAAGGCGCGATCCAGACTGCG
>CERC01134291.1_pt1 | contig 13988 bp, 11 predicted proteins | sample 530921 | NCBI WGS metagenome assembly CERC01 (sample SAMEA2621099, study PRJEB7988) | marine metagenome | isolation source: saline water (ENVO:00002010), including
TTTTTTGAAGAAATTACGTGTAGAGAAGTTATTGAAAGAAACACCTAATGTTCCTACAATTCTACCACTACCAAAACCTCCGGATAATTCAATCTGGTCATTAGGGCGTTCTTCTACATGGTACTCAATGTCAACAGTTCCATCGGCCTGATTTGGTTTTGGAATGACATTCATTGCTTGAGGATCAAAGTAACCCAAAAGGTTTAATTCCTGTTGAGTACGAATGATGTCAGAGCGGTTGAAAAGATCACCAGGTCTTGTTCTGATCTCTCTACGAATAACATGTTCGTTGGTTTTTGTGTTCCCGGTAATAATTACCTTTCTCACTCTGGCTTGTTGCCCTTCATAAATACGAAGTTCCAAGTCAATAGAATCTCCTTCAACTTGTTTCTCGATAGGGTTTACCTGAAAGAAAAGGTAACCATCATCCATGTATAAAGAACTAACATCTCTCCCATCCATGCTCATGAATAATCTACTATTGAGCAGTTCAGGGTCATAGATATCACCTTTATCAATTCCAAGGATTTGATCTAGAAATGCAGTTGAATATTTTGAGTTTCCTATCCACTCGATGTTTCTGAAATAATAGCGGTTGCCTTCATCAATATTGATGTCTATTTGCAACCTTTTTTTATTCAGATCATATACAGAGTCAGAAGTAATTTCAGCATCACGATATCCTTTAGAATTATAAAGAGCAATTAGGTTTTTCTTATCGTCTTCGTAATTGCTATTGATAAACTTAGAGGATTTAAAAACTCTGAATTTGAATCTCTCAGGGAAGAACTCTCTCCAAAGATCTGTTAGAGTATCAGTGTTACGTTGAAAAACGGCTTTGGCTGAGTTTTTAAGTAAGATGTCAATATCTTCATAAGGATGAAAGCGACTTTTTTCTTTTGTCTCTTTCATGGCTCTTTTCAAGCGGCTATCCGTAATTTGTTCGTTCCCCGTAATGTTGATTTCTTTAATCCTGACTTTCTTGTTCTTCCTGACACGAATGGTAAGGATAACATGATTAGGAACTTCTTCATCGTCTTTTTGAATGACTTCAGTTTCAACATTAAAGAAACCTTTGTCTACGAAATGAGAGCGCACTTTTTGCTTGGTGGCAACAATTAAGTTCTTGGTTACTACTTTTTCCCTGTAGAGGTTGATCTTTTCGCGAAGATCTTCGGCTTCGCTTTTAGACACACCTAAGAAGTTGTACTTAGACAAGCGAGGTTGTTCTTCAACTACAATTTCAAGAAATATATTACTTCCCTGAATACGTTGAACCCTGATGTCTATATCAGCAAACATTCCCTGATCCCACAGGTTTTTGATGGCTTTACCTACCTCTGGTCCCGGAACAGTTATCTCATCATTCACCGAAAGTCCGGAGATGAGAATAATTGCATTAGGATCATAGTTGAGGGTACCAACAACTATAATTCCACCAATGGTGTACTTTTTAGGATTACTATAGTCAATGTCATTATTACGGGAGCCAGACAGTCTAATCTGGGCATTCGATGAAATGGCACAAATCAATAGTAAAATAAGGGGGAGAATCTGTTTGATATTACGCTTGAACTTGCTCACTGATCTTTCCGAATCTTCTTTCGCGTTTTTGATAATCTATGATAGCCTGGTATAAGTCTTCTTTTCTGAAGTCTGGCCAATATTTATTGATAAATGAAAGTTCCGTGTAAGCAAGTTGCCATAGGAGGAAATTGCTTATGCGGTATTCTCCGCTGGTTCTGATCATTAATTCAGGGTCTGGAAAATTTGCTGTAGCTAAGTGCTGCGTAAATAGCTCTTCATCAATTTCTTCTTTATGAAGGTGACCAGACTCTACTTTATCAGCAATGTCTTTTACTGCTTTAATAATTTCCCACCGAGCGCTATAGCTAAGGGCTAGAATTAAATTCATACGTTCATTGTTCTTGGTAGCCTCTATGGCTTTTTTAAGTCCTTTTTTACAGGAGGAGGGTAAACTATCAAGGTTTCCTATCGCCAATAAACGAATGTTATTTTTTGTTAGTGTGCCAAGCTCCTTATTTATTGTATTTACTAACAATTCCATAAGTGCCTGAACTTCTAATTTGGGTCTGTTCCAGTTTTCTGTTGAGAAGGCATAAAGGGTAAGATTACCAACACCTAATTCAGCGGCAGCCTCAACTGTTTCGCGAACGGCTTGAATAGCATTTTTATGCCCAAAAATTCTGGCTTTGCCATGTTCTTTAGCCCAGCGACCATTTCCATCCATAATGATGGCAATGTGCTTTGGTATTTTTTCGCTGTCTATTTGTGATTTAAGATCCATTCGCTGGTACTCCTTGGCTAAAAAGGCTACAAATATACTTTATTTATTCTGATCGAAATAACAACGATTAGGATCGTTATTAAGGTTAATAACCAGTGATATTCCTGAGAAAAAATACCAGTCTTTTTTACTAGATGTTCCACGTTGAGTGCCCCAATTTGTACCATCAGGACCTTGTTGATCCAAGCTTCTGTCTGAAAGGTCAATTGTAACAGGATCCAACTCTGTGGGATCATCCGGGTAATTTCCGGAAACGTCATCCATATAATCTGTAAAGGTCTTCCTCATTCCCCATTCTAATTCGATAAACACTCTTGAACTGGCTTTGATTTTAAAACCAACTCCGAAAGGTATTGCGAATTGTATATTAGAGTAGTCTGTACCTTCAGTTTTATGATCTTTTAACACATAGGTATTGCCTTCTAATTCTGTCTTGGGGTTCATGTAAAAGAATCCAATTCCGGCATAAGTATAAGGGGTAAACCAATCTGTGTTTTTCCAAGGGTCGAAGCGTAGAAAGTTGAATTCTACAGTAGAAGTTAGTTCATATACTGGGGAGTAAAAGTTAAGGTTTCTGGTTTGCTGGAAATCCGTTTCACTATCCGCGTCATCAGCACTAATTTGTCCTATACGTATACTTTGTTTCCATGCCCACCTTGGGTCAAAATTAATTCGAAACGAAAGCCCTCCTGCAGGCTTTAGGTAAGGAGTATAGAAATGCCTGTCAGGGTTGATGTCTCCAAGGTAATAACTAGTCCCTAAAAACAACCCTATATCATAATACATTTGGGCAAAAGCTCCTACGCTTCCCAAAGAGAAAATCAATATAGTAATCCACTTTTTCACGTGTCCAAAACGCGAAGATAAGAAAGGTATTGTTAGAACCTTGATCTCTTTTGTTTTCCGGTTTTCAACCGATAATTGACGGTGATAACGCTAAACATATAGGCATCCATCCGATCACTATTTCCTCTGGCTCCTTTTCCATTGTAGCGAGTAGGTGAAGGATTGCCGTTTTCAGATACTCTTTTGTCTGAAAGACTGAGGGCAAGAGCACCTTTTTCTTGAAGTAATAATTCACTGTTTGAATAATAATTTCCACTAACATCGTCAAGATAGTCAGTGAATGTATAGCGTAATCCGTATTCTATGCCAATAGACCATTTATCGTTCAGGATATATTTAATGCCGATGCCAAGTGGTATTGCAACTGAAAAGCTAGAATAATCAGAAGGGCCTCCCGGGAGGCCTTGTCCTTCTGTATCTAAATCTGCTAATTTTTCCCAGTCACCATCTTCGGTTTTACCTTCGGGATTAAAGAAGAATCCGCCAATACCTCCAAAAAAATAGGCGGCAATTAATGGAGAAACTACAGGGTTTTTAGCGCTTTCAGAGATGTAATTGAAACCTATTCGTTCTTTAAAGAAATAATATTCAAGTTGGGTAGAGATTTCATAAACCGAAGTTCTGAAATTAAGGTTTCTGTTTTTTCTACTATCACTATTTGCTGTTGCATCATCGGCAAAAAGCCTTGCGTACAATACGTTTGTTCTTAAAGAAAGTCGCTCAATGATTCTAAACCGATAGGAGATTCCCAAAGCAGGTCGAGAATTGGAAAATTGATAATTGGTTAAAGGATTAGCCTCTTCACTTAATCCCCCCAAGTCGCCCATATAATTAGCAATTCCAATAGCACCGCCTAGTTCATGACGGTATTTTTTCCACTCTTGAGATTTTGCAGTGGAGGTCATTACTGAAAAAAGAAGTCCGATTAGAAAAAACTTCACTAGTATTCTCACTCAGTAAGCATTTTCTACAAATATAGTTGATTGAAAATTAAGAGGTTAATTTCTAATGTCTAGTCCCCAATTCATTTTGTTCCGAATTGTTTTGAGGAAGCTATAATCGTGAAGGCGAAGTAATTTAATGCTAAAATCGTTTTTAACAACTGATAATTGAGTAGAAGCATCAATAACCTCAGTACGGGAGTCTAAACTCGCTAGAAATTGTTCGCTTCTGCCTTCAACACGGAAAGATAGTTTGCAATCATCTGGTAAGACAATAGGGCGTACATTCAGGTTATGCGGGGCAACAGGCGTAATAACGAAATTATTTGATCCAGGATAAACAATAGGGCCTCCACAACTTAAACTGTATGCGGTAGAACCTGTTGGAGTAGAAATAATGAGGCCGTCAGCCCAATAAGTGTTGAGGAACTCACCATTAACGTAGGTATGGATTTTTACCATGCTTGTACTATCCTTTTTATGAATAGTAAGTTCGTTAAGCGCAAAATTCTTATTAGGAAAAAGGTTACTGTCAGATTCTAGCTTAAGTAGTGTTCTTTCTTCTTCTTCAAAATTACCATTCAATAATTCGTCAACTGCATTTCCCAACTCGTCTAATGAAATACGTGCTAAAAACCCCAGTCTTCCGGTATTGATTCCAACGATTGGAATGCCACTATCGCGTATGAGTAGTGTTGAATCGAGTAAAGTTCCATCTCCACCAATGCTGACCAAAAAACTGGCTTCGTCTCTAAGATCCAGATGAGAGTTGAAAGTAGAATAAGGGATGTGATCTTTCAGCACCTTATAGAATACAGGTAAGCTGGGTTCATAGACCATTAATTCTACATTACGTTCATGTAGAATGTCAAAGAAATCAACAAGGTGGTGCTTGAAATCATCTGCGATATAACGCGTATAAATGGCCACTTTTTCCATTAGAATGCTTTTTTAAAGTGCAAATAAAAACCGTCCTCATTTTCGATGTTGCGTGAGTATTCTGCACGAACTACGATATCGTAATACGAAACTAAGTCTAAACCTGTACCATATCCAAATAACCATGAGTTAGACATTGGGTTTGATGAGTAGTAAAGAGCATCTTCTGCATATCCGGCATCGGCATTAAGGTTTAGATAAATGGCGTAGAAGTATTTTTTGAACTTCTTGTTTTTAATGATGGGAAGTTCTTTTATACGGGTAGGAATAAGGTTAAATTTTAAATGAGATTTGAACAAGAAATAATCTTGTGCATCAAAAACATAAAGCTCATACCCTCTTACAAAATTAGAGTATCCCAATCCTTCTTGTAGTGCATAAGGAGGGGTGTTTATTAGTGCTTTTTTACCATAAGCAGATGCTGCATAATACCATCTGTTACTAATTTTAAAATATTTTGAGAGGGTTAAAGAGGCTTCCATTAATTCGAAGTCTTTTTGTTTTGAAAACAACATTCCGTTACGATAAACGCTGTAGAATTGTACAAAATCTCCTTTCAGCGGATAATTGATGTTGTCTCTTTTGTCGAACCTGAAAGTGTAGTTGAGCGACAAGTATTTCAAAGAAAGGTCTCCTTCTTCAAAATAATCATCTGCATAATGTAACAAGCTGTCGTTAATACTATGGCTGTTGTAATTAAGACTAATCCAGTGAGATGTGTAAAGTGCACCTCTCCTTCGGTATTCGATTCCACCAAAAACATTTTCTTGAAGTGGTTCGTCTTCCAGCTCATAAAAAACACGCTTATTGTCTTCCGAAGCATAATTTACTTCTTGTTGGCGAGAGTATCCGGCTTTGAAACTCAAGCCATTTTTTTTGCTTTTATCGATGTAGGGTATGCGGTATGTTGCAGAGATTTCTCGCTCATATCCCCATTGAAAGTTAATTTGAACAGTTTCATCTCTTCCTCTAAAGTTATATTGCCTTAGAAAAACACCATAGTTTAAGCGACCAAAGTCTTTGTCTTGCCACCATGTATTGAAGTTTCTATCCGCATTTTCAAGAATGGGGAGTGGCCAGAAATACCATCTTTCCTGAACCTCAATGTTAAAAATTAGTGTGTTTTTAGAAGGTGAAGCGGCTGTAACTTCAACGAAGTTAAAAAGCTGTGTGTTAAAGATATTCTGTCTAGATCGAATCAGTATACTCTCTAGTTCAGCATCTGTTACGGTGTCTCCTATAGTAACTGTAATTTCACGTTCAATAATGTAGGCTTTTGTTTTTTCATTTCCAGAGATATTAAAGCCTACTACAGTATATGATTGCGGGTGAATATTTATACTATCCTGAGCAGATGCATTTAGCCAAAATAGTGGCAGTAGTAATAATAGTAAGGGAATTGCAAAAAAGGGCCTCATACCCCTTTTAGATGTTTAGATAACGCATCAAGTTGGCATAGCGATCTTTGATCATCTCAGTTTGATGACTTTCAAAGAAACTGGCAACCACATTATATTGGTAGCGTTCAAAAGTTTGTAAAACGGAGTCTATACGACTTTGATTGACCTTTAAAGTAACATTCAGTTTTTTAGAGTCTACATTGGGAGTAATGAAACTCCCAAGGATTTTAGCCCCATTGCTTTCTACAATCTGTGCAATTTCACTTAATGAATAATCATTCATATTGAGTTCTAGTTCAATAATTCCACCAGGTTCTTTGATAGGGCTCATTGCTCCAAAAGAGCGAATGAATTGAAAGGCATTTACACTTCCAATGTACAGACCATTTTCATCTACTATTGCTAAAACAGAAAGTGCAGCTTCGTTGAATTTATTTAAAAGTTCAAACAAATGATCACTGTCAAAAGCTGAAACTTTAATCAATGATAATTCATGCTCGCGGATGCTGTTGGTCCAGTCACTAATTTCAAGAATTGTATCTTCTGAAATCATTCCAACAAAGACTTTATCATCAACAACAGCCAAATGACTTACTTTAAACTCATCCATCCAGATGCTCGCCTTTTCGATAGCATCGTTTAAGGTTAAGTAAGGTAATTCTTCTGTTGCTAAATCTTTTCCCAGCATATTACTCAATCGTGACAAGTACTTAAACTATTACTTTTGCGCTTTGTTGTCCAAATGTATTGTTTTTAATGACAAAGCTTAGTGTTAATATTAATAAAGTAGCGACCTTAAGGAACGCTAGAGGTGGAAACGTACCAAACGTATTAAAAGTTGCAAAAGACTGCGAAAAATTTGGTGCAGATGGTATCACAGTACACCCCCGTCCGGATGAAAGACATATTCGTTATCAGGATGTTAGAGAAATTTGTCCGGTAATTTCAACAGAATTTAATATTGAAGGGTATCCTTCAAAAGACTTTATTGATTTGGTGCTTGAAACAAAGCCACATCAAGTGACTTTGGTACCTGATCCGCCAGATGTTTTAACCAGTAATGCAGGTTGGGATACAATTAAATTTAAAGATTTATTAAAAGAAGTGATCTCTGAATTTAAGTCTGCAAATATCAGAACATCTATTTTCATAGAAACAGATCTGAAAAAAATAGAAGTTGCGCCTGAGACTGGAACTGATAGAGTTGAACTCTATACGGAAGCTTATGCGAGTGGCTATCATCAAAAAAGAGCAGAGGTAGTAAAGCCTTATGTTGAGTCAGCTCAGTTGGCTCATGAGCTAGGTTTGGGAATCAATGCAGGACATGATCTCAACCTAGACAATCTGGCTTATTTTAAACAGGCATTGCCTTATTTAGATGAAGTTTCTATTGGTCATGCTTTAATCGCTGATGCATTATACCTGGGGCTTGAAAATACAATTCAACTCTACAAAAGAGCATTGCAATGAAATTGAATTATAAAAGAATGGGAGAGGGTGAACCTCTAATTATTTTGCATGGTTTAATGGGGATGCTGGACAATTGGCAAACCCATGCTCGGACACTTTCTGAGAAGTACGATGTAATTATAGTTGATCAAAGAAATCATGGTCGCTCGCCCCATTCTGATTTGCCTTTTACCTATCAAGCTATGGTAGATGACTTAGAAGAGTTGGTAGATGAACTTTTTCTAAGTGATATCAATCTTTTAGGGCATTCTATGGGAGGAAAAACGGTAATGAAGTTTGCTCAGGAATATCCTATGTTGGTGAATAAACTAGTAGTTGCTGATATAGGTCCTAAAGCTTATCCGGTTCATCATCAGCTTATATTAAAGGGATTAAGAAATGTGCCACTAAAAGAGTTACAGCGAAGAACTGATGCTGATGCTTATTTAGCGGAATTTATACCCTATGAAGGAGTTCGTCAGTTTTTAATGAAAAGCCTTTATAGAAATGACAAAAAGGAATTTGATTGGCGTTTTAATTTGAATGTCATTGAACGCGATATCCCATTAATAGGAGAAGCTATTCATGACAATGTTTACGAACAGGAAACATTGTTTATCAGAGGTGAGAAATCAGATTACATTAAGGATAAAGATTGGGGAGAAATAAAAGAATGGTTTCCTAAAGCAGAATTGGAGACGTTATCAAATGCCGGCCACTGGCTGCATGCGGAACAACCAGAAGCCTTTATTCAAGCGCTAACTTCTTTTCTAGAGCGATAACGTTAATTATTCAAAGTCAGAAGTTAGCTTAAAGCGAAGTACACGCCCGTTATCGGTATCGGCAACGTATACAATTTCGTTAAAGTAAGCTACGCCTTGTGGATTGTTGAATTGTGTTAATTCTACACCTTCACCGCCAAAAGAAGTCTTTACATATTTTGTTGAAGCAGCTCCCGCTGGAGGTTGAACACCTTCAAGTCCAGAATAAGTAAATTGATACAAAGAATCGCGATCGGTATCTAATACAAAAACATAGTTGGTACCATCACCAGAGATGGTAATGTCTGAAGGAGCCGAAAACTTGTTGGCTTCGGTAATAAATCCATCAGCTTTAGAAGTATCTTCAGCTACTTGATCTCCCGGATTGTATTCGATTGCTAAGTCAGATTCAAAATATTCTATGTAACGAATTTTATATTCTGTTTCATCATCACCGTAAGCAACAATAAAGTCACGCGATTCATTTGCTGAAATCTGAGGTGGTTGACATTGAGTAACAATAGCTGAAGGTTCAGAGAAATAATCACGGTAGCTAGAACCGCTGGCAGTTACCGTAATCGGAGTTTGGAAAACATCATCATCTCCAAATAGTAAAACTGCGTCATCTGGTCCACCAATTTGATTCAGGTTATTGCTGGTTCCTGTTCGCGATACGTAAAAGTCATTATCTCCGATAATTGAGATATCAGAGAATATTACATATTGATCTTTTGTTGAAAAACCGGTTTTGAAGTAGAAAGGGTGAACAATTTCATTGGTAATTTCGGCATATCTCAATCCGTAACCTAAATCTCCTTTAAGGTCTAATCTATAGATACATGTTAAGCTATATTCATACCCAGAGATAATAGTGTCTTTAGTGCCAATCGCTAATAAGTCCAAAGAACGGTCTTGAATGACTTTTGTGGCTCCGGGAATACTGTATCTACTTAAAATATTACCGGCTTCATCCATACACACAATTTCTTCAGCACCATTATCGGCAACATATATCAGGTTATCAAAACCCGCTAATACATCAGTAGGACGCATAAAATTGTCTAGTACGGGCTGAATAGGTACATAAGCAACTTCGCGACTTTGATAATCGGGGATTTCAATAAAATCCAAATCAGTTTTCTCTCCAAAATAACCATCACAGGCAGTTAATCCTATAATGGAAAAAATTGTGAAAGCGAATGCAATTATTCTTAGTCTATTCATCGTTGCAAATCTTTATTGATAGAAAAGCCTAACCCTACAAGATGTTGTGTGCCTAACACTTGGGTTGGTAGCACACTGTAATTAAGGTACAAAGGATGACCTCCTACTCTATGTCTAACACCTAATCCCATGGATGGGAATGGTTTGCCTTCAACATTAATTCTATATCCTGCTCTAATAAAGAGCAATTTCAGATAAGCATATTCTGCACCAAATCTGAAATTTTCAGCGTTATCATTAGGATGTTGTAATTCAAATGAAACCATCAATTGATGTTTGTCTTCCACCTTCCATGGAATCATTGACGCTCCTAGTCGAAACACAGTAGGTACAGTATACGATTCAACATCAACAACATCCCCACGGTTATAATCTACAGCAAGGTAATCTCCTTCTAGTGACGAGTTCCCCGAAAAGTTTTGAACCATAACAGCAAAGGTTAGATCTTTAACATCGGTTGTGTATGTAAATCCTAAGTCAACAGAAGCTGCACTGTTGTTGTACTCTGCCATTTGCTCATAAATGTATTTCAGAGTAATTCCGATCGAAAACATGTCGGATAATCTTTTCGCATACGAAATACCTGCAGCAAGATTGTTCGCATATATTTTTTGTCCGGTTCCGGTTGGTTGAAATTCCGTACGTACATCCATTGCCCCTGAGTTCATAGAATTCAGAGATATGGCAATGCCCGATAAATTTTTAAACGGGAAAATTCCGGATACGTATGCCTGATTAATTCCCGCTCCGATAAAGTAATTGGAAGTAGCAAGAGAGAAAGATTCTGCGTCTGCAATTCCGGCAGGGTTAGAATAGGGCGCAAATTCATCTGATGAGATGGAAACACTTGCTCCACCCATGGCAAAAGAACGTGGGTTCATGTCGTTTTTCAAGAAACTCAATGTTGATAATCCGGCACGTTGTCCTCCGAGATTTGGCAAAATTTGAGCTTTTGACTGGAATCCACTCAGCAATAGGGCTGATATGGCAAATGCAGTTATTATGTAATTTTTCATCTTCATTAGAATCTGAAACTTAATCCGTAAAGAATTTGTCGAGGTGCAAGGTATCTGGCTGGGTTATTAGGATCTTCTCCTGTTTCTTCTGGACCTAAATAGCGGTAATCTCTGTATGATTCAGTAACATCATCTCCGGTCTCATATGCAGTTCCTGTAACAGTATTGATGATCTGTGCATTTTTATTATCAAACAAGTTTCTAATTTCAATGCTAAGTGTAACACCAGATTTTTCGCCCTTAAACCAGAATGTCTTGCTGACTTTAAGATCGGTGTTAAACCAGGGTGAAGCTTGTTTTTCAAGATAACGGTCGTTATCTGTTGAGTAAAGCGGACGTCCTAAATCATTAGTACCTTCATATACTACAGGAGTATAACGATATCCTGATGTGTAGCTAGAAGATAAGAATGCTTGAAATCCGTTTAATGAAACTCCCCATACCTTAAGTGTTGAGTCAGGGGCAAATGTGATACCTGTTTTAACATTCCAAGGTCTATCCCAAGCCAGGTATTGTTCTGTTGTTAACTCTACTTCACCAGTTTGTTCAATTTGAAGTCCTGATTCTCTTGCTGAGTTTGATTTACCCCTTGCTTGTTGGTAAGAGACATTAAAGAACCCACTAACATGTTTTCCTATGCGTGCAAATACACCGGCTTCAACTCCAATGATTTTCGCATAATCTTGGTTGATGTACATCACTTTTGAAACTGTTCTACCTGTTTGATCTTCAACAAGAACAGTTCTTGAAACAATGTAGTCAAAACGGTTATTGTTAAATGCAGCAAGAGTAACCCCAATATTCTTGGTAAGTTGTGATTTTAAGCCCAATTCGTACGATACATTTACTTCAGGGTTTAGGTTAGGGTTCCCCAAATTACTGAGGTAAGAATTATCTTGATATTCAGTATCTAACCCTTGATAAACAAATCTTGGGTGAGGAAGGCGCATTGAGTGACCGTAGTTAAAGTAAAGTACATTGTTATCTGTAACAGGGAACGATACATTAATTTTAGGAAGTAATCGAGTTTTCCATCGTAAACCAGCAAAGCCAGTTGTTTCGTCCATGTAATCTTCTCTTACCTGATCTACAACAGGAGAAGATTCGTCATTAACAGCATCGTCTGCAAATTTACCCGGAGCCCAGTAGTTTAGACGTAATCCTAGTGTTGCAATAATTCCCTTGTACTTAATTACATCTTGAACAAAGAAACCTCCATTCATTGTGTTTACTTTCCAAATGTCACTCGAAGATCCAATAGATACCGATGGAGTAGTTGTTTCTTCATCAATTACGATAGGAGCTCCTACCCAAGGCTTATAGACATCTACCCATTGGTATTCAACAAATTTGTGTTGCTGACCAAAAGAAATAATATGGTTACCGCTTTTAGGATAGTAAGAGAACTTGTAGTTAAGAGTATATTCTTCTGCGTAGTGGTCGTGCCATGTTCCGGAAATTCCTCCGTTATTAATGAACCATGGACTAGCATTTGTATATACTACCTCATCATCTGGGTTGAAGAGTGTTACCGGATCTGTAACAATATCGTCTTCGTCAAGAATTTGATCAACTGTTTCTGTGCGGAAAGGTCTTCCGTTAGCATCAGCACGAAGCTTTGTAAAGAGTCTACCTGCAGATACGTTTAAATTCAGTTTATTGTTGATGAAGTGGTTAAGGTTAAGTGCTGTTAAGTTAGAATGATGTGTGTAGGTAGTTGCATTATCCAGCTCCAAACTTCTGCGGTATTGGTATCCCGGAGTCAAAATAGCATCAAAACCTACAATTTGAAGTGTTTTGGTATTTTGATTAATGTTCAAACTATGCTGATTTGTTAGTGTAAGCTTTGTTCCTTTTTTAATTTGGTAAGAAAGCTTAAAAGTATGTGTCCAACTGTTTGTTTGTCTTGGAGCCCATATACTATCATTTCCAGCAAGAATAGAACTGTGTAACTGATCAGCAGTTCCGCCAAAGTAGTCATCAGTAAGGGTAACTGTAAAGTTGTTAAAGAATTTAACCTTTTTATTAGTAAAAGGAACAGGACCTCCAAATGATAAATCAACAATGTCAGTATTCCATGAGTAATCGGCATCCGAATCAAAACCTAGATTGTCTCTTTGCCAAGATCCTGCAACTTCGAACTTGTCGCCACCTTCTCTAATTTTTGTAGAAACAACTCCTGCAGAACCATCGCCAAATTCAGCTCCGGCTCCACCTGTAATAACTTGCAGTTGACCTATTGAACTTGAGGACACACCAACACCAAATCCAGTACCGGCTAGTGGATCTTGTGCTGAAATTCCATCAACTAAATATTGTGTTTCATAAACTCTGGCACCACGAATTTGAAGTCCATCTTGTGTTTGAGTAACACCAGCTTGCATGGCAACTACTTCCTGAACATCGCGGACATTCATTTTATCGATTTCGTCTTGAGAAACAGTTACTTCAGAATTGGCAGATTCAAGGTTAACAATACTTTTCTGACCAACAATTGTAACTTCTTTTAGCATTTCAGAACGAAGGCTTAAAGAAGCATCAAGCTTTTTGGTTTTACCATCTTCGATAGTAATGCCGGTAAAAATCTTTTCACCATAACCAACAAATGAAACTTTTACAGAATAGTCACCAGCTTTAATGTCTGTAATAGAATAAGAACCATCGATATCAGTTGCAGTTCCTTTATAAGTACCCACCAGCATAACTGTGGCACCGATTAATGTTTCACCGGTTTGTGCATCAGAAATAACACCACTTAACGTTCCCTGCGCGAAGCTTTGAAAAGTTGTTAAGATGAAAGCACAAATGGTGAAGATGTGCCTCGTGTATTTACCAGTTAAAATCATCGTTTAAAATTTGGTCGAATAAGTCAATTTGTTCAGTGGTAGTTCCAAAACTGGTTACAGGAACAGAAATGAATACCTGATAGGTATTCGCTCCATTTTTTCTCAATGCAGCTACTTCGTCTGGCCCTACCCAACCGCTTTGTGGTGTTATCGTTGCGTTGTATAAAACTTCAGCATCGGCAGTAGGGTAGAATGGTGCCACATTGGGTAATATATAGTTGGCCGTTAATACCGGGTAAGAGCTTGAAGTGGGCGTTA
>CERC01024633.1_pt1 | contig 13928 bp, 11 predicted proteins | sample 530921 | NCBI WGS metagenome assembly CERC01 (sample SAMEA2621099, study PRJEB7988) | marine metagenome | isolation source: saline water (ENVO:00002010), including
GCGCCTATCTGTCCGCCCAGTCCACCAACGATCAGTACCTGCATCGTCTCATCTCTTTCCGATCAGTTTGGGGACCCTTTGCACCCGGTGTGTCGGGGGCGAAAGGGTCGGTATTCACACATTCGATCAATCGAAGTAGCTGACGCGTTTTGACGGCGGCAGGATCGAGTTGATCAGCATTTCCAGACGGCGGGGGTTTTCCTGCCGGCCAATGGAAACCGCACCAACCATATAGACCGAATTCAAAAGCTCTTCGTCGTTGGAATTACGTTCAAGTTTACCCGCAAGTGGCATAAAGACCATGTTGGCCAGAACCGCGCCATAGAAGGTCGTCAAAAGCGCAACAGCCATCGACGGACCAATCGAGGACGGGTCGTCAAGGTTGCCAAGCATCTGCACCAGACCGATCAGCGTCCCGATCAGGCCCATCGCCGGTGCAACGTCACCGGCCTTTTTCATAATGTTCGCACCTTTTTGGTGGCGGCCGATGGTCGCATTCATGTCTTTGCGCATGATGGCTTCGACTTCCTCGGGCGGGGTGCCGTCAACGACCAGCGACAAACCTTTCCAGAGGTATTCCTCGCTTTGCAGGCTATCGAGATGTCCCTGCAGTGACAGCACGCCACCCTTACGGGCAATTTCGGCCAGCTGGAGGATCTGAAGGGCCGCATCCGCGGGATTGCGCGATTTATGGAAAATCGTGCGCATAAGGATCTTGCCCGATCCAAGAAACTCGCCCAACGCAAAGCTAACAGCCGTAATAGCTGCTGTACCGCCGATAACAATCAGGACAGAGGGGATATCGATAAAGGCACCCGGCGATCCACCAAAGATGATTGCTGCAATCACCAACGAAAAGCCAATGGCCAGTCCCCCGACTGTCGCAATGTCAAACGACGTTTTAGTCCCCCCTTCGGCCATAGTCGGATATCCTCTCTTACGTTAGCTTTTCTCGGATTTGATGATTTCCGTCATGGTAACACCAAGCCGGTCTTCCACCACCACGACCTCGCCACGCGCGACGAGACGGTTGTTCACATAGATATCAATAGCTTCACCAACTTTGCGGTCAAGCTCTACGACAGCACCACGACCAAGTTTCAGCAATTGACTGACCTGCATGGTTGCTTTTCCGAGGACTGCTGAAACCTGAACGGGAATATCGTACACGGCTTCAAGATCCTTGGAAGTCTTCATCTGCTCGCTGCCAGCTTCGGCCGCGGCGAGAAGTTCGGTTCCTTCGCCCTCAAGTTCAATTTGATCGTCATCGAGTTCCGAGAGTTCGAGATCGTCATCATCAGCCATTTTCGTCTCCTGCGTCTTTGGTCGGTTGCTTCACAGCAGCCGTCTCGCCGGCTGTGGTCGTCGGGTTTTCCTGCGTGCGCGGCTGTCCGTTTTCGGGGCCAGCATTGACGGGCTTCGCAGGATTTTGCGCGGTTGCCGTCGTATGGTTATTTTGTGTGTCAGGCTTGTCATCGGCCTGACCTTCGGTGATTGTTTCCGGTCTTTGCGCCGTGTCACCCGCGGGTGCCGGATTTGCCATCGTATCGTCTTGCGATGTTTGCATATTCCGCGCGTCGGTGCCATCGCCTTCTTGGGGTGCAGCCCTGTGTGCGGCTGGTCCGGCAGGGGATGACATGTCCGGTGTGACGTGTTTCACCGCTTCTGTCGGACTGCCTTGGGCCGGTTCAGCGGGATTGGCATCTGGACTGCGCAAGCTTTCCGGTGGCTCTGAACCAGATGTCTGGTGGCTGGCAGGCTTGGGGGCTTCTGTCGGCTGCGGGGAATTTGGCGTCGCCTCCCGGTCCATGTCCGACTTGTTTGGAATCTCCGTTGGGTCGGTGGGTACGGTGCCTGCATCTGCCCCTTCATCTGCCAGTGTGGAAGATGCCGGATCGTCTTTTGGAATACGGCTTTCCTGAACTTCGGGATCGCCCATATCGCTTTCTGTCAGACCATGGTCACTGGCATGCAGGGCCAGGGCATTGTCGATGATCTCGTTGATCTCGGACCAGATACGTGAACTGTCGCGCACTGCTGTCCCGTCGCCCCACGAAACCTGACAATCGCCCATCGCGACATCGGGTTCCCCAACAACGACGATCTTGCCGGAAAAACCACGCGAAACGGCAATGCGTTCTGTCGCCGCCCCGACATCTTTTTCAAGTTCAGGATGAACCTTGATCATGACTTTGGGGACATCAAACAGATTGGCCAGACATTGCCGGACAATGTCTTCGATCTCGGTCAACTGATACTGCTTCGACCAGGCAGGGGCCAGCTTGCGAATGACACCAAGGGCAACGTGAATGGCATCTTCGTTGATCTTGGCATTGGCGCGCTTTTGCTGCTCGTCAATCTGGGCCAGCTTTTCGGCAATTTCAGATTCCACGTCGCCAACGGCCTTTTCAAGCGAGGCCATGATTTGCTGGTGTGCTTCGTCAAATCCCTGTTTGTGACCCTCGGCAAAACCCTGTTCGTGACCGCGCTTTTCAGCATCTGCCACCATTTGGGTACCCTGTTCCTCGGTATAGACCGGGGGCGGGGGTGGCGGGGCTTCGTCTTCTTTCTTTTTCTTCTTTTTCTTGCCCAGTTCGTAATGCTCATCCTCGCCGCCTGCCGAACGGATTACGTTGTCGGCATCGTCGAAGCTTAATGAGAATGTGAACTTTTCAATGGCCGTCATATCGAACTGCTAAAACGCCTTGTGCAACAAAAGGGAGGAAGCCCTGCGGCTGTCAGTGAGCCGATCACTGTCAGGAGCATCAGCTTTCCTGATACAGCCAGTTGCGAATAATCGAGAGAGCTTCTTCCGGGTGTTTCTCCACGATCTCGCCGATTTTCTTGACCGAGGATGCTTTCACGCGGCCTTCAACCTGCGACAGGTTGATCAGTTCCTCGCCGTCGTCGGCACCACCAGGTGCCATCGGAACAGGCGCCGGACCTTCAAGGGCCGGTGTGCCCTCTGCGCTCATGTCCTCGGCAAGAAGCTGCCGCTGTGCCATGTCGGCCGCACTGGGCAGGGTTTCGAACGCACGGGTCAGCAGCGGGCGGACCACCAGCAGGATGACAAGGATGGCGACGATTGCCAAGACCAGCATCTCGGCGATGCGGAAGATTTCAGCCTTGTCGAGGCCAAGGAATGTCTCGATTTCTTCATCCGGGAACAGATCGTCGGTATCGGCGAACTGCATGTTGATGACTTCGACCTGATCGCTGCGCTGGGGGTCATAGCCGATGGCGCTACGAACAAGAGCTGCGATCTTCTCGAGGTCTTCCGGGGAGCGTTCCTGATACAGGCGCTCGCCATTTTCGTCGGTGGTGTAGGTGCCATCAACGAGTACCGCCACCGTCACACGCGAAATTTCGCCGATTTCCTTGACCTGTGTGGTGGTGGTTTTGGAAATCTCGTAGTTGACGGTTTCTTCAGTGCGGTTTTCCTGACTTTGGGTCCCAGCTCCGTTGGCAGCGTCAAAGTTTGCATCTGGCAGGTTGTTTTGCAGCGTTACCGGATCGGTGCCCTCGGTCTCGGAATTGGTGGCATTTTCTTCGATCGTCTGGCTTGAACGGATCACGCGCTCGTCAGGGTTAAAGCGCTCGTCAGCCGTTGTAACCTTGTTGAAGTCCATTTCGACCGAGACTTCGGCGCGAACCTCGCCATAGCCAAGGGAACGCGACAGCAAATCTTCGATGGTATTGCGCAGGCGGCTTTCCGTGCGAATGCGCATTTCGTCAGCGGTCTGCGTCAGGAAGGTCGAAGACTGCTGTTCGCCGTCACCGCGGGCAAGCAAACGTCCACGTTCATCAATGATCGATACCTTGCCGGGGTCAAGTTGTGGCACAGCGGCAGCGACAAGGTGCTGAATTGCAACGACTTGTTCGGGTTTCAGTTCACCGCCTGCCATTTTTACGGCAATCGAGGCACTGGCGTCCTGCGTTTCGCGCGAGAACATTTGGCGTTTGGGCAGAACCAGATGAACACGTGCCTGCTGGATCGACTGGATCGCGGCAATCGTTCTGGCCAGTTCGCCTTCAAGGGCGCGGACGTGGTTAATGTTCTGCTCAAAACTCGTCGCGCCGAAACCATCGGAATTATCGAATACTTCGTAACCGACAGAACCACCAGTCGGCAGGCCGCTTTCCGCCATGCTCAGGCGCATGCGGTTGACCTGGTCGGCCGGGACAAGGATTTCAGTGCCGTTATTCAGCAGCTGGTACTGGACTTGTTGATCTTCCAGGCGATTGACAATCTGGCTGGCATCGCCCGGGTCCAGATCGCGATAGAGCAGTTCCATGTTCGGGGCGGAAACGCGCATGATCAAGAATGCAAAGAAGACAAGCAGCAACACGCCCACGCCGCTGATAGCCATCAGGCGCGTTGGTCCAAGACTTTTTAGTGTTTGCAACAAGCCGCCCACGTTCGACTGCTCCGAAACGAAAATTTACCACTGTCCCTGTGCGGATCGATCCATGCGGAATGCGACCAGCATCAACAACGAATAGTTCTCCATGCTGAAGAACAGGTTAACAACCGGCAATTTTTGCCCAGTTGATGGATTCAAATTCACCAGTGATTTGAATCATTTGGATATTTAATATCCGCTTTTCTCTGCCCTTAATGTAGTGAGTCAGTCGGGTAAAAAGAAGCCCGGCACAGTGGCCGGGCGAGTCTGTTTTGGTGCTATGTGTTTCAAGGCGGGCTAACGCCCTGAAACAGATGTCAATTACCGTTTGATCCGAATCAGCTCATCGAGCATTTCATCGGTCGTGGTGATGGTTTTGGTGTTCGCCGAGTAAGCACGCTGGGTGACGATCATGTTGGTGAATTCCTCACCGAGATCGACGTTCGAGCCTTCCAGTGCCGAAGCCACAACGTTACCGGCACCATTCAGGCCCGGCTCACGGAGCAGATAATCGCCCGACTCACGCGTCTGGCGGTAAACGTTACCTGTGTGGTTTTCCATTTCATCAGGCGCCTCGAAGGTTGCGATGGCCAGTTTGTAAACCGGGCGTTTCACACCGTTTGCAAACTCGACTTGCAGGAAGCCATCTTCGGTGAACGCATAGTTCACCATGGTGCCTGCCTGCGCACCATTCTGGTTGATGAAGTGGGTGGTGTATTCGACAAGGTTACCGTTAGCATCGGAACCAGCCGCGAACTGAGTGATACCGTTACCGAGCCCGATGGTACCGAAATCAAGGGTGAATTCGCTGGTATCGGAACCATTGCTCCACTCTGCAGAGATGTCAGTGTCAACCAAGCTACCAGTTGACCCGACGTTTACCGCACCGATTGTTGCTTGCACACCATTAAAGCTCTGAAGGTTGCCGGAACCATCAAAGGTGATCGTACCAGCCTGGATCAGGCCATTCGGGTGGTCGGTCGGGTCAAGCTCACCGGTCGTTGTGTTGCCGGTAAGTTCAAATCCCCACCGGTTCTGACCGAGTTTGACAACCTGCAGGTTGACGGTATGCGCCGAACCAAGGGAGTCATAAATGGTTACCGGCATGGTGTTGTCTTCGGCAACAGTGCCGGTCGCAAGATCACCTGCAGTGTAAGTCGCTGACAGGGTTCCCGGAACGCCGGCAAAGTTGATGCCCGTCGCACTCAATGGTGTGCCCGTGACGTTGGCAATAACGACATCCTGATCGGCAAACGCACCAGTCAAGGTCAGGGTATCGTTGGTGCCCGTTGTGGTGGTGGTTGCGTCAATGCCAGTTACTGCACTGATCGCAGCAGCCAGGTCTTCGAGCGTATCACCAGTGTTAATCGTGATGTTGGTGGTCGTGCCATCATGGGTGATCGAGAACTGGTCACCGTTGTTGATGCCGGCAAGCGTTGTCAGGTCGGTCGTATCATAGTCGATGCCGGTGGTCGTCGATGTGGCCGTGCCGCCGGTAACTGCCGTTTCGTCGGAGTTCAGGTTCGCACCAAATTCGATGTTGGTCGTTGATGCGGCCGCCGTCAGGATCGAGTTGATATCAAGAACCTGAAGGTCGGTCACAGCCGAGCTGTTTGATGTCGTGGCGTTGCCATCCCCATCAAGCAGGCCACCGTCACGGTCGGTTGCCCAACCCTGCACATAGTAGCCGGCAGTGTTCTTTAGATAGCCGTCATCATCCGGCTTGAAGTCGCCAGCGCGAGTGAAGAACAGCTCGTCATTGGTTCCCGGCGATGCGGTGCCGCGAACGATGAAGAAGCCATCGCCGGAAATTGCCGCTGCCGTGGTCGACGAGGTTGCCTGCAGCAAGCCCTGCTTGCTGATCAGGGCGGTCGGATGGAAGCGTACGCCACCCGGTGTATAGCGGGTGTCGGTTGCGGCTTCGGTCACCAGGGTCGAGAAACGACCAATGGTTCCCTTGTAACCGATTGTATTAAGGTTCGAGATGTTGTCCGAGATGACGCCCAGGTTCTGAGACTGCGCATTCAGGCCGGAAACACCGGAAATCATTGCACCAAAAAGGCTCATTTTTCTTCTCCTGTTTCGACAGGCTGTTAATCAAATCCGGATGAATGCCCTAGGCGGCTTCTTCCTGCTCTTCAGTCCCGGAATTATCTCCGGTATCTGTGTTATCGTTGGTGGTGTCTGTGCTGTTCGCGCCCAACTTCACGTTGGTCAGGGTCGAGAACGGTACAGAGACATCGCCCATGCGGAGGTAAATGTCGCTGTCATCAATATCGACACTGTCAACTGTGCCGACGATACCGATTGCCACAGATGCCGGATCACCGTCTTCATCAAGGAAGCTGTCTCCGTTGGCTGCCATCGGGCTGACCACGAGGGTATAGGCACCAGGATCCTGTTCGACCCCGTTGTTGTTCTTGCCATCCCAGGTAAAGGTCTGAAGGCCGGAAACATCGGTAAGTTCTTCAGAGTAGATGGTCGCACCGCTCTGATCCTGAATCTGCAACTGCAGACGCGGAACTTCCGGTGAAACGTTGTATTTGTAAGTGAGCTCTTCGCCCTCTTCGCGCCAGTTGGTGTCACCAACTGCTTCGATCTCGGCACCGACATAGGACAGTGCAGAAAGCTGGCGTTGCTGGCCCTGCATGGCGAGCAGGTCTTCGAGGTTCTTGTTGCTCTGAATGCCTTGCTCAACCTGGGCGAACTGGCTCAGCTGGTCGGTGAACTTGTCACTTTCCATGGGCGAGGTCGGGTCCTGGTTTTTGAGCTGTGTCGTCAGAAGGGTCAGAAACGTATCAAAGTTCTGGGCCAGCTGATTGGCAGAGCTACTTGACGCGGCATTGTTGTTTGACTGCGCCAGACCAACATTTGTCAGGGATGAAATGGTCATGGGATTGTCCCTCTACCTTTCCTAGATCCGGATATCGACAAGGCCGTTGGGATTGATCCCATAGCCAATGGCGACATGTTCGGCGAGTTCGGTTCCACTCATGACATCGCCATCATCGGGGCTGCTGCCCTGATCGGCGGTCATACGAGATTGGCCGTTGCCGTCCTGACTCTGGCCACCTTCATTTCTGTGCTCGAAGGTGAAGCTTTGACTGTCTGCGTTCAGTCCCGCGTCTTTCAATGCTTGTTGAAGAGCACGGGAGTCTTGACGCAACATGTCGAGGGTCTCGCGTGTGTCGGCTTGAATGACGCCCTGGATGCGGCCGTCCTGACCGATTTCCATTTTGACATCCACGCGGCCCAGATGCTCGGGGCGAAGTTGGACCGAGATCTTGTCAACGCCCTCGCTGGCAGCGTTTCGGATTGAAACGGCAACCTGTTGCTGTACCTGCTGTGACGGAGCCTGACGCGCGGTTTGTGCGGTTTGGCCGCCGGTGTTGGTCTGATGCAGGGTATTTGTGCTGCCGGGCTGTCCATTTGCCGTGGCGGTGGCTTCAGTGCCGCCGGTCGCGGTGACCGCACCGTTTGTCACTGCATTCTGCTGTGCGGTTGCACTGTTTTGCGGGTTCTGGGCATTTGCCGCTGCTGCCATTGCCTGCTGTGCTGCCTGGGCAGTTTGTGCCGGGTTGGTTGTCGCGGCCTGTTGACCGCCATTGTTGGTTTGAGCAGAGGTCGTGGCATTTACGGTGCCGTTGGCATCGCTTTTACCTTTTCCCTCGCCGCTCATCGCATCAACGACACGCGACAGGAATTTGTCAGATGTTAGTTCATCACCGGTGCCGGTATCTGCGCCATTAAGGGCAATCTTGGCCGATCCTGCTGCTGCGGGCTGCGACAGGGCTGTTGAGTTCAATAGCCCGTCAGTTGTCTTGTCTGCTGTAGTGGTGCCATTGGCAGCAACATTCTGACCACCAGCCTGTGCCGGGTTCTGGCCAGATGTTACACCGCTCGCGGCATTCGTCTTCACATCAGCTGCCTTTGCCTTGGCTAACTCAAGTGCCTCGGGCGAGCCAGGGAGTGGAGCTGCCTGTGCAGGCTGGTTTGGATCAACCATGCCAGGGGTGACGGCTGCGTTGTCGGTTTTATCCGCATTGGTTCCGGCTTCCTCTTCGGAGGTGGCCGACTTGGTTTCATCGGACGAAGGGGTATCGCCTTGATCCGAAGCGTCACCTTCGTCATTGCCGCGATCAGCGTTGTCCGCGCTTCGCATATCATCAGATGCGTCGTCGTCAACACGATCCGCGTCGGAGTCATGCGGTTCATCGGATTTGGGGTCGTCAATTCTGGCGTGGTCTTCATGATCTTCACGCGAAGCACGGACCGGATCGTCTTCTCGACGATCGGCGGTTGGCGCATCGTCAAGATCCTGATCTTCACGCGCGGATCTGCGCGCACTCATTTCAGCGCGATGGTCGTCGATATCGTTCTGGGCAGATTTTGCCGCATCGTATTTGACCTGATGGCTTTGCTCAGACCAGTTGTCTGTGACCGATGCCATGATGTCACTAAAGCCGGACCCCTTGCGTTCGCTCGGGTTTGTGCCGGGTACGGAGACTGTTGGCATCACGCTGTTTGTAATCGCAGAGCTGTTCATGACCTTGGTCCTTATGGAAGCAGTGTCAGAACAGTTGCAAGTGACGGGCCAGTTTTGAGATTAACGTTTTCTACATATTTTCAGTACGTTAGGGCGCCTCGGTTCTGGAGGCATATTTTGCCTCGGTCAGAAACAGGTGTGTAGCAGGGAAAAATTGATCCAGTGGCATTCTGGCAGGAAGGAAACAGGGGAAATGCAAAAAAGGCCCCCGGCGATGCCGGAGGCCTAATTCTGTCAGTCGAATAAGTAAGGCGTCTTGGCCTAGGCCGAAATTGACAGCCCGGATTTTGCCGGTGCCGGTTTTTCAGCTTCATCCTTTGCACTTGCAGATGATTGTGTCGCTTCATTGGGAAGGGCAGGACGATCCTTTTGGGCCGTCATCACTGCCTGACGCAATTCGCCTTCGCTTTTTTCAGAAAGCTCAGCCCAAGAATCTCGAAGTGGTGTGAGAAGTTTAATAACCTCTGCTGCGGCATTGGGATCGTTTTTGCGATCCACATCCATCAAGCGGATCATGCAGTGCGTATAGAGCCGTTCGAGGTTCGCAGCGATCTCGCCACCTTGCTCCATGTCCAGAGTGTTCGCCAGATGGGCAATCAGCTCTTGCGCACTGCAATTGGCATTGCAGCGACCCTGAATGTCATTGCGCTCAATCGCCTTTTGCGCCTCTTGCAAGCGTGACAAAGTCTTTTCAAACAGCATGAACACCATTTTTGCAGGTGTGGCTGTATTGACCTGTTGTTGCTTGTATGTATGGGCGGCGTGTTCGTTCATGCGACACTCCTTGGTATACTACGCGTGTGTTCAGTGTGCATGTATGGCAGACAAAAGTTAACCTTTATCTTTTCCTGCAGACATCAATTCGTCGAGAGAACTCTGGATGTTCTTCATGCGTGCAAGGGCCGATTCCATTGCAATGAACTGATCCATAAGGACTTCTCGCTGCCGCGCGAGACGCTCGTCAATACGGTCAACTTTTTCTTCGTAAGACGTGCTTTGGGTTTCCAGATCAGTGATCGCCTGGGTCAAAGTCCCTTCTTCTTCGTCCAGAATTGAATCCAGTTCGAAGTAGAACTGTGCGCCAATGCCCACGCTGGTTGTTACTGTTGCGGTGTCGGCAGCACTGGCGTCACCACTGTAAAACAGTCGCAAACCATCAGCGGTTCTGATGCTGTTGCCCGAAACAACCGCGTTCTTGCCGGTGGTGGTCACGCCATCAACCGTGATGTCGTAGGTTACGCTATTGATCGTGCCACCAGACGCATCAATGTTGAACTCATAGGTCGCAGCGTTGGTTTTGCTATCAAAGCCGGTCATCGTGATATCGGAGTTGTCCGATTTGCCGCGGAACAGGAACAGTTCCATGACTTCTTCTGGCTCGTTAAGCAAAGCTTCATTGAGCGCAGTTTCATCAAGATCGATGGTTTTGCTCAGCAGCGGGTCTTCGGTCGCGCCATAGGCAACAAAGTCCAGGCCGATTTCAGCCAACACCGAATAGTCGTCCTGATCAGCCCGGTCAGTCACCCCGTTTGCAAACGAACCGGCAATCTGTTGCAGAGCGGACTCAATGCCTTTGACGGACGTATTGCCAAGCAAAACAGCGTCTTCGGATGCTTCACCGGTGGTCGGGTCAACGAAAGTCTTCTCGTTGATGAAGGTCTGAACCGCGTTGTAGGCATCAACGAAATCAAGAATCGCTGTCTTTGCCTGATTGAGGTCCTGTTCGATATCAATCGTGATTTGTGTTCCCGGTTCGGCGTCATACAGATTGATATTGAGACCATCAATCAGATCAGAAAACTCGTTTGACCCACGGGTCACGGTGATCCCGTCAAGTTCAATGCTTGCATTGTTGCCAACGTCGATGACATTGGTTGCATTGATTGTCGTCGCATCTGTCAGGACGCCGAGGCTTTGCAGAACGTTGCCGCTATCGTCACTGAACGACATGCGGTTGTCTTCGCCTTCGTCGGTCGAAGTCAGGATCAGCGTACTTTCAGTATCAGAAACCTTGACGACCGATGCCTGAACGCCGGTCGCGTCTTTGATATTGTTGATCTTGTCACGAATGTCCTGAAGCGTGTCGCCAGCTGATACAGTAACCGTCGAACTGCCGGCCCCGCCGGCCACAGTAAAGGTACCTGTTCCGGTGATCCCTGTAATGTCAGCGCTTGCCGCGACAGCCTGGGTATCACTTGAAAGTTTGTGTCGGCTTGCGACCTGATTGATCTCGAAGTTGTAGCTGCCGGTCTCAGCTGCGTTTGACGCAGTGACACCCATCAAAGTACCTGCCTCGGATCCGTCAGAGGATGCAAAAATCTGTTTGGCTTCAAAGATATTTCGCGAGTTATCAAAGCTCGTTGCGCCATAAAGGTTGGACATCGAGTCTTTGAGTGTACCAACAAGCGTCTGCAGCTCTTTCAGCGCAGCAATTTTCTCGTCGTTTGCCTCAACCCGTCTTTCAAGGTTGTCAGCAGGAATACGACGGGCAGCAATCATCTGGTCGACGGTGTCGACGAAATCGATGTTGGACGAACCGCCAGATAGCTGGACGCGACCGTTATCCCCAACATAGATATTATTTAAATTCAGACTGCTCATTGGTTAGCTCCTTGGGTGCTCCCGGCTGATTTTGCCTGCTACCGGTATCTCTTGTCAAACCGATCAGCAAGAACCATGCCTATGTGCGCCCACTCGCTGGGTTAAATTTCTTCGTCGACGAAACTGCCGAGATATTCGCGCATCTGTGAGAACAGCTGCTGAAGTTCTTTTGACGGCAGTTCGCGCAAGACATCACCGCTTACGCGGTCGGTAACTTTTGCAACAACGCGACCGGTATCCTGATTGAAGTTCAATTCAACGCGTGCCGTGCCGTTTGCAAGGTCCGGCAGATCAATACTGGCCAGAGCATCCTGCATTTTCTGCGGTACTGCGGATGCCTTGGTTTCCGGTTTCGCTGCTGCGAAGCCCGCGTCAGCTCTTGCTGCCGGGACTGCTGGTGCAGCCGGTGCAGACTGGGTGTTGCCACCCGAACTGCTTGGCGCACTATAGTTGTTTACGACTTCCATTTTTCAGCTCCTTAAAGCCGCCATCCTGTAACAGCAGGATGAAACTTGAAAAAGACGGGTACCTATCATCGGTGCCCAGGGACAAAAGATAGATTACTGCAGCAAGCGCAGCAGGTTTTGCGGCATCTGGTTCGCCTGTGCCAGCATGGCAACCCCGGATTGAACCAGGATCTGCTTGGAGGTGAAGTTCGTCATTTCAGCCGCAACATCAAGGTCAAGCAAGGTTGAACGGGCCGACTCAGTGTTTTCCTGAGTCGTCGCAAGGTTCTGACCAGCAAAGTCCAGGCGGTTCTGGGATGTGCCGACCGCAGCACGGGCGCGCTGCAAGTCGTCGATCGCACGGGTCACAACCTCAACCGCGCTTTGGGCGCTGGCGGCTGTGCTGATCGCATTGGCGCCGAGTGTCTGCAGGGAATCCTGGGTCCCTAGCGCACCTGCGCCGAGGGTTTCTGAGTCGACCGAATTCAACGTGATATCCAACCGATCATTTGCGGTGTTGCCCGCGCCAACCTGGAACTCGATTGAGCTCTGCAATGCCTGACCGTTGTCAGATGCCATGGTGACGACGTTGCCAATAGAAGAGTCAAGGCCGCTGCCGTTGAAGTTTGTGCTTGTACCAAAGTCGTTCGAGCCAGCCGTGCCGGCGGCAACAAAGTCAATTGAGGCAGAGAAGTTGGTGTTCACACTGAAGGAAAGGCCAAGTTCATCGAAGTCGAGCGTTGCATTCCCTCCAGCAGGAATAGCCGTGGTTCCGCCTGTTGCGGCGTAGTCCGAGACATCAATGGATTGCGAGCGGTCAGCCACACCATCGATCGTGCTGGTCACGGTCATAATGACCGGTCCACCTGCAGAAATCTCGTTAATGCTGACCTCGAAACTGTTGTCTGTAAGGTCAGTGTCGGTGTCGGTCGCCCAATAATTGTTATCGGTAATCGCAAAGTTATCGAAACCGTTGACGGGAACAAGTGCGCGACCGCCGCCGGTGGCAGCAAGGTCACCAAACTCAAGGGCGACATCTCCGCCGTCACCAAGCAACTGTATTCCATTGAAGTTTGTGGAGGACGCAATTCGGTCAATTTCATCGCGCAGCTGAACAAACTCATCATTCAGGAAGCCGCGCTCGGTATCGGACAAGTTGCCAGATGATGCCTGAACCGACAGTGTTTTCATGCGGACAAGGATATTGTCGATGGTTGCCATACCGCCATCAGCGATCTGGAGCATCGAATTGGCCTGGCCGACGTTTACGGAAGCGGTTTTAAGGGCTTCGGTCGTCGCATTAAGGCGTGCGCCAATTGCCATCGAGGCTGCGTCATCACGTGCGGAAACAACGCGCGTACCCGAAGACAACTTCGACAGCGACCGGGTCGCCATTTCGTCAGAAGCAGACAAGTTACGGTGCGCGACGTTCGCAGCATAATTCGATATAATATTAAGAGCCATGACGCATCTCCTACATGGATAGCTCTGGACAACATCTTGTTATCCGTGACCCGGCACACTTGCCAGATTTTTTTCAACCCATAACCTAGGGGTGAAAAGTGTAATACAGGTATGGTGTAATATACTTTTAGGTTAGATTTATGTCTAGATAAAAAAGATTCTGAGATTTATCCATTAAAAACAAAAGGTTATTTCTGGCGGAAGTGCAAGGAACTGCCGATGTTCTTAATATTTTGTAAACGAATCCGACTCCGTTCGCATCATCCTTGACATGCAAAACAACTATCCAGACGTATAAAATTAAGGCTTTAGTTTGTTGGTGGGCTAAGAGCCGAGCCATCAGGATGCAAATACGCTTATTTGTAGAGCGGGATGCAAAAAAGGGCGACCCGAAGGTCGCCCTTTTGCAAAGAAGTGTGTTTTTCCAGATTACTGGAGCAGACGCAGCAGGTTCTGCGGCATCTGGTT
>CERC01065903.1_pt1 | contig 13901 bp, 9 predicted proteins | sample 530921 | NCBI WGS metagenome assembly CERC01 (sample SAMEA2621099, study PRJEB7988) | marine metagenome | isolation source: saline water (ENVO:00002010), including
CAAAAAACAAGCCAAAATCATCACCACACTGCACGATGCAAAATTAAGAAACATTAACTCAGTTAGCCAATTAAAAAAGTGCAGTGATTGGGAAAACATACGTAAAACAACGTTAAAAACCATTAAAGAAGGACCGTTATGGTTATTACAAAAGCTAAATGGTAAGGAAGAGTGTTTTTTATACCCTCATGTTAAAGGCCAGCAATACATTACCTTAAATGCAGGTATTGCCAGTTGCTTTAGACGCTTTTACGACTTAGTTGTTTACTTAGCCAAAAATGCATGGCTACAAAAAATTCAAAGTATTAAATACAACCAAGCGCTAATTGGCCCGCAAAGCCAACTTCATGACTTTTTATTTGGCTTTGATCGCAATGCACTCAATAAAGCAAAACCTGTATTAATAGAACTACAAAAAGGGCAGTGCTTTTATTGTCAAAAGGCATTAAACAGCAAAACCGAGGTTGACCACTTTATTCCATTTACGCGTTACGCCAATGACTTAGGCCATAACTTTGTGGCAGCTCATAGTAAATGCAATAACAGCAAACTCGACTTTTTAGCTGCGCAAGAGCACCGCGAGCGCTGGCAAGAGCAAAACCTCGTTATAAATAACCAGCACATAACCAAAGAGTTAAGCGATTACTTTAATTGTGATGCCGAGAAATCACGCTCAGTGAGCGACTGGGCCTACCAGGTTGCACAGGCAAACAGCGCCAAATTGTGGGTAGGTATAAATAGTTTTGAGTTTGCACAAAGTGCTGTTTATTAATAGCCAAAAATGAGCTTGGTTAAGTGGCAGAAGATAAACCAAGGTATATCGCGTAGGCTCGATTTTATATCGTGCTTTGTTTTTTGATGACAGGTTTTAAGGCACGTATTTTTGTGTGTTTTTAGGAGTTGCAAAGAGATTAAAAACTTTTATCGCATTGGCGTTGGCAACTAAAGAGAGGCTGCCGCCGACCTCTCTGGATTCTCTCGGCGCACCCGAAGGTCGCACTTGATCTTCAACTTACGTTAATGATGTGAACGTAATCAGCGTAGATAGGCCATCCATGGCCAAGCTACGCTTTGTTCAGCATTGCCTAAAGGGATTTAGGTACTTGGAATTTGTCGGGAACAAAATTCCGCCATGCTGTAAATTACTCATCATTAACTTGGTTTCAGGTGTGATCACGGGGAATTGGAGTGTGCTGGTAGATTGGTTGAATAAACTGCTACAAAGCTGAAGTATATTTTATAACTAATGTTGAGCAAGCTTGCTCTATAAGATTAGAAAAGGATTAAAAATGCATTATGAGAACCTTTACCCATCACCTTCTTCATTGATAGAATCATTACGTGATATAGGTTACTCAATGGAAACTGCTTTAGCTGATGTAATTGATAATAGTATCACCGCGCAAGCAACAGACATCAATATAGACTTTTCTTGGAACGATGCTGCTCCTTGGTTAGCAATTTCCGATAATGGACACGGAATGGATTACCAAGAATTACTACTAGCAATGAAACTTGGCAGTCTAAGTCCACTTGAGTCCAGAAAAGATAATGATTTAGGGAGATTTGGGCTAGGACTTAAAACAGCCTCTTTTTCCCAATGCAGAAAATTGACTGTAGTATCGAAAAAAGAAAATAACATTTCAGCTATGGAATGGGATCTCGATCAAGTAACTGAAAATCCTGATACAGGTTGGAAAGTAAAAGTTCTAGATTCAAATGATCTGCAACAAATTTTAGAATTAAGGTCGCTGCTTTCTAACTTAGTTCAGAAAATGACTGGCACTATTGTATTATGGAGGAAGCTAGATAGATTAGATTCATTTGACTCTCTTGCCATTAGAGAAAAAAAACTAAATTTAATAATTGATCATTCAAGAGCACACCTAGAGTTAACATATCATCGTTTTCTTAATGCTGGGACAGGAAAAAAATCTGTACGAATTTTTTTAAATGGTGGAAAGCTTGAAGGTATTGATCCTTTTAATACCTCTCATAATGCTACATTAGAGCTTCCATCACAGTCTATTTATGTAGATTCCAAAGAAATTAAAGTCCAGCCATTCGTACTTCCTCATTATACAAAAGCTTCTCCTCAAGAGTATGAAAAATATTCTGGAGAAGGGGGGTACCTTCATAACCAAGGCTTTTATGTATATAGAAATAAAAGATTAATTATCAAAAGTACTTGGTTTAGATTAATGCCCAAAGAAGAGTTAACTAAGTTAGTACGAGTAAGAGTAGATATACCAAATTCACTAGATCATATTTGGAAAATTGATGTTAAAAAATCAAATGCAAGCCCCCCTGAAGTGGTAAGAAAAGGTTTAAAGCAAATTATTTCAGAAGTTGAATATTCAGGAAAGCGGGTATTTAAACAGAAGGGTCATCGACTTAAATCTAAAATCTTAGAGCCATTTTGGAATAGGAATGTAGCTTCTGGAAAGGTGAGTTATGAAATAAGCAAAAGCCACCCTTTAATTGAATCTCTCAAAAATAAGCTCGGAGATGACTTAAAAAAAGAGTTTATCAATATTTTAACGTCTGTAGAGTCTTCTTTTCCTTCAGACTTATATTTTAATGACTTTGCAAATTCACCTGGAAATGTTGTGAAACCAAGTGTGCCAGCAGAAGAATTGAAAAATATTATTCAAGTATTTTTGCTTATTTACAAAAATGAAAAATTATCCAAAGAAGAAGTTATTGAAAAGATTACTCAGATAGAACCAATGGCTTCACATGTTGATTTAAGCATTGAAATTATAGAAGGAATGGAAATCTAATTATGACCGATATTGTTAAACTAAACCAAATAGAAGATTTAAGTGAAAAATTTTTAGTCGCTAAAGTTGGAGAGAATGAACTAGATCAGATTGACTCAGAAATGATTCTTGAGACAGTAAAAATGATGGCGCATAGTTTATCAGTTACTGATGAAAACGACATTAATGTAATAGTTACAAAACTGGAAGAACGATTTGATATAAGTATGACTTTAGGGTCATATTTTGAAGCAAAAGATTATATTCCGTGGTTAGAGGATAGCCGTGGTGACATTGATTGGTTCTTCTGGAATAGATATAAAAGACACTTATCGCATTCAAATTTTCCACCAAAAGTAGTCACGCAGTTAGATGTAGTTACGGACAAAATATTGGACCATTTAGAAAACCCTAAAAAAGAAGGTGATTGGTCAAGAAAGGGGTTAGTTGTTGGTCATGTGCAATCAGGTAAGACAGCTAACTATACTGGTGTTATAAATAAAGCGGCAGATGCTGGTTATAAAGTTATCATTGTGCTCGCTGGGATATTGAGTGCGCTTAGAAGCCAGACACAAGAAAGAATTGATGAAGGCTTTAGAGGGGTTGATAGCTCTAAGCAATTAGATGATATTCCATTAAGAGATAGACTTGTTGGCGTAGGCAAATATTCACATGACAAAGTTCCAATTTCATTTACAACTACTGTTCATGACTTTAAAAATAGCATTGCTAAACAAATAGGCTCAACCCTAGATAATTTTAATCAACCTGTAGTCCTAGTCATTAAAAAGAATAAAGCCATACTACAAAATCTCATAAATTGGCTAAAAAACAATAACCTTAATTTAGACCAGTTTCCGTTTCTTTTAATTGATGATGAAGCTGACCACGCTTCAATTAATACAAACAAAGAAGATACAGATGCTACAGCAATTAATAGCAAAATCCGCGAGTTACTTAAGCTATTTCGACAAAATATGTATTTAGGATACACAGCTACACCTTTTGCAAACATATTTATCGATCCCAATAATAATCATGAAATGATAGGTGATGAACTTTTTCCAAGAGATTTTATTATTAGCTTAGACGCTCCATCAAATTATGTTGGTTCGAAGAGAATATTCAGCTCAGATTCTGATTTAGATATAGTTAGAGAGCTGCTAGATTTTGAGGATTTGCTTCCAACTTACCATAAAAAAGATTATATACCTGAAGCCCTTCCTGTGTCATTAGAAGAGGCAATTAGGGTTTTTACCTTAATTAGGGCTATTCGTATATTAAGAGATCAAGAATTTAAACATAATTCTATGTTAATAAATGTTAGTCGGTTTACTGATGTGCAAAGTCATATAAAATTATTAGTACATGACTATGTTGATGAACTTAGAAGAAATATTATTAATCATTATGCATTAGATGAATTACAAGCAATTAAAAATGAATCTATTAGAAGCTTGAAAGAAACTTTTGATAAAGAGTTTTCAGGAGTTGAATTTGATTGGAAAACAGTTCAGTTAACTTTAAAAAGAGCAGTATCGCCAATTAAAACAATTGAAGTTAACGCCTCAAAAAGTTCAGAACCTCTAGATTACAGTAAAGAAAATTACCCTAAAGGAAGGAGTATTATAGCTGTTGGAGGATTAAGCTTATCCAGGGGTTTAACTTTAGAAGGTTTGACAGTTAGCTATTTTATTCGCAATACACAGATGTATGATACTTTAATGCAAATGGGCCGTTGGTTTGGCTATAGAGAAGGTTTTGCTGAACTTTGTAGATTATATATGCCTTGTGAGGCAATTTCTTGGTATGAACATATCTCTGATGTAACCGAAGAGCTAAGAGATGAGTTTAAAAGAATGGAAAATGCCAAGCTCACACCTGAGGAGTTTGGTTTATGTGTACGCAGCCACCCTGAATCACTCATTGTAACTGCAAGAAATAAGATGCGTACAGGTACAAGTGTGTTGAGACAAATTAGTTTACATGGCCGGCATGTTGAAACTACGGTTTTAGGTACTGCTAATAGCTTACAGGACAATAACAAAACAGCTTTAGATTATTTGATAAAGGATTTACTGCAAACTAATAGCCTTATTAATACATCAAGTACCAATTATTTATTTCAAAATATTAACGATGAGCCTATTAAAAAGTTTATAGATTCCTATACAAATCATCCTGCTTCTATAGTGACAGAACCAAAACCAATTTTAGATTATATCGGAAAGATTAATTGCAATTGGGATGTTCAATTGATCAGTAACTCTAGGCCTCATGATGAGTATAAGGCTTACTCTAAACAAAATATTACTATCCACCCTTTAATGCGAACCGTAAGTCTGTATAAGGAAACTAAAAGTGCTATAACATCTAATAAAAGGCGATTTAGTGATCCTAAGTGGGAAAAAGCTGGAGTGGACAGAGCCATTATAGATGCGCATATTGAAACACTAGAGAATGTAAAATCTCTATCAGGTAAATTATTAAGACAACTAAGAGAGCGTCCATTACTGACAGTTTACCTGTTAGATTGTGAGCTAGGTGAAACCAAAGAGCCTGCATTAGAACAAACAGCTTTAGCATGGAGTATTAGTTTTCCGGGTGAAGCAGGTAAAGGAAAACCGGAAAACCTTGTCGAATACATAGTAAATACCACATGGTGGAAGCAAGAGTTTTCTAGTTTACTCGAAGAAGAGGATGAATTAGAAAATGATTAATCCTTGGGAAAACATTAAAACACCAAAAGTGGATTTATCTGCAAGAAGAATTGACCATAAGCACCCTTTAGATATTTACTGGGCTAAAGACAGGTTGGGTAGATATTTATTTGTTTGTAAATTAACGGATGAATGTATATTGCCACCTAAATATCCCTCTCTATTAGGAATAGAGGTTGCTTCCATAGTTGAGACTCAACAATTAGTTTTGAGTCTCAAAAATCCTAGCGACTGGGAACTATTTTTTTCTTTATGTAACGATATCATTTCAGCTACTAGGGTATTAAAGCCATCAGCTGTAGTCCCCGTAATCTTTAGAAGAATTGAACGCTGGAGAGAGTTCCTCAAGAAAGATAAAGAAAAACTTTTACCGGAGAGAGTCATTAAAGGACTTATAGGTGAATTAGTATACTTAGATCACCATTTGGCAAAAAAATATGGTATGGCACAGGCAATAGACTTTTGGACTGGGCCAGCAGGTAGTCCTCAAGACTTCAATATTCAAAATGCAGCTTTAGAGGTTAAATGCCAAATAGGTACATCAGCACCAAAGATAAAAATTTCTTCCGCTGAACAACTATGTGGGCAACTTGATGAACTTTACTTATTTGTAGTTACCTTGGGTCGAACTGAGCCTGAAGCAACGGATTCACTATCGTTACCAACTTTAATTATAAATATACAAAATGCCCTTGAAGTGGGTGGTCATTCTCAGCAACTTGAAAAGTTCCAAGACTCTTTGCTAAACATTGGGTATATATTTAGTGAAGAGTATTACTCATATAGCTATATAGTAGCTTCCAAAAGGTTTTATAACGTTTCAGGAGATTTCCCAAGAATTTCTTTATCCAATATTCCAAATGGGGTTCGTAACGTTACGTATGACTTGGAATTAACTAATTGTGAGCCATTTTTAATAGATGAACCTTGGATTTCAACAATATGAGCTTAGAATTATTTTACGCGAACTTTATGCAAGAAATTTATAGCGAAGCAGAAGTAGGGAATAAGTTTAATGAACCTGTCTTTGTAGAAAAAATTTGCGACTATTTAGTAGAGCAAGCTGTTATAGAAAATTACAATCTTTGTAGTTATAAAAAGGATTCATTAGGTCTTAAGCTAGATGCATGGCACCAAAATGAGGAAAATGGTGTTCTAACTCTCATTGTTTCTCACTATAAAGATAAGCTAGAAACATTAACAACTTCGTTAGCTACGCAAATATCAAAAAGAGCTGTACGTTTTTTTGAAAAAAGTCTAGATAGCAATTTCTACCAAACGATGGAAGAAACAGATCTGGCATATCCACTTGTGCGAGATATATGTCTTAAATCGTCAGGAATCACAAGTGTAAAAATTCTTATAATTACAAATTGTGAAATTAGTAAATCAATTAAATCTATTGAGTCTATAGATAGCTGTAATGGTATTAAACTTAACTTCGATATTTGGGACATTGAGCGAATTTATAGAATTGACTCTTCAAGTAGCGGTAAAGAAGCAATTGAAATAGATTTTAAAGAAGAGTTTGGTGACTACTTACCGTGCTTAAAAGCATTTTCAAAAACTGATGAGTATCAGTCATATTTATTGGTGTTACCGGGAGCTTTTTTATCTCAATTGTATGATAAGTACACTGAACGACTATTAGAGCAAAATGTAAGAACATTCCTTCAATTTAAAGGCAAAGTAAATAAAGGGATGAGAAATACAATCATTAATCAACCTAATATGTTTTTTGCATTCAATAATGGTTTGACAGCTACAGCAGAAGAAATAACGACGCTAGAAGAGTATGGCAACACCATGATATCAAAGTTAAAAAACTTACAAATTGTTAATGGAGGTCAAACGACTGCATCGATATACAACACATTAAAAAAAGAAAAAGCGGATTTGTCCCAAGTCTTTATTCAAGTCAAGTTGACAATTGTCCCGCCTGAATTTGTCGAAACGATTGTCCCTAAAATATCAGAGTTTGCGAATACTCAAAATAAAGTAAACGCTGCTGATTTTTTCTCTAATAGTCCTTTCCATTGGCGTTTTGAAGAGTTATCAAGAAGAGTTTGGGCACCATCACCCGAAGGCGGACTTCAAGATACGCACTGGTTTTATGAAAGGGCCCGAGGCCAGTATATGACTGCTAAAACTAAATTGACCCCATCTGAACAGAAAAAGTTTGAAAAAATAAATCCAAAATCTCAAATGATAACTAAAACAGACCTCGCTAAATATTTTAATTCTTGGGAAAAAATGCCGCATGTGGTTAGTTTAGGTGCTCAAAAAAACTTTGGTAGATTCGCTGATGCCATGACGGAACAATGGAGCAAGGACGAAAAACAATTTAATGAATTATTTTTTAAAGAGTCTATTGCAAAAGCAATTTTGTTCAAAGAACTAGACAAGAAAATTATGAAGCAATCTTGGTACGGTGGATACAAAGCAAATCTTGTTACTTATACAATATCAAAGTTCAGACACATGCTTGATGGCAAAGGCAAATTACTAGACTTGATATCAATTTGGAAAAGTCAGTCGTTACCAGATGAAATTCTGAGTAGCCTTTTGGATATTGCAGAAAAAGTTAATGAAGCGATAAAAAAGACGCCTTTGCACGTAACTAATATTGGTGAGTGGTGTAAAAAAGCAGACTGTTGGGAAAACTTAAAGCAGACTAATATTCAACTTAGTACTGATGTAGAAAATTTACTGATTGACCCGAGCATAGCTAAAGAGCGTAAAAAAGAAGCAGCTAATGTGCAAAGTATTGATAATGGTATAGAGGCTCAGCGGTATATTTTTGATAAGACTGATAAATACTGGAAGAAAATGCAAGCATGGAATAAAGCTTCATTCGTCTTAAGCCATAAAGAAAAAAGTATACTAGATATTGCGGCTGCTATTCCTATGAAAATACCAACCGAGAAGCAGTGTTTATCTTTATTGGATATTGAAAGGAAAGCCCTCGAAGAAGGCTTTCATTTTGCTTAACAACTATCTTTCGATGTGAAGTAAAAAATCACTAATTAATTGAGCTATCTGGGCGGATAAAAGGGGAGGCACGGCATTTCCTACTTGTACGTACTGCTGTGTTCGATTACCAACAAAAAAGTAATTATCTGGGAAGGTTTGTATTCTTGCAGCCTCCCGCACCGTTAAACTCCTACATTGAAGGTAGTCAGGATGGATGTAATAGTGTCCATCTTTAGATATATGGCATGTAATAGTCGTAGCGGGTAAATTTTCAGGTTGAACTCTAAACCTATCTGCAAACTTCCCCGTTTTAAAGTTTTTGTGGTTTGGTATTAATGCTTCTGGAAATTCATTCGCTTTTGGGCTTAAGCGATCCCAAGCATTTTCAATACCTGTCTTTGCCCATATACTACAAAAAAGATACCTCTGTAGATCTTTTGACAAGTGTCCTCTTGTTTCATGATTACATACATATCCATTTAAATTCTTGTCATAATACCAATCACGAAGATATTTATTCTTTATAGACGACGTTCTCTTTAACCCAAAATTGCTACCCTGCTTATCTTTTGGTAGCTCTATTTCTTCAATAGCTTCAGCAAACTTATTTGCTACTAACTTTTGATTGTTTTTATTGAGAGATTTTATAGTGTAGGAAGCATTATCTTTTATAGATGCAAGCCAATTGTCATCAGTATTTATTTCTTTTGATAACCCACTTCTTAATTTTGGCAAATCAAATAGAATATCACCAATTGAAACCATTGAATCTTTGGTTGGCAATACTATATTGTTCCAATTTTCAGCAATATCTTCTCTAATTCCTAATAGTATTACTCTGTGTCGTCGCTGGGGAACACCATAATTTTCACTATTAATTACATAGTCTTTCGGTTGTAATTTTATGTCTTCTTTTCCAGTAGTGACAAGAGAAACTATTTTATATCCGTGACCTTGGTGAAAAGTAGGTTTCATATCAACTGAATTACATGGATTTTCTAAGTCTTTAAAAATTGACTTATAAATGAGTTCACCATTTACTTTAGCGGAAAGCATGCCTTTTACATTTTCCATCACAAAAATTAGTGGTTGGAAAAGAGCTATAACTTTTAGGTACTCTTTGTATAAAAAGTTTCGATTATCTAATGTTGGGTCATACTTTTGATTTGATTTATTTCTCGCAACTCCTGCTACTGAATAAGCTTGGCATGGCGGACCACCTATTAAAACGCAATTATCGCTTCCTAGAGCATTAGATATAGCTTTATAAATTTGTTCATCATCCTTACCAAGTTCTAAATTTAAAGCTTCTGCTTCAGCGGCTTTAACTTGCTCTGAAAATTTTTCAAGTTTATAAAGTTTTTCTTCGGGTGTTTTGCCTAATTTTCCCTTTAAAAAATCATAATATTCCTTAGGGGCCTCATCAAATTGCCTAAAAAACGCACGCAACTTTAACGTCCGATGGGCACTAGGCTCCCTTTCAATAGAAGAGATAAGTTTAAACACTCGATTACCATCACTATCCTTAATTGAGGAGAAGCCTTCCCCTAGCCCTCCAGGGCCAGAAAATAAGTCAATTATTTTTATTGGTTTTTTCATGTTAAGAGTTACCCAAGTATTAATCCTCAATAATAACAAGATTCTTAAGAGAAGTTGATATTATTCACTATGGTTTTTTAGAGAGCTTCGCTTCTAAAGCAATTACTACAAGGCGTCAGTTTTATATAAATCGATTAAAAAATAACTTTTAATGAGGGCAGGTTAGTCGCCGAATGGATATGCAATCTTCTCAACACAAGCAGCAAGTATTAAAGCACTAATATTCCCCTTGTAGACTTGGTGAATCGGTAATACTGGTTTGTAGATGCTTTATTAGTAACTGCGCATTCGCAGAGGAAGTGCATGAGTGATATAAATTGGCCTTGATGGAGTGCAGTGAAGCGTTTCTACATAACTAAAGTTGCGGATATCTTTTATACAGTTAATTTCACTCATGGGCAGTATGTCTACACCGCAGTCTGCTTCGACCATTTTTATGGCGATTGTAATATCAAAACAAAAGCTTATTTGTTCAAATTCATTTTTTAATGTGGTTAATAGTCTGTTGGGCAGCTGCGACTCTGAATAGGGCAGCACTAGGCGTGATGTTGGCACCCCTTTCTCTACTATCAGCTTCATGGCAATCGCCTCTAGGCGTTTTTGAAAATAGCTTGAATCTTGTTGCTCGGCTAATCTAATCGCTAGGTCAAAACGTTTTTCTTAGTTGGCTATTAGCATTACTTGAATAAATGTGGAGGTTAAGCGCATGGTTGGCTAAGGCAAATAGGTTTATTACGGTCATGAGTGGGCCGGCAATGATATTTTGTTAGCTTTGATTTTCTAGATAAAAAAATCTTAACGCCTATGCGTTTAGCTGTTTCGGGTACTCTATTAGGTGCCGAAAAAGCGCTAGAGTCTGGCGAGACTATGTGGAATTTATCTGGTGGCTTTCATCATGCTAGTAATTTAAATATGGAAGGGTTTTGTATTTATAATGATATTGGCATTACTTACCAGCAATTACGAAAAAATGGCCATTTAAGCGAAACAGATAAAGTGTTGATTATTGACGTTGATGCTCATCATGGCAACGGTAATGCGTATTCATTTAAAGATAATGAAAACGTACATTTGTTAGATGTTTACAATGAAGATATTTACCCAACATCGAGCTTCACCCGCAATAGAGTGAATTTTCCTGTGCCATTAAAAAGCGGTGTCGAAGGCGAAGAGTATTTGACGAAACTTAATCAAGCGCTCGAATTAGTGATTGATGAATATGCTTTGGCTTTTGTAATTGCAGGAACAGATGTACTGGCCGTTGATAAACTGGGTGGCTTTAAACTGACAATAGAAGATGTTGTTGAGCGTGAAAAGAGTATTTTATCTCGTTTAAAAAGCCTAAATATACCAACCGTCGTTACTGGTGGTGGGGGTTACTCAAAACAAAGTGCGTCAGCTATTGCTGCTGCAATTAGAGCGTGTACGGCCTTATGGAAGCGTTAATTTTTTTAAAATCACAAACACCAAGCACAATGCTGTGGTGTCTGTGCATTAAAACGAGCTTTGTTTTATGCAAAGCCCGTTTCAATATCGCGGAAAGTCCATTGGCCGTTTGAGTCGGCAATATCAATTAACTCACACGCTTTTTTATTCCATGCTGCTAAGCAGGTAATGTAGTTTGTTAGTTGGTGAAAAGCGCGGTCTGGTGCATCGGGACGAATTCTTGACATTGAGTAGCTTGAATAAGTTGCGCCACTTCCTACCCAACTTACGATTGAAGAAGCAACGCCGCCGCCAGGAATAACAAAACCCGCTGTTGTTGTGACAAGGCCAAGTATTGTTGCGGCTTTTTCTACACTGTTACCCGTTTTCATAATATCTTCGCTGAGTATAGGGTGTAGTAAAGCGAGTAAGTTAGTTGCTTGGGGCTGGTTAGAAGCAACAGCAACATCATTAGATGTTTTTGGCACATTACCAGGAGCAGATGCACCTCCTCGCATAGCGGGAAGTAAACTGTTAAAAGATTTTTGGCTACGGTTACTTGTTGAAAAAGTCACAGATTCTGTACTTAAGCCGCCCGCTTTTACACGTTTTTGATCTTTTGGTGTGATGGTTGATTTATACGTTCGTTGTAAGCGACGATAAACAGCTGCGCTACATTGTGTCATTTGTATTGCTAGGGCTGCTTGATCTTTAAATTCTCGCCCGATTGCGCGATCTGAAAGTTGGGTTAACTGTGCTTTTTTCTTCAGCACGTGTTGACCAATTATAATATCCATAAAATATCCTTATTAAAATCCTATGGGCAGAATTCTATCATGATTATTTGTAATGTTAATATGCTAAAAATAAATTTTGGGTACTTTATATAGCCCTAAAATAAATAGAGTTTTGTTTAAATTATGTTATAAAAGGCATGTCAGTTCTGAGACTATTTATATTTTTTAGTCGGTAATATTTATATGGAAAAACAATTAACAAAATTGATGTGAAATTATGAATAAATGGATTTTATTACTCGCTAGTTTATTAGTAAGCCCAACTTCAATTGCCAACGAGCAATACTCTCAAAACCAATGCGATAACATTAAAGCTGAACGTGAGTCTATTCGTAAAAGAATGAATCGCAGTTATAGCGCACAACAAGGTGAGCGTTGGAATAAGCGCTCCGACGAGCTGTTTACTTTGCTGGCAAGACATTGCAAAAAACCGACAAGAAGCGCGGGTAATGGCGGTAATTATAGTTATCGGTCAAACCCGACAGGGCTTTTAAATACGAAAGTATATAACTCTACTGTTTATTCCAATTCATACAATGATGATGAAAAACGTAAAGCGTGGGGAGAGTTTTATAAGCTACCAGAGCGCTGTAGAGCAAAGAAAATCCAGCAAGCGGATTTTGTATGGTGTAGTGAAAACAAAGTTGAGCAAAAAGCCTTGTTTGAATCTGCTTGGAATGCCCAGCCTTAAATCAAAATTAGGCTTGTTTTTTAAGTTACTTTCTTACACGCGTAGCAGTGGCTTTATGCTGCGACGGTAAGTTATTAAAAGTAGCTTATTAAAACGCGATGTAAAATCGCTGCTACTCATTCTATAGCTCTATCACATCCCCTTGTAAGCTAGGGGTGTGAGTAATGCTGTTTTGCAGTTGCTCTATTAAGAGCTGGGCATTGGCAGAGGGGGTGCGTGAATGCGGCCAGAGGGCGTAAATAGGTCTCGCAGGTAAATTGTGTGGCGTATCTAGGTAATTAAATTGATTGGTGTTTTTTATACAGCCTATTTCACTCATAGGGAGTATGCCTGCACCATAGCCTGCTTCAATCATTTTTCTGGCAATGGTGATATCAAAACAAAAGCTTATTTGCTCATACTCTTTTTTTAATTTGTTTAGCAAACCACTGGGTAGTTGTGACTCAGAGTAGGGGATAATTAAACGTGATTTAGGTGCGCCTTGTTTTGTTATAAGTTTAATTGCAATCATACCTAGGCGTTTTTGGTAGTAGCTAGAGTCTTGTTGTTCGCCAATACGAATAGCTAAGTCAAAACGTTTTTGGCTTAACTGACTATTGGCATTGCTTGGGTATATGTGGAGGTTTAACGCAGGGTTTGCCATCGCAAATTGATTAATTGCGCCCATCAGTGGACCCGCAATGATGTTTTGTGGGCACAACAGGTAAAAGTCTTTTGCGGTAGGCGAGTCGTTTAATTGTGCTAACTGACTATTGAGAGCAAGCACTTGCTCGCCTAATTCGTTATAAAGTGACTCGCCTTTGGTGGTTAACACAATGCCTCTGGCCGTGCGTTGTAATAATGGCTCACCGAGCTTGTCTTCGAGTGTTTGAATGCGCCTAGAAAGCGTTGATAGATTCAGTCCTAAATCTTTTGCTGTTTGGCTCATGCTTTT
>CERC01008676.1_pt1 | contig 13883 bp, 15 predicted proteins | sample 530921 | NCBI WGS metagenome assembly CERC01 (sample SAMEA2621099, study PRJEB7988) | marine metagenome | isolation source: saline water (ENVO:00002010), including
CCTACTGATTACAAGTCAGTTGCTCTACCAACTGAGCTATACCGGCTGATCAACGATGAAGTGGCGCGTATATTACTCAGTAGCCTTCAGGCTTGCAACCCTTTCACACACTTTTTTTTCATTTTTTTCTAAAGAATAGCTTCCCAGCACTACTTCTTTGATTTTATTGGATAATTTTCGATCAATTGACTCAAATACCCTAACAATGAAACGCTGCTGCTGTTCTTCATCGTATCTAACTTGGCTTGAGATTCCTACCACCTGCAACTCAGACAACTTAAGCTCTGCATCCTTCTTACTCTTAAAGCGCATTAATTCATACTCAAAACCTAATGCCTGCTCTTGCAGCTCAATACCTTCTTGCTGCTCTAGGTAATCCAATGTATCCAACCGATCCTCAAGCCCATCGGGTAAAACCAGCGCGATACGATAATTATGCTGGATCACTTTATCTTCAGCTAATACCTCAGCCTCAAACCCCTCTTCCACGACTAGCTGCTGAACAGCCTTAGCATTCACAATAGTCTTGAAGCCTGCAAATTCCACACAACTAGATAATTCAGATTCTCTTGGCTTGAGCCAAACAAGAGATTTAGGATTGATCTCACTCACGAGCCGCAATGTTCCAGTACTGCCGATATTTTCCTCAACACGGGTAGCCGACGTACTAACTTGAGATGAGTACCAAAGCAACATTATTGCATTTGCAAGCAACGCAAATAGACAACACCAGCGCAACATTACTCTGGCAAGCTCCACGTTAGCCCATCCAATACCAAATCAGGCTCATAACGACTTTCCGCAACTAGATCAGAAAACAATTTCCCATCGCCCCCTGTTACAAATAGCTCACCACCCGACGCCTTTACTTCACTTGATACTTTCTCGGCTAACGACATAAACATATAGTTTATTCCGTGCGACACTGCAGAAGATGTATGGCAACCAGGCTCTATATCAAATTGACGACAATCGTGATCGACGATGATCTCAGCAGTATTCGATAAGAGACCCTGCTGCATCAAACGAAGACCCGGCATTATAAAGCCACCTTGATGAAAACCTTCAGCATCAACATAGTCAACAGTAATTGCACTGCCACAATCGACAATACAGCACATCTTACGACATTGATTGTAAGCAGCCAGCATTGCTAGCCAACGGTCTACACCTAGCCTTAGCGGATCCACATAAGCATTCACCACACCTGCGCACGACTTCGAGGAGTACGCATACGCTACTGCTACATCAATACTCTTTAACGCCGTATTGATTAAACCATTCACATGATCACCTGCGACCGATGACACGCGAACCTTAACAATCCCTTTCAACCACGACTCAGGCACACCCTCATTAAGCATGAGCGCTTTCACACGCCCACGCGTAACAACACCCTTTTTGTTTATAAGGCGCCACTTAATAAAGGTATTACCTGCATCTATCTCAAGAATCATAAAGCACGCTGAATACTAATCTCGCCGCCATGATATGCCTTTACACCCTCTCCCGATTCTAACAATAGCGCACCCGAAGCATTCACCCCTTTACAAACCCCCTCAACCAAATCGTTACCGATCTGTAAGGTAATCTGCTGCTCCTGCATCGCATTACGTGCCTGCCACTCATCCACCAAAACAGAAAAACCACTTTGCTGGAATTCAGTTAGACCCACAGCCAGTTCATTTAAGACCTCAGCCATCAACTTATTGCGACTAACCCCACCCATAATGGTTTTCAAATCAGTCCACGGCTGATCAATTGCAGCCCCAACCTCTTGCGGCATCTCTGCGTTTATTCCTACACCGATGACGACTTGGCACTGCCCGGAGGCTTCGCCGTGCACCTCAAGTAATATCCCTGCTAACTTTTTCCCCTGATACAAAAGATCGTTCGGCCATTTCAGCTGAACGCCCTCTATATTCATCTTCTCCATGGCTCGAACGATGGCAATCCCTACCAAAAGACTCAATCCCTCTACCGCAGCAATCCCCTGCTCGAAACGCCAAACTAAAGAGAAGTAAAGGTTACGCCCATAAGGGCTTACCCAATCCCTACCCCGTCGACCACGACCGGCCGTTTGCTGTTCAGCAAGAAACAATCGTCCATGACAGTCCTCTGCCTGACTCGCCTTCATGGCAAGCTCACTAGTCGACGTAACACTTAGTTGCAGATCAGGGTTACTTATTAGAGATCCAACTTCGGGCAACAAACCTTGCTGGATCTCCTCTAAATCCAACAATTCCAAACCGCCAGGCACGCGATACCCACGCCCCTTAACGCTATATATTTCTAAACCGCCATCTTCCAAACGACGCATATGCTTCCAGATCGCACTACGGCTAATGCCTATCTCATCACCAAGCTCGCGCCCTGAATGAAACTTGCCATCAGCCAAAATAGACAACAACGAACGGATCGTCATACAACTTTGCCTTTTTTAAATTTTATCTAATACAATGAAACTGTAATTATAGGGATTAGGACCTTCAGCTAGGAAATTCTCTCTGCCGATCTCATTCCAAGCGGAACGGTCAAACTCAGGAAACCAAGCATCTCCATTAATTTCAGCATCGACTTCAGTAAGATATAAACGATCAGCAACACCAATCGCCTGACTGTAAATTTGAGCGCCTCCGATAATCATCGCCTCATCAACACCATCAATAAGACAAATACTCTCAGCCAACTCAGTAGCAGCCTCTAAACTATTGACCACCTTAACACCTTCAGGGGAATAACCCTCCTGACGCGACACCACAATATTGACACGTCCAGGCAGTGGCCGACCAATGGAATCAAAAGTGTTTCTACCCATAATAATCGGCTTACCCATCGTCACTCGCTTAAAGTAACGAAGATCTTCAGGTAGGTGCCAGGGTAATTTATTCTCGATGCCTATAGCACGATTCTTATCTTGAGCAACAATGATGGCTAACTTCACGCCACACTCCTTCTACCGTAATTTTAAAAAACTGCTAACATGGCATTCTCGTTTATCGTTATCATAAACTAGTCTCAAATCGAATTCAGGTTAATAATAAAGCCATGAAGCAATATCTAGATCTTTGCCAAAGAATAGTGGATCAGGGCGTTTGGGTTGACAACAAACGCACAGGAAAAAGATGCCTAACGGTTATCGACGCTGACCTTACCTACAACGTTAAAGAGGGCGAATTCCCTCTTGTTACTACACGTAAGAGCTTCTACAAATCAGCCATTGCAGAGATCATCGGATATATTCGAGGGTATGATAGCGCGGCAGATTTTAGGCAGCTTGGTACTAAAACCTGGGATGCTAACGCAAACGATAACTCTGACTGGCTCGAAAATCCCCACAGAAAAGGCACCGATGACTGTGGATTTATCTACGGAAAAATAGGGCGCAACTTTCCCAAAGTGGGCGGAGGCAGCATCGACCTTCTGCGTAAAATTGTTGATGATCTATCCAATGGGATCGATGATCGCGGTGAGATTTATACGTTCTATCATCCGGGGGCATTCCATATGGGCTGCTTGCGCCCCTGCATGTACAGCCATCACTTTTCACTTCTCGGTGACACTTTGTATCTCAACAGCACCCAACGCAGTTGCGATGTTCCGCTGGGTTTAAACTTTAATATGGTTCAGGTTTATTTCTTCCTAGCCATTATGGCGCAAATCACAGGAAACAAGCCCGGCCTTGCCTTCCACAAAATCGTCAACGCGCACATATATGAAGATCAACTAGAACTGATGAGAGATGTGCAACTTAAGCGAGAGCCGCTTTCTCCGCCTAAGCTTATTATCAATCCAGATATTAAATCTCTAGAAGACTTAGAAACATGGGTAACCATGGATGATTTCAAAATTGAAGGATATGAACACCACCCTTCAATACAATATCCATTCTCGGTATAACATCCGTTAATTAGCTTACATCATTTCAGCATGCAGCCTTCCAACTAACGCTGCATGCTGAAAACATGGACCTGTTTCCTACTCGCCTGACTAACGAACAGCTTCAGACCGCTTAGCCAGCAACAATAGAAAACCACCTAAAACGATCATCGGTAACGACAACAGCTGGCCCATAGTGAGCCAATCAAAGGCTAAAAACATTATATGTTCATCTGGCTCACGGACAAATTCCACCAGCGAACGGAAACAACCATAGAGCAGTAGGAACATACCAGAAACAGCCATTCTCGGTTGTGGCTTAGCAGAAAACCACCATAGCACCACGAACAGCACAACGCCTTCTAGCACAAACTCATATAGCTGAGATGGGTGCCTAGGAAGATCACCGCCTCTTGGAAAAACAACACCCCAAGGCTGATCCGTTACACGTCCCCATAACTCACCACCAATAAAATTGCCTACACGCCCCGCGCCTAAACCAACAGGTATCAATGGCGCAATAAAATCCGTCATCTCAAAAAGCGATTTACCGTGCTTGCGCCCAAAAAGATACATCGCAGCAATAACGCCTAATAAACCGCCATGAAAAGACATTCCACCTTCCCATACAGCAAACAGCCAAAGAGGATCTTCTATAAACCGGTCAAAATTATAAAAAATGACATAACCCGCGCGCCCGCCTAGAACGACACCCATCGCACCCCAGAAAATGACATCTGATATCTGCTCTTCGGTCCAACCTGAACCTGGCTTACGCGCACGTCTTACCCCAAGCCACCATGCTGCGGCAAAGCCGATCAAATACATTAGCCCGTACCAGTGAACTTTTAGCGGACCAAGCTCTAACGCAACAGGGTTTATCTCATGCACCCACATTTTAACTATCCTATAAGAGATTACTTAATAAAAAACGCAGCCCAACGCAAAGAAGAAAAACTGCAAAAATCCGTTTTAAAATAAGAGCAGGCAATCTGTGCGCTAACTTAGCACCGACTTTAGCAAAAAACGTACTCGTTAAAACAATACCCACAAGTGCTGGCAGGTATATATAGCCCGCACTCCATTCTGGCATTTGCGCATTTCCCCAACCTTCCCATACATTGGTTAATGCACCCATGACAGCGATAGGCAAACCACAGGCCGCCGATGTAGCAACCGCTTGCTGCATCTTAATTCGACGCCATGTGAGATAAGGCACACTTAAAGAGCCCCCACCAATTCCAAATATGCTGGATAGCCAACCGATGAGCGAGCCAGAAAATACATACTCACCCTGAGAAACGGTTTTCTCACCCGCCTCAGGTTTTAAATTCAAACCCATTTGAAAAGCCATAACAATAGCGAAACAACCAATGGTAATCTGCAACCACTCACCGGTCATCTGCCCCGCTGTTTTCACACCTAGCACGGCACCAACTAAAATACCTAAAGCTAACGGCTTAAAAATATCCCAACGAACAGCGCCCTTACGATGATGCGCCAATGTAGAGCTAATAGACGTTGCAACAATAGTGGCTAATGAAGTTGCAACAGCCGCGTGCGTTAACACATCGACGGACATACCTTGCAGCTCGAAAGTAAACACAAGCACCGGAACAATTAACAAGCCGCCACCAATTCCAAAAAGGCCCGCCACAACCCCGGCCGCAGCCCCTAATACCAAATATGTAAGAATGGTAATCAACATAACGCTAGCCTTTACTGATCTGTTTTTAAATTGATTTATACTGAAAATTCATTAAGGATCGCTATCTTACCCAATCAGGGGATTATTACTATGTGCCTAATAACATTCGCCTACAACTGCCATCCAGAATATTCCTTTATTCTACTCGCAAACAGGGATGAATTTTACCAACGACCTAGCGATCCTTTAGGTTACTGGAAGGAGCAGCCCGATATTCTAGCCGGCAGGGATAGAGAAAAATTAGGCACATGGCTGGGCATAAATACAAGAGGCGCTTTCACCGCTATCACCAACTACCGGGATGGATCCCGCCCCAGCAAACCATTACGTTCCCGAGGAGAGCTTACGGCTAACTACTTAAGTTCAGATGATTCTGCTGCAACATATGCACAGCAACTTGAAGGTTCAAAAGCACAATATGGGGAGTTCAATCTTCTACTCGCTGACGATTCAGGTCTATACTCTTGCGCGAGCAGAACAGCGGGGGTACAAAAACTTGAGCCTGGAATCTATGCCCTCAGCAATGCTTTACTGGACACTCCTTGGCCAAAGCTCAAAGAGGTAAAACAGAACTTATCAAATGAGATAAAGCAAAAAGAACTCGATATAAGCAGCCTATTTAAGATCATGCGCAATTCAGCTAGGGCTTGTGATGTAGACCTGCCGAGTACAGGAATCAGCAAAGAGTGGGAGAAACAACTTTCCTCAATATTTATACAGCTAGAAACTTATGGGACCCGAGCAACCACAGTTTTACTTCAAAAACCGAACGGCACAACTCGCATTATCGAGCAGAATTACAACGTCAATGGACCAACGGAAAAATTAGAGTTTGCATTAGATACTATACCAATCGGCATTAAGCAAAAATAACAATCTAAACAGGCAGTATAGGCTTTGCAGGTAAAGCGATCCCTAACTCTTCAAGACGCTCATCGATCAACAACTGGATGCGATCAGCATCATCCATTGCCATCACTTCAGACAGCAACTTATCAGCATCCTTTTTACTGACAGAGCGGATTACAGCTTTAACTTTAGGTAGATTGGTCGCGTTCATTGAAAGCACATCATAACCCATCGCCATCAATAACAAGGCACCACCGGGCTCGGAAGCAACCTCGCCACAAATAGAAACAGACGATTCCTCTTTATGCGCCTCTTCCGCAATATGCTTTAAAGCCTTTAATACAGCAGGGTGATAACTCACGTACAGGTCTGCAACGCGCGGGTTATTTCGATCGACCGCTAAAAGGTACTGAGTCAGGTCATTTGAACCTACTGAAATAAAATCAACTCGGCGGGCAAATCGACGAACCTGATACACCGCCGCAGGTACCTCAACCATCACACCAACTAATGGTCTTTTGATCTTCAACCCTTCCTCTTGAAGCTCTCGAACTGCTCGATCAATCTGACGACTAGCCTCTTCGACCTCTCGCACACTCGTAACCATTGGCAACATGATTCTTAAATTGTCATAGCCCTCACCGGCTCTTAACATCGCCCTAACTTGGACTAAGAAAATCTCAGGGTGATCCAATGTGACTCGAATGCCTCGCCAGCCTAGGAAAGGATTCTCCTCCTCTATAGGGAAGTAAGGTAACGCCTTATCCCCACCTATATCGAGAGTACGCATAGTCACAGGACGTGGCGCAAAGGCCTCAAGTTGTTTTCTATAGGTTTGCTGCTGCTCCTGCTCACTCGGAAAGAAATCCCGAATCATAAAAGGAACTTCGGTTCGATAAAGACCAATACCTTCGGCACCACGCTCTAACGAGCGGGCCACATCGGCAATCAATCCCGTATTCACCCACAACGGCATGATAAATCCGTCGGTTGTCTCCGCCGGAAGATCCTTAATTGCCTCAAGTTCAGTCTCCTGCTCTTTTTCTCCACGAGCAATATCGCGATAGGCGTGCAAGAGGTCTTCACCCGGTTGCACATAGATGCGGCCAGAATAACCATCAAGAATCAGCTCTCGCCCATCGATACGCGTCAGAGGCAGATCTACAGCCCCCATAATCGTGGGTATACCCATAGAACGAGCCAAAATAGCAGCATGAGAATTACTAGAGCCATTAACAGAGACAAGACCCACCAGCTTCTCGCTCGGTACTTCTCCCAGCATAGCCGGTGTCAATTCATCAGCAACCAGAATAGTTTCATCCGTAAACTCCAGTGTCGCCGGAGCAGCGTCCTGAAGATAGGCCAACACACGACGGCCTAAATCTTTGATATCGGTTGCTCGCTCTCGAAGGTAAGGATCATCCATCATTGAGAATTGACGAACATGTTCAGTAACCACCTCACGCAAAGCACCTTGAGCCCAATTCCCTTGCTCAATTCTCGCAACGACTTCGCCCGCTAAAGCATTATCATCCAACATGCGTAGATACACATCGAATAACGCTTGTTCTTCTGTCCTTAAGCGTTGAGCCAAACTACGGCCAACCACCTTAATGTCACGACGAACAAGCTTAAGCGCCTCTTGAAAGCTATCAATCTCATTTTGGATATCTTTAGCTTCTTTATCAGGGACGGATGCTAAATCAGCGGGAGGAGCAATAACGGTTGCTGAGCCAATGGCCACACCCGATGAACCCGCCACACCTTCAAAACGAAGGTCAACGATTGAGTCGTTACTAGCACCACGGGTGCCTAGTGAGCCGGTCGCCTCTGCATGAGCAATAGCACCCGCCAATTGCGCAGATAGAGTAACCAGAAACGCCTCTTCACTTTCATCAAAACGACGTATCTTTTTTTGCTGTACAACCAATACACCCAAGACATCACGATGATGAATAATAGGCACACCAAGAAAAGAGCTAAAACGCTCTTCCCCTGTTGATTCAACATATTTAAAGGCGGGATGTTCAGCCGCATTTTCAAGGTTAATAGGCTCAGCTCGTACTACAACCGTACCAACCAAGCCTTCGGTCGCAGACAAACGCACACGACCAACCGCCTCTTTATTCAATCCTTCAGATGCCATTAGTACATAGCACTGATCATTAGGGTCAAACAGATAAACAGAGCAGACCTGCGTAGCCATTGAACGCTGAATACGACGCACAATAAGATTAAGCACACTCTCCAGATCTGGAGCTACACTCACCTCTTGTACAATCTTTTTTAATACATTCAGCATTCATTATGCTCCCGTTAGGAGTTAATAATATTGAAACGCGAAAGCTTTGGAGACAACTCCCGCATCGCTTTACGATAAACCTCTCGCTTAAAAGGCACAACCTGACCAAGCGGATACCAGTAACTCACCCAACGCCAACCATCAAATTCTGGCGAATCGGTGTGATCAATAGCTACTGCACTATCAGTACTTAACATCCGCAGCAAAAACCATTTCTGCTTTTGGCCGACACATATAGGATGTGAATTGCGCCGGATCATTCGTTTGGGCAATCTATATCGAAGCCAACCGCGCGTTACCGCAACGATCTCAACATCAGATGCTGAAAGGCCAATCTCTTCTCGCAGCTCACGATACATTGCATCTTCAGGGGTCTCACTTTCATTAATCCCCCCTTGCGGGAACTGCCAAGCATCTTGACCAATTCGTCTTGCCCAAAGCACCTGACCCAGCGAGTTTGCCAGAATGATACCGACATTCGGTCTGAACCCATCTGAATCAATCACTTTAAAATTCCTAAAGCTCTTTTAAGCTATTGTTCCATACTTCTTTCACACTCAGCAAATTCTCTTTCTAATTAATCACATATAAAAGGTCTTATTCATTATAGAAGCTTATAAATATTACGTATCTGGATGAAAAAAGGGCCCACAGAGCAAAACAAAGAGTGCTTTTCTTCATTTTCATTCTTGTTTGCATTCAGATCCTATCCTCCCTATGCTCTCGACTAAATAAAACAATGGAGGCATTTCCTTGAGTTTAGCAATTTTTGATTTAGACAATACCCTTCTTGGCGGCGACAGTGATCACGCGTGGGGCGAGTTTTTATGCGAACAGGGAATTGTCGATAGTGCCGAATACAGCCGCGCAAATGATTATTTCTATGAGCAGTACCAAAAAGGCGGTTTGGATATTTTTGAATTTCTAGAATTTGCGCTTAAACCGCTGGCCAAACTGTCAACAGAGCAACTAAACAAACTGCATCAGAAATTCATGCAGGACAAGATCGAACCTATCGTTCTTCCAAAAGGTCTTGAGCTCTTAAAAAACCACAAAGAGCAAGGCGATTACTTACTTATCATCACCGCCACAAACCACTTTGTCACAGGCCCGATCGCAAAAAGGCTGGGAGTAGATGCTATCATTGCCACCGATCCAGAACAGATCGACGGTGAATACACGGGTAAAGTTGCTGGCACTCCCTGTTTTCAGGCTGGAAAAGTATCGCGTTTGAATCAATGGTTAGAAACTAACGATCACAATTTAGAAGACAGTTACTTCTACAGCGACTCACACAACGACCTTCCACTACTAGAGCTTGTCACTCATCCTGTCGCCGTGAATCCAGATGAAACACTGGAAAAGCATGCCAATGAAAACCTATGGCCTGTACTCGATCTGCGTTAAAAACGGTATTGCTGTAAGGGGCTCAAATTACTAGGCGCTAGCCTGAGCCCCCACAAACACTACAATTTACATAACCCGCGTTACAGGAATAACAACTTTCCCATTCCGGCTCATAGATTGGATTCCCATCATGACCCATATGAGAATTCATGACTTGTCGCCCGCCCATGCCACCACATGCAGAGCAAACCATGCGCCCGCTACCGCTACAAACGGGGCATTGCGTTGAAACCGCTCCATAAACCGCATCAAGATTCAAAGCAAAGCCTTGGTTATCCATACGTGGTTCAACGATGCCTAAAGCATTGCCGGGCAACACAGGCGCCATTAGATCCGTCTCATTAAGCTCTGGAGGATAACAATCATGACATTGATTAAAGAATTCTAATAAAGATTCGCCTACGTGCTTTGGATAGAACAACAGATGCGTAGGATTTCTAGATATGATCTGAGGGTTATGCAATCTGTCAGAAGGAACCCCTTCAGAAAAACACGTAAAGAGACATATTACACTTATCTCTTGCGACTCCTTTCCTAAGCGAACAACAAGATAAACGCCCGCAGCGCTCGGGTATAATACCTCTTGACCGTATGGAATAAGGTCACAGCTGTAGGCTTTATCCCCCAAAGCCAACGAATACTGCCCAGGCTCATCTTTCATCACAAGCTCCATTAACATCCATATTCTTTATTTAATCCCTTATAAGAAAGACGAACCTATGAACTACCACCCTGTTACGCAACAACCTTACAGCTTTTTAGCGATTCATTAAGCTCTTTCATCAGCATACTTCGGGTAATAACCCCCTGTAATTTATCGCCCTCTACCACAGCATAGACCTTAGGTTTATCCAAACCCATCTGCAATGCCAGATCAACAACACTCATATTTGGCTGCACAGTGAGAGGATCTCCACGCATGATATCGCCAACCACCATATGGCTATCACAATGATAGCTATCTGTTAGCAGATGAGGCAGGCAATCAAACTCTGAAAGGAAGCCGATAACTCGATGCTCAGAGTCAACGACGGGCAGGCCTATATAACCGGAATCGAGAATAGTCGTGACAGCATTCACTAACGGCATATCGGCGGTTAGGGGGGCATTTACCGGAAACATAGCATCTTTAACTTGTAACATAACACCACCTATATTGTTCTTTGCTACTAGATACAGTCTGGCAAAGAACATAAAAATGGCAACTAGCGAAGAAAGGGTGAGCCTATATGATCAACTCATCAATTAAGGACAAGGATTAGGGTAACGCACATGAATGGCATCTATTTCACTTAATATCTCGTCATTCAAGATAACTGAAGCTGACGATATATTCGTTTCAAGCTGAGCCAAACTGCTGGCACCAATAATATTCGATGCCACATAAGACCGACTATTAACCCAAGCCAACGCCATCACCGCTGGATCTATATCATGCTTATGGGCCAAATCTACATACGCCTGAGTAGCCAACTGCCCTTGCTCAGTTAAATACCGTGCAAACACAGGGTTACGTGTAATACGCCCATTATCAGGGCGAGCATCACCTAGATACTTACCACTCAAAACACCAAAACCTAGAGGGGAATACGGTAACAGTGAAACGCTTTCACGCTGCAGCACTTCCGTTAATCCAACCTCAACCGTACGGTTGAGCAGACTAAACGGATTCTGTACCGACACGCATTTAGGTAAGTCGTGCTGTTCAGCAAGTTGTGAAAACGACATGGTTCCCCACGCAGTTTCATTCGAAAGCCCTACATGGCGAATCAAGCCCTCTTTTACCAACTCATCCATCACCTCTAGCGTTTCTAAAATAGGCGTGCCATCTTTCTCAGGCTGATGCTGATAATTCAATTGACCGAAAAAGTTTGTCGCTCGATCAGGCCAATGAATTTGATACAGGTCGATGTAGTCAGTTTGTAAACGCTGCAAGCTGTTCGTTACCGCTTCACGGATATTGCGTCGATCTAATGCCATTTCAGGGCGAATGTAACTAACCATTTCACCTGGCCCAGTTACTTTCGTTGCAACAACCATCTGCTCACGAAGATTACGCGTTTTTAACCAACTACCTATAATCTCTTCATTACGCCCCTGGTAGAGAGGAGATGTAGGTATAGGGTACATCTCTGCACCATCCAGAAAGTTAACACCCTGCTCATAGGCATAATCCATCTGAGCAAACGCTTCACTCTCATCCTGTTCGCTGCCAAACATCATCGTACCTAGACAGATAGAACTCACGTTTATATCGGTATTGCCCAATGAGTTATATTTCAAAACAATTCTCCTAGGTAGCGATTAATAGACAGCCCAACAATGCTACTGACTCATGATGATGGCAGCAAGCGAACGAAAAACGATTTTAAATAATCCGTTTCAGGAATAGCTGGGTGTACTGGGTGGTCTGCACCTTGATGACCCTGATCAAAGATCTGCGCATTTCTATCCAGTTCACGACTATTACTGCGAATAATATCCACAAGACGCTGTCGTTCTAGATGCATTGAACAAGACGCTGAAACCAGAATCCCATCCTTCTTTAGCAAACGCATGGCGAAATTATTCATCCGCGCGTAAGCACGCTCACCATTACGGATATCTTTTTTCTTCTGAATAAAAGCAGGCGGATCCAGAACAACGACATCAAACTTTTCTTTATCTGCTATCAAGGATTTACAAATATCGAAGGCATCACCATGGAAACCTTCAAAACGATCCGCGGCATTATTAATACGCGCATTCTCAGCTGCGACTTCTAAAGCGAAGTGCGATGCATCAACACAGATAGCCTGATTAGCACCGGCTGCTAACGCTTGTGCGCCCCAACCACCCACATAACTAAACAGATCTAATACACGTTTACCTTCAACATGCTTCTGCATTTGCGCACGATTATTACGGTGATCGAAGAACCAACCGGTTTTTTGTCCTTTCTGCAAAGGCGCAAGTAGAGGCACCGAGTTTTCCATCAATGGACATAACTCTGGAATATCGCCTTGAATAATTTCGGTGTAGGTTTCTAAGCCTTCCATATCACGCATCTTTCCATCGTTACGTAACAAGATAGCTTTCGGCGTGAAAACCTTATTTAACGCATCAATGATATCATCCAGTACCGCTTCCATCCCTGCTGTAGAAATCTGCACAACAAAAACATCATAAAAACGGTCGATAACAAGGCCCGGCAGACCATCACTATCACCAAACACTAAACGATAACAATCATCACTAAAACAGCTCTCACGTAGAGATAGCGCCACTTTTAATCGATGAATGATTAAAGAACGATCAAGTGTATATTTCAGATCACGACTAACAATACGTCCGCAGATCAAAGTATTAGGATTAACATAAGCAACGCCCAACGGCTTGCCTCTGTCAGTCTCTACAATCACCTGCTCACCCGGAGCGAAGCTTTTCAATGGTGTTGCTCTGTTATCTACTTCATTACTGTAGATCCAAAGATGACCACCCCGAAGACGACGCTCAGCGCCACTATTAAGTTTTAGCGTTTTTAGTGACATGTTTTTCCTGTTGTAAAAGACAACTTTTCATAAACAATTATCCCGGCATAGAGCCGGGACAATCGATAAAATGCAACTAAGCCTACACGCTGTATACAGCGATAGGCTTATGACACTTAGCTTTTAATACTTAAGCTTCTGATTCACACAGATCAGTATAGCCTTCAGCATCCAATAAGCTTTCCAGCTCACTTGCATCGCTAAGCTT